>Ga0209542_10001197_pt1 | contig 61681 bp, 56 predicted proteins | sample RifCSPhighO2_01_FD_184028 | JGI IMG/M metagenome (GOLD analysis project Ga0209542, IMG submission 184028) | Soil microbial communities from Rifle, Colorado - Rifle CSP2_plank highO2_0.1 (SPAdes) (version 2) | ecosystem: Environmental > Terrestrial > Deep subsurface > Rock core/Sediment ...
CATTTCAACATCTTTGGTATCGCCAGAGTTGACGTCAAGGACACTTTCAAAACATCCGGCCATGGAATGTTCTAAAGTATCTTCTTTCACCGCTGAGCTACGTACTACTATTTTTCCCGGAGAGAACTGCTCTTGGATTGCTGCTAGCACTTGCTGTTTTTGATTCTTCCAGTCAGAGATGGTAAAGCTATACAAAGGTTCAATAACTGACTTAGTAAGCAGAGGCTGCAAGGCTTTCAACGTATCTGCTTTAGAAGAGATGATGACTTTATTCCCTTTTTGCGCTTCTGCATCAAAGGTTCCTTTGTCTTTGATGTACGAGGTAAAATCAGCAATATCTTTGAATTTATCTTTATTGTCAATTAAATAATTGATTATCTTAAAATTAGAAAGCCGGCTGTAATAGGGGTGTTTTACAACTTGACCACCGATACTTCGTACATACTCTTCTCCAGGAACATAGTTAAGATCTTCGCCGTGCACTAAGATGATCTCCGCCTCGGGAAATTCTTCGTGTATCTTTTTTAAATTAGTGGTGCAATCTCTCTGATCCTGAATCATGACCCGGTCAACACAGCGTAAACTATCTACTATCGCCCTCCTTTCTTCAAGAGTTGAGATTGGTTTAACTCGGTATTCTTCGACCGCCTTATCAGTAATGACGCCGCAGATATTGTAATCAGATATAGATTTAGAGAACTCTATGGAACGCAGATGCCCATAATGGAAAAAATCGCAGACTACGCCCAAGTATGCAATTCTTTTAGGCTTATTTTTTGTCTCTCGCTGAACCACCATTTTACAAAACACCAAACGTGAAAGGAATGAAACCGTATTTAAAGGTGATGAAAAGAGGTTCTTTTAGGAAGTGGAACAAAACAAATTAAAAAAGTAGAAAAAATAAAACCGTAGCTAATTCTTACGGCAGATGTAAAGGGGAGACCTTTTGGGTATACCAAAATAACCCTTCGCATCCATCTCTTTCTTGGCGATAACAGCATATTTTTCATAGAAATCGCTGGCTACAGCGATGTTTCTTGGCTCAACACCGGTCCTGACATAATCCAGAAGAATTTGCATATCGGTGACTTTCAGCAGATCCTCGGAAACTAATTTCTGGACCTGGGAGAAATAACGCAGCAACATGCCGTCCGCGACTTCTTCCGTGAAACTATCTATGATCCTATCAGTAGGAAAGTTGGGGTCAAGTGATTTTCCGATTTCATAGACATTAAACATATGCCTCTCGCTGTTGCTGGTAACAGTTACAAAACCGTCTTTTTTCACTACCCGGCGCAGCTCTTTAAGGGCTTTATCTTTATTTTCCGCGTGGTAAACGACGTGATGCGCCATGACAATATCAAAAGATTCATCAGCATATTTCAGATTTTCAATATCAGCAACTTCAAAGGAAACATTATTTCCTTTTACATTCTGTCTTGCCTTATCTACCATCCCTTGAGAGAAATCGGTAAGCACCACTATCGATCCCGCAGGAAGCTTAGCTACATTTTCCTGCCAAAAAATTCCCGTGCCGCAGCCGACATCCAAAACTTTCACGGGTTTAGTGATCTGCAAGTGTCTAAAAACCCAGCCATGGAGTGATTCCTGCTCAGAGCCAAAATTATGAATCGCGATGCGCGCCTCCAAATAATTGCTTTTTTTGTATTGCTTTTCTTTTAGGTAATCCTTATTAATTTCTAGATTTTTATTTGCTTGCTCTCCAATACGAAATGAATCCACTCCTGCGCAGCCAACATTGCTTACCTGAGTTTTATCCCCTTCAAAATCAACACGAAATACATCGGGCATACCCATGGAACGCCACTCTTCATATCCGTACGGCTCCAATCCAAATTCCTTTACCACTGCTCCAATCAAGGTGCCATGCGTCATTACTGCTGCTGCTGTTCCTTCTTCCAGCTGATCCTTGATTTTGTTCAGAGCCTGCAAAGCGCGCCGGGCTGCTTCATGACGGGATTCTCCGCCTTCGGTCTTAAAATTGTGGTCGGCCCACAAATTTTTCCTCACTTCGTTTTTGTCATCGCTGGGCTTGGTAGGGAGCTTAAGCTCGTGAAATTCGTTCACGACGCTAATAGACAAGCCGCTGCTCTGAGAAAATGGTTGAAATGATTGAATTGCCCGCACATATGGGCTGGAATAAAGCTTGCTTATTTTCGGAGAGAGCGATTCAAAAACAGCTTTCAATTGTTGAGCCTGCGCCACGCCTTCTTCTAACAGGACGCGTTCTTCTTCTTTTCCCTCTAGGCTTGCTTTACCATGACGAATTAAATATATTGTTTTCATAGGACTTACCTCTTCAGTTTTTATCTCTTTTGATGATGGTTGATTTATAAATATTCTGAAAGATGAGCTCTAAAGAATTGAGACGATAAAATGCTTATGATTTAATCATACTCTTAATCTGCCGGTATTGCACGAACATTACTGCCGCCCAGTATAAGTTGCCAAAAGTTGCCCAAAACCAGAGGACCAAGATGGGCACGTTGAATACTGCAGCCAGGAAGAGGAACAAGTAAAATAGATTTGACCCATAAACATCGCGGAGCCATTCATATTTTCCTTTTCCAGGGATAGGAAGCCTTTCATTCTTGCCAGTAATCTCGTTTTTGTAGAAATGAATAATTAAATAATGGGTAGGATAGCTCAATATAGCCAGCATGCCTAGCACGAGGGCTAGATAATTTCCCAGTCCAACCGCCAGTGCAAACACCAACAATGGAAAAGTGATAAAGTCGATCATAGCATCTAGCCATTTCCCCAGCAGTGATCCTAAACCAGTAGCTCTGGCCAGGCATCCGTCAACCATGTCAAAGATATTAGCGACAAAGGCGATGCTTGCCCCGATAAGGATATTACGGTATCCGCCTAAAATAAGAAAGTACGCCGCTGCGATTGCCAGGATGAACGATAGCAGGCTTACTTGGTTAGGAGTTACAGAAGTATATTTAGCCAGGAATCGGTTAAGAGGTCTTCCTAAATAATCAAAGATAAGGCAGCCCCACTCTTTGTGTTTATCGTGGACTCCGGAAAAATTAACCTCTCTTTTTTGTCTCATCATTGCCAGTTATTTAGACTTACCTTATATATTTTTTGCAATTATGGGCTCTGTCTTAACCTATCCAGAGTACAACTTTTCAAATTTGGACAAAGATTCGTCCCATGAATAAATTTTTCTTTTGGTTATTTTCAATTTTTTCGAAAAATGTTTTGTTATAGCCTCTGCCAGTTTTTCCGGAGTACATTCATGTAACAGGATCGTTCCATCTGCGACTACTTCTTTATTTCCACCTATATCAGTCGTAATCATCGGCGTTCCGACTGCCGAAACTTCCATCAATGATAACGGCGGCTCTAATGTATTATGAACAAATGGCAGCACTACTATATCTGATGATTTAATAATGTCCTGGATGGAACAGGGATAATCCCTGACCTGCAAAAAATGGACATTCTTCTTTTTGAAATTAAGCAAGCGAGGATTAAAGCCGCGTAAAAACTTTCTCACGCAGATCAGCAAAGTTATACCCTCGGGAATATATCTTATTGATTTTAGCAAAATATGAAAACCGCGTTCATATCGGGCATCTCCGTAATAGAGAACCAGCTTATTTCCAAGCTTTCTGATCCGTTTATTATTTTTAGCGCCATAAAAAGAATCTTCTACTCCATAAGGAATTACCTTTATCTTGGCTGGATTAACACCGTGATACTCTAGTTTCTTTTTAGCAAATTGAGATAAAACAACGATAGCATCCAAATGATTGAGAAGTTTATAGTTGCGAGTTACATTTCTCTTAAAATCAGTAAAAGTCAGAATGGTTTTTTTGCAGAATATTTTTTTGAGAAAAAATAATAACAAACACATATTCAGAGAACCATGTCCGTGGAGGATATCGGCCTTTTGTATTTTCCGCAAACTTTCTAAAACATAACCTTGTTGGAAAGATACAAAAGTGATCTTGCAATCAGGAAGGCGTTTGGAAAGTTCCAACGGAAGCCGTTGCGGTCCACAGACACGATCGACAAAACCATCTCCTGCACCTTTACCACCGATAAAACAGATTTTTTTCATCTTCTAATTCAGCGTCGGATCATATCAGCTAAGAAACCAAAAAGGATGGTCTGCAGCCCGAAGATCAGCAGGACCAGCATCAGGAACAACAAGCCGATATGCCCTTTGATACCAACTGTAAAATGAAGGTACACAAAATAAAAACCGATCAGCATCCCTAGTGATAAGCCAGTTAAGCCAATTTTACCAAAAAAAGTTAATGGTTCGTAATCACGGTAAATGCGAAGAATATTGATCCAGGCCTTCAGCGCATATTGGAAGGAGTTTTTGAACAGCCTGCTCGCCCTGGTTTTTCTGGCTACGATAGGAACTTCCGTAATCCTAAACCCCTGCTTAGCCGCCTTAATAATCTGTTCCTGAGTATATGTAAATGTGTTAATGTAATTTATTTCACGAGCTACATCAGCAGTAAAAGCTCGGAAACCAGTAGTAGAATCGGTAATCCTAACTTTGGTCAGGGAACTTAACACTTCCGCAAAAGCGATATTTCCCAGCCACTTTAAGAACGGCATATGCTGGATCCTCCCTTTAAACCTGCTGCCGAGAACTAAATCATATCCGCTTTCGATCTTGGCGATCAATTCCGGGATATGCTGCGGATGATATTGCCCATCTGCATCAGTATGTACGATGATCTCTGCTTTCCGTTGTAAACATTCTTTCATCTCTGCCTTGAATGTTTCTGCTAAACCCTGATGCTTGTAGCGTATAGCAATAGCCCCAGATTGTTTTGCTGCTTCAGAAGTTTTATCCTTTGAACCGTCATCCAATACTAGAATCTGATAGTGATAAGGAGTTTTGTTCATTACTTCCTGAATTTCTGCAAGAACTTTAGGGAGAGTTTTCTCTTCGTTATAAGCAGGAATGGTAATAATTATTTTTTTCTTCATATACACACCACTAAACCTTATTTCTTCCTAAGAATGCCTTTAAAAAAGTTGTTAAACAGATATCTTTTAGAGAACTTTGCAAAATAGTGATTTTGACAAATTAATTATCCGAAAATGCCAAAATCACGGCTATTGCAAAGTCTCTTAGATAAGTTTGCCAAAAAAGATGAATTATGCAAACTTCTCTTTAATAGGTTATTCTGCTTTAACTTCTGCAATATGGCCATCCAAAATATAATGTCCAGTCGGATCAATCCTCCCATACGGATTGCCTCTCTCAAACAACGGTTTAATGATTGGAGACCATATGCAGAAAATAGGGGTGACTACAAAATAGAAAATTATATAAATGTAGTCACCTTATATAATATATGTTCATAGAAATAAGAGCCAAAGGGAAAAAGAAAAAATATTATCTAAGCCAGAGTTATAGGGTGAAGGGTAAAATAAAGAAGATTGTACAATATCTTGGCGTAAATCTAAGCGAGGAAGAACTTCAGAAACTAAGAGTTAAGGCTGAACAACGTATTCTTAAAAATGTTAGAGAAAAAAGCATTTTGGAATTTGAATTAAGTGAAGAAGAGATCAAACAATATAGAAGATACGAACAGCAAATTGAAATTCTTCATTTACAGAAACTGAATTGGAAAAGATTTACAGAAAGCTTTACATATAACACCAATGCAATTGAGGGATCAACAGTTGCTTTATCTGAAGTAAAGGAATTGTTAGAACATAAAGAGAAGCCGCAAAATGCAGATGAGCTTGAAGCATTAAATGTTGCAGAAGCAGTTGAATTTATTCAGAAAGTGAAGGAAAAGCTTTCTCTTGACGTAATCAAGAATATCCATAATATCTGCTTTAAGGGCACTAAGTCATTTGCTGGAAAACTACGGAGTGTTGAAGTAGTTATAAAAGACCGTGAAGGAAATATCATTCATAGGGGTGCGTCAGCAACAGAAGTTGTATCATTGCTTAAAGACCTTTGCAAGTGGTATGGAAAACACATCAAAAAATATCCCCCTTTATTATTAGCTGCATTAGTGCACAACCAATTTGAAAATATTCATCCTTTTCAGGATGGCAATGGTAGAGTTGGAAGATTATTATTGAATTACGTCTTGTTAAAACAAGGCTATCCGCCAATAAATATTTATTTGAAAGATAGAGCCAGATACTATCGATGTCTGCAGAAATTTGATTCTAGAAATGACATCAAATCAACTTTGAAATTTTTGATAAGCCAATACAAAAAGCAATATAGGTGACTACAATCACACATGTAGTCACCGTGTAAGCTGGTAAAATATTAGAAATTACAAAGAGCTTTTATGACGACAAACAATAGTTTTGGGATAGGTAGGACTTTACATACCATAAACTTTCTTAACCACTTTGGGGTGAACGGAATACTTTTTTGTAGACCAACACCACAAATAGCTTTATATAATCCGCCTCTCCAGAGATGATCATGGCATGGATGTCAGGACCGACCAGTATTTTTCGACATAAGCTAGTTTTTAATCTCCTCGACCGCATCTCTCCGCAAAAAATTCTCGAAGTCGGATTCGGCAACGGTGATCTGCTCCTGAAAATGAATAAACTCGGCTACAAAGGTCTGGGTATCGACTTCAGTTCTACTGCAGTAGAAGAATTCATCAAGAAAACCAAAGGCATGCCCCTAACTTTCTCAGTGCGCAACTGTACTGCAGAAAATTTAATCTCCGCTGAAGATAGATTTGACCTCGTTGTCGCTTGCGAAGTATTGGAACATATCCAAGACGATAACAACACTCTCAAAACCTGGAATCAGCTTCTTGCTGATTCTGGACACTTGCTTTTATCAGTCCCTGCGCATATGAAAAAATGGGGGCATAACGACGAATATGCCGGACATATGCGCCGTTACGAAAAAGAAGAAGTAACCACAAAACTAAAAGAAGCCAATTTTGAGGTAGTACAGTTATACTCGTACGGTTACCCCTTCAGCAATTGGGCCAAGCTAGCAGGAGACAAGCTCATCAAGAAAAAAGTAAAAACCGAAGCTTCTTTAGAAGAGCGCACCAAAGAAAGCGGCATCCACAACCTCCATTTCAAGTTCGGAAAAATACTTATCAACGATCTTACCCTCCATCCCTTCTACCTTTTTCAGAAAGCTTTTCTTAACGCTGATCTCGGCGTAGGTTATGTAGTATTAGCGAAAAAGAAAGTTTCAGAAATAAAGAGTACTCCTGCTGGCAGCCGAGTCCGAAAGAGCAACCGCAATTCGAAGCACCTCTAATCCTTCCTCTCCCGAAGCAGGCGAAGAAGTCTTATTCATAATGCAGCCCAAGAAAGCATCGATTTCTGACGCTAATGGCTCCCTTTTCAGGATCCTTATTTTCTTGATATCTCCTTCGGTCACACTGCTCCAGTCATCAGAAGAGTAGGAATTATTTTCATAGAAGAAAAGTTCTTGATTTAGATAATTGACGAGAAACATGCCTTTCTTGCCGAAGACGCGTAATTGCCGCATCTTGGTCGGAGAAAGATAATTCACATTAAGAACCGCTAAAATATCATTCTCGTAGCGTAGCAATGCCGTTACTGAATCTTCGTGGTGCGGATGTAATCTTTTCTGTGTTTCTGCATAAACCCGGGTAGGCTTAGCATTCAGAATATAGCCGATGACATCTAAATCATGAACCGACAAATCAACAATAACTCCTACATCAGTAATTCGAGAAGGGAATGGCCCGATACGTTGAGCATCAATTTTGTAAATCTCTCCCAGTTCATGCAGTCGTTTCTTTAACTCGATAATTGCTGGATTGAACCGCTCAATGTGCCCGATCATGAGCTTAACTTTATTTTTACCAGCACAGTCAATTATTTCCTGCGCTTCTTGTTCGGTAGAGGCAATCGGTTTTTCTAAGAGTACGTGCTTTCCTTTATTGAGAGCATAAATTGCAACTTCAGTATGGAACTTGGTAGGCACGGCGATGGAAACGGCATCAATATTTTCCTTCTCCAGCATCTCACGATAATCTGCATACCCCTTAGGGTTATACAGTTTGCAAACCCGATCTAAAAATTGTTGGTTAGGATCAGCTACCGCTACTAACTCGACCAGATCATTATGAAAATATACACGAGCATGATTCTGTCCCATCGAGCCAACACCAATAACTGCCATCCTAATCATTATAAGATCCCCTTGAATACTTTTACAATGTGCTTTAAATCTTCCTCTGACACCGCAGGATGCACTGGAAGGGAGATAACTTCTTGCGCGAGGCGTTCAGCAACGGGAAAATATTGTGATGAATATTCAGTATACGCTTTTTGTTTATGGATAGGTACCGGATAAAATACCGCACTGCCAATTCCTTTTTCCTTCAATACTTCCAAAACTTGATCCCTGCTCAAAGGAAATTCTGGAGTAATGCGAATAGTGTACTGATGGAAAACGTGTCCATCAATAAATTCCGGGGGAACTAGGCCTTTAATTCCTTGTAATTGTTTATTCAAATATCGCGCATTGCTCTTCCTTCTTTCATTAAATGAAGGTAATTTCTTCAATTGCTCTATCCCGATGGCTGCAGCAATATCGGTCATGCGGTAATTATAACCGACAGAATCATGATAATACTTTTTCTCCGAACCATGATTGATTAATTGGCGCACTTTTTTGGCTACTTCATCATCATCCGTAGTAATCATTCCTCCCTCGCCTACCGCCATGTTCTTGGTCGGATAAAAAGAGAAACAGCCATCGCCGAATGAACCTACCTTTTTCCCAAAAAATTCAGTACCATGCGCCTGGCAAGCATCTTCTATCACTAAGAGATTATACTTTCTGGCAATTTCAATAATTTTATCCATCTGCGCCGCTCTTCCATACAAATGCACTGGCATGATTGCTCTCGTCCTAGAGGTAATTGCCTTCTCAATTAATTCTGGATCGATATTAAAAGAATTTTCTTCGGTATCCACAAATACCGGTTTTGCTCCAGCCATTTTGATCGCGTTGGCAGTAGCGATAAAAGTAAAAGGGGCCGTGATTACCTCGTCGCCGGGACCAATACTACGTGCTAATAAAGCAACGTGTAAAGCTGTCGTTCCGTTGGAAGTAGCGATGGCATGCTTAACACCAATGAACTCTGCAAATTTTTTTTCGAACTTTTCTACCTTCGGCCCTTGCGCGATGATACCCGAATCCAATACCTCTAAGACTGCTCCCTTTTCCTCCTCACCAAGAAGGGGTTTTGCCATTGAAATACGTACCTCAACCATCCTCGAAGAAAAGTCAAATTTCGCTTTATAAAGTTTGGGAAACTATGGTCATAAGAAATAGTTGGGAATTAAATAAAATGATTGTGGCATCATGAAGACTTCAACCGCAATATCTCTGAAAGATTGTTTAACAAAAAATCTGGTTTCGACGTCTGCAAGAACTCTGCGCTCCTCATTCCAGAGGCAACGGCAATTGTTTTTATGTTCAATAATTTTCCTGTATCAATATCAGCTTCAGTATCGCCAATAATCATTGCCTTTCCTGGACTATACTGGGGATGCTCTTTCATTTTTCCTGCTTTATCAGAAGAAATAATCACATCTTGGAACAAATCCTTAATACCGAGATGCTGTAATTGCTGGAATACAAGATCGGCATTTTTTCTTCTAGTACAAAGGATAAGGGTATTGTGCTGTTGTAATTGTTCTAAGACTGTTTTCGACCAGGGGAATAAAGAATCTTTAGCGAGATATTCCCATTCTTCTATCTTTTTCTCCCGCTGCTGAAGATAGAACTCCTTTTCTTTGGATTCAGCAATAAAAGCTATCACTTCTGCTTCTGGTATTCTCTTCCGTTTCAAGGTTAGATATTCTTCCTTGGAATAGGGGGTAGTAAGCTCTAACTTCCTTAAGACATCCTGATGAAGAGAATACAATCGTGCTGAGACATCAATAATGGTTCCATCAAAGTCAATGAATAGTATTTTGTTACGTATCATTGCTTTGAATTGTACCACTCAATCTCTTTTTGTAATCCACGTTCAAGCGAAACCGTTGGGAGATATCCTAACTCTTGTTGAGCTCTACTCACATCAAATCTGAAATTAACTTTCATCTTGGAACGTGGCTCAAACCGAATATTTACTTTTTCCCCGGATAGGGTAATAATTTTCTCTGCCAATTCCAAAATACTTACTTTTCGACCACTCGCTATGTTAAAAATACCTTCTTTCTTTTTTTCTAATGCGGCAATAACATACTCGGCGGCATCGGAGATGAATAGTACATCCCTAATGTCAGTTCCATCTCCATAGATCACGGGATTTTCTCCTCGGAGAACGGCGCTAATAAAATTAGGTATGGCGCGCTCGATTTTCTCACCTGGCCCATAGATGTTCGTTAAGCGCAGAATTGTTAAAGCTAGTGCATTCCTTGCACTATATAACTGTAAGATATTTTCCGCCATCATCTTACTCATCCCATAATGTGATTTTGGATTAAGCGGATGATGCTCGAACAGGGGCATCTCGGTAGGGCCATACACTTCACATGTGCTTAAATAAATGAAATGGGTATTCTTTGCTAGCGTCTCTACTAAGTTTATGGTAGCTACAAGATTTCCATCCATACATCTCTTGAGATCATCCTCGGCAGCTTTTTTTGGGACATAGCCAGCACAGTGAATGACATGGGTAAACTGGGATAATGTCTTTGCCTGTGCAGCTACCTCTAATTTATTCGATAAATCACATACCATAAAAGGGGGAGAGTGTTGCTGTAAGAAGGCAGTGGCCTCTTCATTGCTGCCACGCAATAATGCTGTTACGTCATACCCTCTTTCCTCCAGCGTTTTAAATAATTCTAATCCAATGTGTCCAGTTACACCCGTTACTAAAATTTTTTTCGATTGAGAATTGATTCTCTGACGACGCAATTCCAAAGTAATCTCTGCTTCTTCAATTTTCTTGCTCGTTGTCAACACTGGAAGAAAGTCCATTCCTCGAATCCACACCAGATCGGTGGGCAGGGGATTTATTCTCTTTTCAGGAGCAGTAACTGTTTCGCCAAATGCCATCTTTACAAAGAGGTAAGGCATATTCAATCCTGCCCGGGTAAAAAATTCGTGAGTAGTAAAGAAACGCCCGATATTTATCTCCGTTGGACAAGGAATGCCAGTATTGTCATAAGTTAAATCAACTGAAAAAATTCCATTTGGTTTCTTATCGATAGCAAAGACTGCTTTCATCGCGATATCATCTACGAGAGGATCACTCATCGTAACTCCCCCGCCGGTTGCACCAGTAACTCCTGACGGAGAAATCTTAGACAGCTCCCAGTACAATCGTTCCCGACCCTGAGCAACAACTAATTCCCCTTCATTCCAAATAGACATCCAGGTTACGGAGTTTGGTTCCAGGCATTCTGCCGCAGTATATTTCCCCCACCCCTCCTTAAAATCCAACCAAGATTTTGCTACTTTAAAGTCAGTTGCTGGTAATGAACCTCTGCCTCCAGCACCGGTCGTATCACGCAACCAGATCTTATTCCCAAATTTTGCAAAAGCAAGTGTTAAATCATTTTCACCATTAATCAACATGGTCTTGGGTTGTTTAATCCCTGCTTCTTCCCATCTCTTATAAGATTCCAGTTTATTTAGACATATTCGCACCGTTTCTTTAGAAGGAAGAAAAAGCGCGATGGGAAGTTTCTCTCTGTTCTCAGAAATCGCTTCCATTTCCACATCATTTTGTATATGTAAAAATTCTGCTTTACTTTCCTTGATTATCTCAGATAGTACCTGAAAGTAATCGTGATCTAATGCTCCCGGAACCAGATGCCGTTCATCAGTTTCCGCTCGGTGGAGATAATACTTGCTTGAGTCTGTACCGATAATATAAAACTGTTCCGGAGCTGCTCTCAGGGAACGTATGAAATTTGCGGCAGGACTGCCTCCTGCCCCCGTAACCAATATTCTTTTCATTATACCTTGCACCTCTTTAGAATATCAACAATTTTACTGCTGATAGCAGGATTCTGTAATTCCGTTTTCACAATCTTTCTCGATAATTGCTCCTCAGCAGCTTTTACTAAATCGCCAGTATTAGTTCCCACTAAAAATGCCTTCCCTTGATCAATCAGCTCATGTAGTTCTGTTTTTTCCCGAGGAATAAGCGCAGGCACATTCAAAAAGGTCGCTTCTTCAAGCACCCCCCCAGAATCTGTAATTACCACTGAACATTTTGACAACAAAGAAACAAACGCTGCATAACCTTGTGGTTCTAACACTTTTACCTTTGCTGAAAGCCGTATTTTATTTTCAGATAGAACTTTTTTTGTTCTGGGGTGAATGGGAAAAACTACGGAAGCTTTTTCAGATAAAATATTAAGTGCTTCAACGATATTCCGTAATCTGGCAGGATTATCAGTATTCTCAGCCCGATGAATTGTTACTAGAATATTCCCCTTACGTTCTGAAACTTCATCATCCGAAACTTCCACAAAAACATTTTTAGAAACGTTGCTAAGAGTAATCGCCCGAAAACAAGCTTCTTCTACAATATTTCCTACATAAAAAATTTGTTCTTGTTTCAATCCTTCTTTTAGCAAATTATCTGTACTTTCTGTATCGATGGTAAATAAGATATCAGCACAATGGTCAGCAACAATTCGGTTTATTTCTTCCGGCTGATATCTGTTTCTTGACCTGCATCCAGCTTCTAGATGAACAACTTTGCATCCTAATTTGCTTCCCACTACCGCAGCTGCCAGAGTAGAATTTGTATCTCCTAAGACTATCAGCAAATCAGGTTTTTCTTTCAACAATACTCTCTCCAGCTCTAACATGATTTTTCCGGTCTGCTCCCCATGCCTTCCAGAACCTACATTAAGATTATAATCCGGCTCACGAACCTGCAACTCTTGAAAGAACATCTGGTCCATCTCCCAAGAATAATGCTGGCCGGTATGAACTAAGACCTGCTCAAATTCTGCATCAAGCAGAGGTATCAGTGGGGAAAGCTTAATAATCTCCGGTCTAGTTCCGAGAACAGTAACAACTTTCATAATTCTTTCCCAACCGTTTTGAAAACGACAATTCTTTTCATCAGATTGAGATGGCTTTTAATCGTGTTCAACAGCTTCATCTTAGAAACACCGAACTGTCGGACTCGCAAGGTGGCAGGAATCTCTTTAACTTTATATCCTTTCAGAACTGCTTTGATCAGAATTTCCGAAACATACAAAAAATTATTTGCTTCGCTGTGAACATTCTGCAAAACTTCTCTCTTATACACCCGCACCATTGCTCCATGAGTGTAGATTCCAGAATTCAGTAAATGCTTGTACATCATGGAAGAGCTCTTACTCAGGAAAATCCTCCAGGCCGGCACATTCTCCACTTTTCCCTGCGGATGATACGGTGAGACAGTAACGATGTGAGTATCTTTATCAAGCAACCGCAACATCTCCGGCAGCAAAGAAAAAGGATAAGTACAATCACTGTCCCAGGTAGCGATGAGGCTTCCTTCGGCATGACTAAAACCAGTTTTCAAGGCCGCGCCTAAGTTCTGGTTCTTTTCATGCTTGATTATTTTAACTGCAGGATTACTTCCAAAGTGCTGATGAAGAAATTCATTTGTTTTATCAGTGCTTCCATCATCCACAAAAATAATTTCTGAGGCATATTTTGGCAGTAGGGAGGCTGTGACAGAAGCAAGCTGTTCTATCAGCTGCGGAATCCCCTCCTCCTCATTATAACAAGGGACTATAATAGAAAGGGTTTCTTTCTCTTTCAAAGCCATAAATCTGCAAGAAATTTTTCCTTTAAAAGGTTTATGATACTATCTCTTTCTTTTTCTTCCAGAAAATCAGCAAGAGTGAACCTACTGCTACCAAAAGATAATACGCAACCATACGATCGATAAGAATTGCGCTTTTAATTACCGGAGGATATGCTCCAGTCAACGAAGAAAGGATGTTGGCAGCAGAAAATTCCACTACTCCAATGCCTCCAGGAATAGCTGAAAGAACTCCGATCAGCACCGAAGAACTGAGCACAAATCCTACTGCCATAAACGGCACAGAGACAGTTAAAAAATGTAATATGTACCACAGGCGTATTATTTCCAAGATAATTGCCGCCACCGAAATAGCTGCAACAAGAATAAAACTTTTCTCATTAAAAGCAGTAAAGGAAGAGATTATTTGTTCGCACCATAACGCTATTTTATCTCGGAAAGAAACTGGAAGAGGCAGCCGAGGTGCAGCTTTTTGCAACATTTTAAGAACCGACACCGGCGAAAGCAGCATCCCCGCAATTAACAAGCATAATAACACCAGCAACATACGTATCTGTCCCTGGCCGGTCGCCCCATCAAGATGTACAAAAAATAATCCCAACACCAGAAAAATAAGAACAGAAAAAAGATCAAATAATCTCTCAATTAACATCAAGGGAAAAGACTTTGAGATTGGGATGTCAAAATCATGCTTTAAGAGGAGCGGCTTGCTCAGCTCGATTCTACCGGGGATTAAACTGGCTGCAGCAACTCCCCCCAAGATGGATTTAAAAGAAAATAAAAAAGATATGTTCTCTCCAGAAGCCTTGGAAGTGAGAAATTGCCAGCGATACGCCCGCAGGGAAATGCTCAAGATGGTTAACAAGAGAATAATAATTACTGAAGAAAATGTCAGCGAAGATAAGCTTTTTGAAATAGCTACTAAATCTAGCGATTTTAAGAAAAAGATCAAGATAATCACGCCCAATAGAAACAGCAGATGTTTCAATCTGAACTTTTTCAGCAGCTCTTTCATAAGATCAATGAACAAAAGTAATTTATATAGTTTATGCTAAGGCTTGTGAAAAGGTTAGTGCCGCCTCAAAAAAGATTTCTAATCAATTACTTTTATAAAACAATTTTGAAGAAATCAATCTATGAGAAAAAAGTTTGTGGTTCTACTAACAGTGATAATCCTGCTAGGACTACTGTTGCGCCTGTATGATCTAAATAAGGAAAGCATCTGGGTAGACGAGGCGTATTCACTGCACTATGCCCTGCTGCCTTCTCCAAATGAAGTGATGGCTGGCACTGTTGAAACCGAAGGCGCTCCTCCTGGATATTACCTCTTACTTCATTATTGGATAAAGGCTTTTGGTTCTTCAGAATTTTCAGTGCGCTTTCCGTCTTTATTGGCAGGAGCCCTATCAATTGCCATTATCTTCAAAATCGGAGAAGTCCTTTATGATCGTCGCACTGGTTTAATCGCAGCCCTTTTACTCTCCACATCTATGTTGCAGATATTATTTTCACAGGAAACCAGGCTTTATAGTATTTATGGCCTTCTAACGCTCTGCACTCTATACTTCTTTAGTAAAATCTACAACAAATCGCTGCGGCAGCTGCCAGCTTCGAACCAAGATTACTTTTTCTACACCCTAAGCATGATTTTATCACTGTATCTTAATTTCGTTGCTGGAATTCTGATCGCTCTGTATACTTTTGCTGCTCTCTGGCACAAAAAACATTTTCCCTGGAAAAAATGGTTAGCGACCAACCTTGCTATAATCTTAATTGCTTTACCTTTGATTCCTTTATTTTTACAGCAATATATTACTGCAGATACGGGAATAGCTCCCGAGCTTATCCAAAAAGGAGTCCCAGTATTCCTAGCAAAATTAGGCGTTTTCTTTTACGCAGTGCCATTGATGGTAGTCCTTCTGGCAGCCGGAGCTATTTTCTTGTGTAAAAAAAGAATTACCGCTCTTGTTTCAAGACTACAAATTCCCGATTATTATTGGACTTTAATCATACTTACTTTTGCCATGATCTATCTTTATTTCTCGTTCTTTCCACTCTCTATTCTTGGTTTTGTCCTTTCACGCGCTCCGATAACCCATTCCTTTTTCCTGATACGGCACTCTTATTTTTTAGTACCTATACTCTACCTCTACCTCGCCTACAAAATTTCAAACTTCAAAAGAACTAGGCTTACTGTGCTTTGTATCATAGCTTTAGTTACTGTAAATTCTCTAGCCCTATCTGAATATTACCAAGAACCTACAAAAGCAGAATGGCAGGAGGCAGCACAGTTCATAGAAGAAAGAACTACTGGAACGACTACTCTGTTACTTGATCGCGGCGGTCTAGGACCAGTGTTTCTCTCTGAATACTATTTCTTAAAACCGGAGATCATTAGATTAACCTGGACCGAAGGCCGGCGTGAAAACAAGATGCTGACGGAAGAAGCTTTGCTGCAAGTCCTACAAGACCAAGACGAATTTTGGCTGATATTATCAGGCAATTATCAACCAGACGAATATTACCGTAAACTTCTAGATAAAAACTACCAACGCGATATCTCTCAGGAATTTTATTTGATAAAAGTGTACCATTATACTAACAACTAGCCCCAAAAAACGGATATTTTTATATAATCCCACTGTTCCCAATCATAGATGATCAGTATCATCACTATTATTCTCTTTTTTATCTACCTCTGGGGACTAGGCTTTACTGCTACTTATTTTGTCAAGAAGCCAGAGCATTTCTGGGAACGGCAGTTTCTTAATCTAGGGATTGGTTTAGGATTATTTCCTATTCTTGCCATCGTGCTTAATTTTCTGCATATTCCCTTAGACTGGAAAGTCTTTTTGTTACTAAGCATAGCTTTCCCCATGTATAGAGTTGTAAAATCAATACAAGCAAAAACAAAACCAGATTTTTCTGCTTTGCTAAAGTTTACCAAATCAGATCTTGCCATCTTGACAGTTTTAGTTATTGTTCTCGCATCCTTCTACATGTACGCTTCAGGAGCTTTTAATTATCCTTATCTTGAAGATGAAGATCCCTGGGGACATGCGGTGGGAGCAAAATATGTTTCAATAGAAAAAAATGCTTATGATCCCGTGCTTGAAGAGGAAAATAAAATTGACCAAACACTTTCATACATCGACCCGTATCCTCCCGCCTACGATATTGTAATGGGCATCCTGCATCAGACCTCCCACGATCTTAACTGGACCATTAAATTCTTTAACGCTTTAATCATCTCCTTAGGGTTTCTTTTCTTCTATTTGTTTGCCAAGGGATTTACTGATAATAGAAACAAAGCACTTTTAGCTACTTTTATTTTTGCCATTATTCCTGCCTACTTAAGCCACTTTATCTGGGCCCATTCTTTAGTCATCACTATCTTCTTTCCTTTACTCTACGCCTTTCAACAAATTAAAGAAGATAAAAAATGGATGTATATTGCTTTGCTGATCATAGCTAGCGTCTGGGTCAGTCAAAATATTGAACAGCCTTTAAAATTATCAACGATGGTGTTGCTGTATTTAGTTGTAGTCTCTATTACCCATAGAAAATTTTTCACTCAAGGATTTATCGCCCTTGCGGGAGGAATTGCCCTCTCTTTTGCGTGGTGGGGAGTGATGATTTACAAATATACTCTCGGCGGTTTTATTGATTATTTCGGCGGTAATGTCGTGAATGAAGAAGGAGCGGCAGTATTAGTACAGGGACAAGAATTTGCTTCAACAGCCTCGCAAGGGGTGATAGGACATATCGTTTCCATTCTCAAAACGATCACTAATCCGGGAGGCTCAGCATCACGAGCATATACCTTCAGCGATTTCTTTGTCGCCCAAGGAAATAATCAGATCAACAACCCCATCGGAATCGGGATAGTTGTATCATTGATTGTCCTTTTCGCGATAGGTTATATTCTATGGAAACACAAAGCAACCTTGGTGGAAGAGAAAAATGCCTGGCTTTGCATCTCCATACTTTGGTTGATCTTCACCTTCTGGGGTGTCAATGGCATGACCTTTCCCGTCTCCGTTGCCAAAGGCGCTTTCCGCGTATGGATGTTATTGGCTATCCCCACCGCCCTTATCGCTGCTGAAGGAGTATATTCTGCTGCTGCTCTCGCTAAAAAATTTAAAATCCCTGCGTTGGTGATCTTTTCTTTGCTTATCGTTGGAATGTTGTTCACCTCTGGATACCAAAAATACCAATTAAATACCGCAGTCTGGCCAACTTCCGGCTCGTTCAGTGGTGGGCATCCTGCCGAGCCCTTTGAGTATGGTTTGTGGTTTGAAAGTATTCCGCCGAACACGCCAGTTTTTCTTTACGCTCCCAGAGATAAAGTAGTCATTGGTTTTGGCGGTTATAGCTGCGACTGGTGTCAAGATTTGAAAGATTTCCGAGCAGACATACTGCATACCGATGCAAAGCAGCTGCATAGTTTTTTGAAAAGAGAAGGTTACCAATATGTAATTATCAATCCGCGCATGGATGCGAGGTATTTAGCGGGCCCTTTCGGAGAAAATGAAACCAACACATTATTGCCGCAGCGCTACAACGAAATTATCAATTCAGGATCATTATTTACTCCCGTCTATCAAAAAGATAATTTATTTTTAGTGTTTAAAGTAAATTAAGTAGATAGTTTTAAAAATAATTAGTTTTTCTTTCAAAATATGGATATTTTAGCAAAAGCAATTCTCGATAGCCAACAAATCGAAGCACGTAAAAGACTAGGCGTCAAGGGTATCGAACTGCTTCTTCTTGACAAAGATTTTCGTGATCTTGACAAAACTAAAGAAGCCTTGATTCGGATTGCTCAGGAATGGGAGATTGTCGCTTTAGAAGCTCCGGACAGCACCAAAGAATACCGCCTTAACCCTTTTTCCGCCGATAGTAAAACAAGAGTATCAAGTAGAGATTTTTTATTGAGATATGTAGAACTAGCTAACTCCGTAAACAACATCACAAAAAATATTGCCTACGCACAATTCCAATATATATTTGATGGATTCGATGATAAGGGCAGACCAGTAGAAGTTGATAGAGAAAGGCAATTGGGGGAGATTAGAGAACATTATGAAAGCTTAAGACGAAATTCCCAAGTAGAATTACAAATAGAAAATATTACTCAAATTAATCCTGCCTACGCCGACGGTAGTTTGTGCCACTGTTATACCACTACGCGGCCGAGCGATTTCCCAATCATTGGAACACCTTTAGCTCTAGACGTAATACACTTAGCCCAAGTTCTGTATACATGGTTAAAAACGGAACCGACGGATGAAGACAAAAACATCGCGAGAGTAAAGATTCCCGGGATGCCGCAGTTCGGGGGAGGAGTGTACATTCAAATGACTGATGAGGACAAAAAAACTGCTGAGAGAATTAAGAAAGAACAAAAAGAAACTAACCTCAGAGAAACAATTACTTCAGAGTTGGTTAGAGTCATAAACTTTTACAAGCCGCTAATCGGCTCACTGCAATTTGCTAATGCTAGCGTCGGCTTTGGAGCTTTTCCTGGAGAAGATGGTGTTGCCAGCGACACTGGACTGATAGATTTAAAACGAGTTTTCCAAGAAGCAATAATTCCGGCTAATGTTCCTTACGTAATTCCCGAATATAGAGAAACTGATTGGCTTAATCCCCTTAACCAACAAAATGCCATTGCTATGGTAAGGAGATTATCTGAAGAATATTCTAAAAGAGAGTAGAGCTTACTCAAACACACACTTATACTGATTATCAACTACTGCTAGATTTCCGCCTGCGCCCTCACAGCAATTGTTAATTTCCCGGAATTTGCTGCAAAACGCTTCCCCGCGAGTTTCACATTTCTTCTGGATGCAGCGATTGTACCCTTCCTCGCCGACATTCTGTATCGCCATGACCGAGAAAACTATCATTAGCGCGACTAACCCATACAGAGAAAAAAGCAATGTCTTCTGCGCAAGCGAAGAAGTATGTTTATCGTGCTTATCGTGTTTATCTTCAACCATGCTCACCAGAAGAAAGAACCACTATAAAAAGATATCATGATCAGAGCTTAACAAAATTTAAAAAGCATCTAAAGAGAACTTTGAAAAATAGAGATTTTGCTAATTTTTTACTTGTTTAACAGGCAAAATCTCGACCATTTCAAAGTCTCTAAGATAATTTTGAATAGTGCTCAATAAAGCAACGACTTTATTGGCACATAAATGAAGTAGTTTCTTCATTTATAGTTTTTCAAAATTCTCTAAAGTAAAAATGTGCTGGATTTATGATAAAAAAAGTGTGTATTATTGGTTTAGGGTATGTAGGTCTTCCCTTGGCTTGTTTAGCTGCTAGAAAAGGCTATTCCGTTACTGGCTTGGAAATCAACACGAAAAATGTTGAACTGCTAAGAGCAGGAACCTGCCACATTAAAGATGAATTCTTACAAAAAGAAGTCCAGGAGTTACAAGGAATACTGCAAGTAACGGATGATCCCTCGACAGCACTTCCTTCTGCAGACATTATCATCATTTGCGTTCCAACACCTGTAGATCACAAATTTCTTCCTAACCTCGAATATGTCGAATCTGCTGGAAGGAGCATTGCTCAACACCTCCGACCGGGACAGATTATCGTTTTAGAGTCAACCGTTAATCCAGGGACAACAGAGGAGACGTTACAACCCATATTAGAACAATCAAGCCTACAAGCTGGAAAAGATTTTCACCTTGTTCATTGCCCTGAACGGATCGATCCCGGAAACAAAAAATGGGGCCTGCACAATATTCCGCGAGTTCTCGGATCATCAACTCCGGAAGGAGCAACAGCAGCAAAACAATTTTATGCTTCTATCGTCAATGCAGATATCCTGATTCTTAAAGGACTCAAAGAAGCAGAAGCAACTAAGATTATGGAAAATTCCTTTCGGGATGTCAACATTGCTTTCATGAATGAAATGGCCAAATCCTTTGACAAAGCGGGTATTGATGTTACCGAAGTAATCAGGGGAGCCTCTACCAAACCCTTTGCTTTCCTACCTCACTATCCTGGCTGCGGCGTAGGAGGTCATTGCATTCCCGTAGACCCATATTATTTAATTGAGGGAGCAAAAAAATTCCATTTTGAACATAAGTTTCTGGAATTAGCTAGAAAGATCAATAAAAGCATGCCCGAATACACTGTTTCATTGCTCGCAGAAGAATTAAACAAAATGGGCAAAAGCGTTAAAGGTTCCCTGATCGGATTATACGGGGTAGCGTACAAAAAAGACGTTGATGATGCTCGGGAAAGTCCTTCCTTAGAAATTATGCGCTTGCTGCAGGAAAAAGGCGCTACGCTTTTTGTCTATGATCCCCATGCCAAACACAAAAATAATGTAACTGACTTTGAAGAATTCCTTAAACATGCGGATTACCTACTTATTGCTACGAACCATGCTGAATTCACCAATCTAGAATTGGAAAAATTAAAAGAGAATAATATCAAAATTATTGTCGACGGAAGAAACTGCTTGGATAAAGAAAAAATCCAAAGTTTAGGGATTGCCTATAAGGGGATTGGAAGGTAAATCAAAAAGTAAACTCTACTTTACCATAATTCTCCTATACTCGATCATCTTTCGTATTCCTTCTTCTAATCCTACTTTTGCTTCAAAGCCCAGAATATTTTTCGCCTTGCTGGTATCTGGAACCCTTCTGAAAATCTCTCGCTCTTTAGTTCTATCAGAATGTTCAAAGGGAACTAAAATTGGCCCTTCTTCCTTACCAGAAATCTTAAGCACTAACTGAGCAAGCTCTAAGATCGTGGTCTCAGAAGCAGCATTGCCGATGTTAAACACCTGTTTACTAGCCTGCTCGCTGAAGATAGCTTTTATTGTCGCCGCAGCAACATCCTCGACGTGAGTAAACGCCCGAATCTGTTTTCCATCGCCGTAGACTTGTAACGGCATATTATTCAAGACATTATGCACGAATTGGGGAACAACAAAATTATTCACCTGTAACGGCCCATAAACACCAAAGAAACGCAGGATGACATAATCAAGATTGAATTTTTTGCTGAAAGCTTTGATGTATTCCTCACCGACCACTTTACTTGCTCCATATTCTGATTTCGGCTGAAATACTTCTTCCTCTTTTATAGGAACTCGCAAGGCATCGCCATACACTTCTGATGAAGAAGAAAAAATAATTCTCTTAATATTTTTCGCCACACAGCAATCCAATACATTCCGTGTCCCGAGAATATTGACATCTAGACATTCCAACGGATTTCGCGTACTGTTAGCTACTCCTAAAAGAGCAGCAAAATGGACAACATATTCACAGCCGTCCATGGCCTGCAGGATGCTCTCCTGGTCAAGAATTGAACCATTAAAATGAGTAATTCCTTCTATCTTGATAGGATAAAGATCCAGAACATGAACTTTGTGCCCAGCTCGAAGCAGTTGTTTCACTACTTCATTGCCAATCATACCTGAACCACCTGTTACCAAAATAGTTGCCACGTTCTTTTTCCAAAAAAAGCTGCCGAAAGCGTTTAAGAAACTTATGCAAGAATGATTTTGTTTTAGAGAGCTCTTCTTCCTAAATCTTTATATATCGACACTTCCAGCATCAGAACTATGGCCGAGAAGTCGCTAAAATCAATAATCAAGTTGTATCCTAAAAACACATTATATTCTCTGCTGGCGTATTTTCTGGACTTTACTGCCCGCCGCATCATTCGTCCGCAAAAAGCAGAGCTCGATATTTCCGAGTTCCGCTATGTTATGGATTAACTATTTATAGTGGGTATAGCAAAGAAACATTTAAATAAAGTTATTTGATTATCACTTCGTTTAGAGGTTCAGAATGAAAAAGAAAGTTTTCCTGGCAGATTTAACGCATACTGGAAGGGGCATCCATGCTTCCACCTTCCCTTTAGGGATGTCCTTCGTCGCTAGTTATGCAAAGGAGCATCTCGGTGAAGATTATGAGATTAAGGTGTTCAAATTTCCAGACCATTTGTCTGCGGCTATAATTGAGGAATCACCGGATTTTCTCTGCTTCTCTAATTATTCTTGGAATCTGGAATTAGGTTACAAAATCAGTTCGTTAGCCAAAGAGATAAATCCTAAGTTGATTGTTATCTCCGGCGGCCCCAATTTTCCCGTGTTGCCGTCAGAAAGGCGCGATTTCCTGAAGCGTCGCCCGGTCATAGACTTCTATTTCCAGAACGAAGGAGAAATTGGTTTTGTAGAGCTGATCAAGAAGCTGCAGGAAAATAATTTTGATATAGCCGCGCTGAAACAAAAGGCCGAGCCTATCACTAACTGTGTTTATCTGTGGAGCGAAGAGCTCATTGAAGGGCCTTTCAAAAGAATTCTTGATCCTAACATCATTCCCTCGCCTTATTTATCAGGAATTCTGGACGCCTTTTTTGATCATCCCCTGACTCCCATGATTGAAACGACTCGAGGCTGCCCCTTTAGTTGTGCTTTCTGCGCCGACGGGATTATAACCAAAAGCAGGATCGCCCGCTTTGACCGAGAAAGGACCAGGGAGGAATTAGATTATATTGTAAAGAGAATAAAAAATGTTGATGAATTGATCCTTACTGATCTAAATTTTGGCATGTACAAAGAAGATATACCCATTGCCGAGTACATTGCTGAAGTGCAGAAGAAGTATAATTGGCCTATCGTTATCGGCGCTTCGACCGGAAAAAACAACAAAGAACAGGTTCTCAAAGCGATTACTATTCTGGGCGGTTCATTAGTGACCGGCGCAGCTATTCAATCCTCCGATCCGCAGGTGTTGAAAAACATTAAGCGGAGCAACATCTCTTTAGAAGCGTACCGCGGCTTTCTAGATTTTGCTAATTCTTTTTCTAAGGATGCGGTTGCTTTCACTGAAATCATTTTGGCATTGCCGGGAGATTCAAAAGAAACGCACTTCAACTCCCTTCGCTATGGCATCGACAACGGCGCAAAAATATTAAGGATGTACCAGGCCATGCTGCTGAGCGGAACCGCCATGGCTTCAGGAGACATGCGCCAGGAATTCCAGTATCTCACTAAGTTTAGGGTCATCCCTGGCGGAGTAGGGATATACAATTTTAACGATAAGAGCTATCCTATCGCTGAAGTAGAAGAAATAATCGTCGGCAGCAAAGATATGCCCTTTGAAGATTATATCGCCTGCCGCAAGATGAATTTGATCATTGAATCTTTTTTTAATAACGGCCTGTTCAGCGAATTTTTTTCTGCACTTAAGATCATGAATGTTTCCGCATTTGATTGCTTGTTATATATCTTTGACCACCCCGAACTCTATACGCCTAAGATGAAAGAAATCTTCGCCAATTTTGTAGATGCTACCAGCGGAGATTTGTATAATACTTACGAAGAAGCTATGGAATACACCTCCCGGCCAGAAGTTCTCCAAAAATTCATCTCCGGAGAATTAGGAATCAACGAATTATTGGTGCATCGAGCCGAGTTATATCTTGAGCTTGACGATATCTCTCAAGTCTTACTTGCCTCGGCAACAAATTTCCTGCGCGAAAAAGGTTTATTGAACAATTGGGCCAAAAAATACCTTGAAGAGCTGATCAAGTTCAATACTCTCCGAAAGAAGAGTTTTTACAAATATGAAGATACTCTTGAAGGGGAATTCAGTTATGACTTCAAGAGGTTAGAAGAATCTAATTTTGAGATTGATCCCCGTACGCTCCCGCCGGGTGCGAATTGGTCCAGCTTTAAATTTTATCACGATAACAGCCAAAAAAGCCATATTCAGAATGCTATGAACCTGTATCTCAATACCCCGAGCGGCATAGGGCGGCTCATCCAGCGTAGCAATTTAAAAAAAATGTACCGGAATTTTGATTATACCCACGCCATCCTTGATGTAAACATGGCCTCTTCCGGGGAGAAGATCACCTATGACGAAAAAAGCGTATGTTGATAAAGACATCTGCATCGGCTGCAGCGTCTGCACGGATACTTGTCCTGCCGTTTTTACAGTGAAAGAAGATCCCAATTATGCCAAAGATTTTAAAAGTTTCACCGATGATGAAGTTGATCAGGAACCTCTTGCCGGCAAGGTCCAGGAGGCTATCGATTCCTGTCCGGTGCAGTGTATAAGCTGGCGTGAAAAAAAAGACGATTCCGCAAAAGACAAAGAAAACTAATTCTCTGTTCCAGAAGCCTTAAAAATATATCGGCCAGGGAGTTATGGTATGATGATGGTCTCGATACTTGGTAGCGTAGCCAGTTTGCTGGGATTAGAACTTCTGTTACGTAGCTGGCATTACCGAAAGAAAATTATAGCGTATGATCTTCAACATTATCCTTATTACCGGCGGCCGCGAAACAGCTATGGGAAGGATATTTATTATGTCAGCCGTTTAGGAAAAAAAAACACCGCACCAATCAGGATTTCCAGCGAAGGGATTCGCAATGATATTGCCGGCGAGAAAAGAAAACTTATTCTAGCTTTAGGGTGCTCAGTCACAGAGGGAGCCAGTCTAACTGAGGAAAAGACTTATCCAGGAATACTGCAGAAATTTGTCGATGAAAAAGAATATGCAGTCATAAATGCTGGTATCGGTGGTTATGGGATCTTCCAGATCGAGGCACTGTTACATGATCTAATTCGCTACCAGCCAAAAGCAGTGATGATACAACTTATTGACTTCAAGCGCATCCCCCTCAAGAAGGAGAAAATAAAAAAAACCGCAAGAATCTTACGCTTCAGCCAAAAGCTCAAGCAAACCAGTGTGTTGTTATGGCATTTATACAAGATAGTGTATGGTCGCAGGATAAGCAGAGTAAGATCTCCTTACATGATGCGCGGCCTTCTCCCAGAAGTGCTTTGGGAAAAAAACCTGCCCTATCTGGAAAGCATCCAGCAGCTCTGTTCCAGCCGGAAAATCCCGCTCATCTTTTTTATTTGGCCCAGTAAGGATCCGCAGTGGATGGACAACAGTTTTTTTCAGCAGAAGATAAAACAATTCTGTCATAAGGGAGCTCACACCTTCGACAGCAGGGAGATGCTTCGTTTTTATAGAGAAGAAGAACTACATCTGAAGAACGATGCTCATCCCAGCGCTCTGGCTAATAGGTTAGTGGCAAAAGCAGCGTATGAGTGTTTGAAGAAGGAGTTGGTTGTGTAGAGAAATTAGTTATAGAAAATCACTTTAATAATTGTAAGATTAGCTAGGCTAAAGTGATTTTCTTACATGAAATTAAGAAACAACTTAATTTCAGTACTGAAAATAAACAAAGATTTATTTTCAGGTATTAGGAAATAACTGTAGTAAAGATTTTCGTGAAACTACGAAAATTAAAGTTATTTCCTATAGTTATTTCCTATAGTTTAAACTTTAACCGCCGTTTATTTCTTTTGTTTAAGAGGCATAACTCCTGCCAATTCGCCAATAACATTAACCAGCTCAGTGTTAGCAGGAATGACTATTTTTGCATTCCTTTGCAAAGAATTCTCTACCGTCTCCAGTTTTCTCAATAGCTGAGCATTTCCTACAAAATACTTTTCAGCAGATTCATTCACAAGTTTGATCGCCTCAGCTTGTCCCTGCGCTTCTAAGATTTTTGCTTGCCTAGTTCCTTCTGCTTCCTTGATCTTAGCTCTTCTGACACCATCTGCTTCAGTTTCCTTAGCTGTAGCAAAATCCTTAGCCGCAATTTTTTCGTTTTCAGCCTTTACTACTTTGTTCATAGTATCCTGAACATCTTTAGGAGGATCAATTTCTTTGAGTTCAGTCCTTACTACTTCTATGCCCCAATTTTTAGTCTCTTCTTTCAGAGTCATCATCAGTTCACGATTGATTTTATCCCTCTCACTGTTAGCTGATTTTAGCGTTAAAGTTCCTATTATGTTTCTCAAGGTGGTTCTGGCGAGGTTTACGATTTGAGTCTTATATTCATAAACATTGTACAGCGCTGCTGCAACATTAGCTTCATCGGGTTTGACCCTAAAATAGACCTGAGCATCGACTCTCGCATTAAGGTTGTCATTAGTGATGATTTCCTGCGGTTCAGCGTCAACCATAGTTTCGGTGATATTGACTTTAAACAAACGATCAATCACCGGAATGATCCATTGGAATCCCGGTTTACAAAATTTCCTATACTTTCCTAAGCGTTCAATAACTGCTCGTTCGGTAGGTCTTACAATTCTGACACCAGCAAAAAAGATGACTACTGTTAGCACGATTAATACTTGCAGCCAGGTTGGCAGAGAAAGAATGAAAGATATGGATCCCATGAAATTGCTTAGTTATAGGGTAGTTTAAATGCTTTTTGGTGCAGAGTTACAAGTAGCGCTAAAATAATCTTCAATCACTTGCCAACGCTTCACTATCCCACATATCTTCAAAGTTATCTGCCCGTTTAATCAGGAAATTGCCCATAACTAAATAATCGATGCCTGTCCCCATCATGCAATAATACGCATCCTTCGGCGTGCAGACAATAGGTTCTCCACGAATATTAAATGAAGTGTTAATCAAAATAGGAATTCTCGATAATTTCCCAAATTCCTTAATCAGATTATAATAGAGCTTATTCTGGTATCGTCGCACGGTCTGCAATCTTCCTGAACCATCAACGTGAGTAACTGCAGGAATCTTTGTACGATATTGTTTCTTAATAGGATAGACCATCAACATAAAATCAGTCGGCAAAGGAATAGGGTTATCACATTCAAAATATTTCAGGGCATCATCTTCACATACTACTGGAGCAAAGGGCCGAAACTTCTCTCGATGTTTTACTTTAAGATTCAAGATCTCCTGCATATTTTTATTACAGGGGTTTGATAAAATACTTCTTGCTCCTAGAGCACGAGGACCCCATTCCATTTTTCCCTGGAACCAACCGATAACATTATTATCATAAATCAGTTTTGCTGTCTTCTTGACTAATTCCTTCTCGTCACGGAAAAGCGTATACCTAACAAAATGCGAATCAAGAAACTGTTTAATTTCATCATCCATGAATCCCGGCCCGAGATATGCGGTATCTTGCACATACCGTTTCTTGTTCCCCAAAATCTGATGATACCCAAACAGAGCTGCCCCGATGGCATTACCTGCATCTCCTGCGGCCGGCTGAATATATATTCTCTTAAACGGCGTATTTTTCAAAATCTTTCCGTTAGCCACACTATTCAAAGCAACTCCGCCAGCAAGGCAAATATTCTCCTGTTTAGTTTCCTTCCATACATGGTTCAGTATTCTAAATAACACTTCTTCAGTCACTAACTGCACTGCCGCAGCAATATCTTTATGGCGCTGCGTAAGCGGTTCATCTTTTTTCCGTACTGCGCCGCCAAGCAACGTACAAAGCTTCACATTAGGCATTCTGGGCTTATAATGAAAATCAAAATACTGCATTCTAAGAGCAAAACTGCCGTCCTCTTTTAGATCAATAACCCTTCGTAATCGATGGTAATACTCATTCTTTTCCTTAACCATCATTCCATACGGTGCTAAGCCCATCACTTTATATTCAGAATTATTGACGGTAAATCCAAGATAGGCAGTAATAGTACTGTACAACAATCCAATCGAATGAGGGAAATGAAGTTCTGCCAGCATATCCACCTTGTTGCCCTTTCCAACACCATAAGTAGTAGTAGCCCATTCTCCTACTCCATCCAAAGTAACAATAGCTGCTTCCTTGAAAGGAGAGGGAAAAAAACTGCTGGCCGCATGGGATTGGTGATGTTCAATAAAATATATCCTTCCCTTATAGTCTAGCTTAAGTCGAATAGTCTGCTCCACCTTCAGCTTTTTCTTGGTCCAGGAAGGAAAGAACTTGGCAAAAGTGTGGAAAGAAAAAGGAGCCATCTGCAAATGCTGGTTCAAAATACGTTGAAATTTTAACAACGGTTTTTCGTAAAAGCAAATATGATCTAGCTCTACAGCAGTTATGCCTGCTTCCTGCAAACAAAAATTAATTGCTTGTATAGGAAAATTATTATCGTGCTTTTTCCTGGTAAAACGCTCTTCCTCAGCCGCTGCGATTATTCTACCATCTTTAATTAAACAAGCTGCGGAATCGTGATAGTAACAAGAAATACCTAAAATGTACATTTAATCTCGCCCCCCATAATTTAAATTTTTTTCCTTCAGCTTCCAATAACTTCCCTTTTTATGGCGCAGTCGCAGGAAATGCGCCCCACCTAACCGTAACAAAAAAGAGATTGGAGTAAGTACGCCATAGTAGAATAAAACCAGCACGAGACAATTATATGCGCCTACAAACCCCTGATAGAATACCTGATAACGGTAGGTCTGCACTTCACCTCTCGCAAACTTCTTCCAGCGACTTTTCCAACGACGATAAAATTGTTTCATAAGACTTTACCTAGGCAGTTATTTTTAAACTTTTCTTATCAATCTATGCTGCCCCCTTTTTGCGCAGTATCATCACATATTTCTTGATTTCTGCAAGATCGATCAGCTTGAGCAGGTATGCTGCCAATAGATATAACGCCGTTCCCGCTGTCGCCAGCAGCACGATTTGTACCCAAGATGGAAAAGGAAGGAATTTCTTGAACACAACTCCGACCACCGCCAAGATCACCCCGGCAACCATATGCTTTGGCCAGAACCATTTTGGAATCCCAAAAGATAAATAAGGAGCCACCCCAGCGCTGAAAAGGAATAGCCCCAGGCCGAAACTCAGGGTGTTAGCCAAAGCTGCACCAGTTATTCCAAACGAAGGGATTAAGATAAGATTCGCCACGACATTGGCGACGGCTATAACAATAATGATCTTAGCCACGTCTTTCGGCCTGCCTAAGGCGATGAGCGCGCCTTGATATATTCCAGCTACCACAAATAGCAGCATCCCGACTATCAAAATCTGCAATGACGGCGTTCCTGAAAGATATTCAGATCCAAAGAAGAGCTTGATGAAAAAATCAGAAAAAATAAGGATGCATAATGAAGGAGGTACAAAGATGATTAAAGTATATTTTATGAGCATCCGCAGGCCTTCGGTCAGACGGAGCAAGTCTTTATTCATCCAAAACTTGACCATCATGGGAAAGGTTGCCTCCGTCAACGCGCTCCCGAAGAATAATAACATGGTAGCAGAGGAGTAGATGACATTGTATATTCCCACTTGGGCTAGATCAGAAAAATAAGTGAGCATGAGCGTGTCAATGTCACCAATAAATTTACCCGCCAATGAGCTGGCGAACAAAGGCAGCCCGAAGTAGAGCAACTCTTTCGACACCGGCCAGAAGTCAACTACTTTATGCTTAAAGAAAGGAAACGTCTTCAGCAAAAAAGGCAGCAGAATCAGGGCCATCAGGAAAAAAGTAAGGATGTTGGCCCAGGCCGGGGCGTAGATGCCTAAACCAAGATACAGAAACATCATCAGCAAAAGGAAAGTAATGGCATTATTCATGAATTCCATCACTGAATATACCTTGATGTTCTGAAATCCATTAAAGATGCTGCGGTAAAGGCGATAGAGCAGGCTTCCGAAAACATACAACAATAAGATTCTCAAAAGCATAATCGCCCTGGAATCTTTGAAGTAATGCTCGGCCAAAAAGCCGGAAGCAAAAAATACTACTCCCGCAAAAAGTAGTGAGCTGATCATCTGAATTGTGAACGCAGAAACGATCACTGTCTTAAGATGATGGTGCCTCCCTTGCACCTGAAATTGAGGAATGAATTTCACTAAAGCCGACCCCAATCCCAAGTCCTTAAGAAAAAGAAAAAAGAGTATGAAAGTAAAGACCGCATAATACAGCCCATAATCAGCAGGCTGCAGGGTTCGGGCCAAGATAATTTTTCCGGCATACGCGATTGCTGAAGCGATCGTGGTCATCAACAACAAAAAACCGGTACCAAAGACAGCTTTTTTCGTGTAATTAGCCATTATTCACGACAGGAAGATAAGATTACGCTTTTTAAAATTAATGATACTGAGATTTTTTAAAATAGCATTGAATAATATTGGAATAAAGCTCAGAACACCCGACTTTAATACCACAACCATTATAAAGAAAATCCCAGGCAGTGGTTGGATAAAATAAGACTGTAACAATGAAAGAGATAGACGATTTTCTACGTAACTGGACTACCAAAAAAAAATGGCGAGGAAAAAAGATAGATGAAATCCTGCAGATCGATGGCATCCCGTTATGGTCTTTTTACCATCGTTCATTTACTTCCCATGTCATGCCAAAACACTTAAACACCTTTCCGTTGCTAGAAAAAAAAAAATCATTGACTAAGACTACCGAAATCTTCCTAGCCGCCAAGGCAGCGATGCTGCGAAAATATCTTCTCTGGAATGAACAGAAAAAAATACATTCCATAGTAAAAAAAGAGAAAAATGGGGAAAACCAGCCTGCGGCCAGCGCTGATAAGGAAAACGATGATAAGGAAAAAATACTCTTCTTAAGCTATACTGACCATCTTACTTCCCAGGGAACTGTTTTTCGCATCCAGCCACTGATCGATAAAATAAAAAAAGATGGTATCTGCCAACCTTTCTTACTTCTCGCTAATCCACTATCCAGCGCTAAGCATAAAAAATTGCAACGGCAAGGCGCAAAGCAAAACACGATATACCAATACTATAGCCCAGAAATAGAAATTTTCGCAAAAGAAAAAAGCGCCACTCTCTCACAAGCATGGAAAGATATTCCTGAAGCAGTGAAAAATGAATTTTTTACCTTAGAAGAACAGAACATATGGCCGTACTTAAAACCAGCTTTCTCTTTCTTTTTCTCCCCAGAAATGATTTATGTGACAGCATTATATTATGAAATAGCTAAAAAAATACTGCGGCAGGAAAAAATAAGAACGGTAGTGCTGACTTCTCAAAGCGGGTTTTTTGAGAAATGTTTTCTTGCTGCTGCAGCCGTTCAAAATACTACTCAAAATAAAAGTAAAGCGAAAATCCCCGTGTTCCAGATACAGCACGGCATCGGGTCTGGTGCCTTGGACACATCGTATGCAACTAAGCGTTTGATCTTCAGTGATTTCCACAAGAAGGAGCTCCTCACTGTCGGGGTTGATGAGGAAAATATCTTCATAACCGGACCGATTATTTTTGATGAGATGCATCATTATAAAAAAACAATCTCACCCCTAAATCAAGCAACACTGGAGAAGCAGCGCCTACTGATAATAACATCTGCTTTTATCGAAGATAATCTCACCACTAAAGAGCAGTATTTTAGACGAATAGAACGCCTCTTGGCCGAATCAAAAAATATCCCGAACTTAGAGATAATTTTTAAATTACATCCTCGGGAAAAACATCTTCGGGAATACCAAAAGACGTTGCAGCGTCAAGGAATGCAAGCGAAGATTCTGCAGCACATCTCTCGAGAAGAATTCTACCGGGTGCTGCAGAACAGTACCGCAGTGATAAATTTTGGCTCCACTGCCGGTTTCGAAGCCATCCTGTTCGACAAGCCACTACTTACGATAGACATTGCCGACTTGCGTCTTAACCCAAAACGCGATACTTATTGCCTGTTGATTCTTGAAAATGATGCAGGGATAAATATTCCTTATCGAGAAGACCTTGCTCACCATCTTTGCTCCTTGCTAGAAGATGCGGGGTGGAAACCTCAGCGCCAAGACTTCATCAGTAAATATTGTTACAAGAACGACGGGAAAGCTTCGGAAAGATCCGCTGAGATAATTTATTCCTCGCTGGGGTATAAATACCCCGCTGCTCTGCAGCGATTAGCGAGGAATGATTGAAAATCCGTCTTGAAGATTTGCGTAATACATGAAAAAAGAAAACTATCTTTTTTCAGTACTGAAAACCAATAGTTTTTGGTTTTCATGTACCTCACAGCTCTGCTGTGGTTGGGATAGCAAATCTTAGGATTTTCATTTTATTCTTTAATTAAACCAAGGGGGCTTAATAAAAACTTAAGAGAGTAAGAGATTAATAGAAAACTGCAAGCTCTCAATCAGGCTTTTTGTAGTAATCCTTTCTCTAGCAAGATCTCAGCATGTTCCAGGATGACGTTGAAGGGACGTTTAGAACGGACTGCGATGTCCAATAAGCTATGCTCGCCATCAGATAAATTCAGTATCCATAAAAAGCATTCTTGAGAGAGAGAAGTATTACGTTGCGCTCCGCGTAAGGCATATAATCCTCTTCGTCCTAGTTGCGGCTCACCCTTCGGGTTGGTGTTGATATAGAGTTCATTATGCTCCAATACTTCTAAAACTTCTAAATATCGTGATAAAGAAGCAGCTAAATGTTCTGGTTTTACAAAATCAAGATCATCGGCGGAGGTATGATACTGAGGAAAACTGGTATAATGGCTGCGCATCAGCGATCCTACCGGAAGATTAAAGCCTGGAGAACAGAACTGCCGCTCATCGCTTCCAGTCGGGAAAAAATCTAAGATTTGATACGGTTCATTAGAATCACGCAGTATTTTTTCCGCAACCTGATCTATCAGAGCATCTCCCCGTCTGCTTTTTTTGTAACTTACTGGTCCTGGACCGCCTACGCAGGTCGCTACCAATCCGTGTTTTATCTTACCTATATTCCGTTCATTCCGCGCCAGCCAAGTGATCGCGCCGATAGTCTCGGGGATGAATAAAAACCGGTAAGAATAATAATTTGAGCAACGTGACTGTAATTCCTTGATAAGCTGGGTAAGAAGCACTACTCCACTGAGATTATCATTGCACATGGAAGGGTGGCAAACATAACAAGTAAGCAACACTTCTTCAGGATTTTTTCCAGGTAGAAACATCTCGCCGTAGGTAAGGGATCCTTCAGTCAGGCTGCTTTCTATCACTGCCTCATATTGATCTTCTGGTAAAGCTTCTAGTTCTCTGTGGGTTAAGCAAAAACCCCAATCTTCTTTATAGTAAGAAGTAGAATATGGTATCCAATCGGGATGTTCTGGAAGAGTGTGAAGGTGCTTCTTTAATTCTTCTAACCCCATCTTCTGGTGCACCGGGATGCTGTAGCTTACCACATGGATATTGCTTCTTTGAAAATCAATAACTTTAACCCCTTTAGAATTTAGGACATAGGCATCCTTGATGTTCCATTCTTTCGGCACAGTCCAGTCAAATACTTTTGTTCCCGTCGGAACTTCAAAGACTTCTAAAGTGGGAAGATGCTCTTTAATTATTTGCAAGGTTTCTCTGACTCCTTTGCCAGTAATGCTTCGGCAAATAGGAAAGAGCCGCTGCATCAAAGCATACATTTCTGTTCCAACTCCTTTTTCTATATCTTTTTCTTTTACCCATTTTTCTACTCCCGAGCCTGCGCTTTCCACTTCTTCTGCTCTTTCAATGAATTTCTTTTTCCGCAGAAGATATCCTTCTACATAGATATTATCCAGTTGAACATCCTCTACCGAAATAATTTCTTCCGCAATTTCTATCGGTTTCATCACGATCGGCTTGCCGTGGATGTTTAAGGAAGTATTTAGCACTGCTCCAATCCCGGTCTTCCGCTCGAATGCCTTGATAATTTTATAATATAAAGGATTCGATTCCGGTTCTACCCGCTGCGGTCTGGCCGTTTTATCAAAAGGGTGGATTGCTGCCGCTAAATGCTTTCTGCCTAAAGGAGTGGTATCAAAACCGATAGTCATGTAAGAGCAGTTGATTTGCTTCGGATTTATGACATAATCGGAGATTCTTTCCGTCAAAATAGAGGGAGTGAAAGGCATCCAAAAATCGCGCTGCTTAATTGCTTCATTAATTTTGGCGACTGCTTGCTGGTCGCTGGGATTAGCTAGAATCGATCTATGCCCCAGGGCACGCGGCCCAAATTCCATCCGCCCCTGGAATACAGCACAAATTTCTCCTGCGGCTAGAAGCTGAGCTATATCGTCTGCGCTCGCGTTGGCAATTATGTCATAACGCTCTTGAATGAGAGGATGATTCAACAATTGTTCTATTTCTGTCTTTGATGCTTCATTTCCTAGGTACGCATGGGTAAGCGTAGGGATATTTTTATAATTCAGCTGATCTAACTTCAGCCGATCTAACAACACATACGCCGAACCAATAGATAGGGATTCATCTCCTGCTCCAGGGGGAATATACAGAGAGTCGACCATTTCTAATTCCGCCAGGCGTTTATTTATCTTGATGTTTAATGCTAGACCTCCACTTATCACGACGTCTTTTATCCCTGTTTCTTTGATACAATTAGAAACCCATTTTACCATCAGCTCTTCAGCAAAATCCTGCACCCCGCCGGCAATGCCATCAAATCGGCATCCTTTCAACTTTTCTTGAAAATATTTGAAGAAATCAGTCATTTCAGGATTTCTTTTGAATTTTAATCCCTCCACGTCTAGACATTCCATAAAGACTTTGAACGGCCTTTCTTTTTCATAACCTCTAGAGTATGGAGCCAAACCCATCACTTTATACTCATGCTCGTGCGGTTTCATTCCTAATAATAGAGTAATACTACTATACATTTTAGCAATCACGTTATCATGAGCTCTGTGGATACATTCATGCTTCCCATTCCTAAATACATTAACCGTTTCATACGTTCCATCCCCTCCCGCATCAGCAGTCAACACTAAGAAATCTTTTTTCTGCGTACGCAGGGGATTAGTGTAATATCCGAAATAAGCGTGAGATAGATGATGGTCAACAAAGATTACTCTCTCCGAGGGCAGATTAAAATAGGTTTCAATATACTCCCTCCGAACGATACTGGTCATCTCTTTGGCTTCTTCATTTAACTCTCGGTTAAACGCAAAGGGAATATTCTGCAAAGGATAGTAATTCCCCCCTTTTGCTTTATGATGTGGGAATACATCTGCTAACTTTATATCTTTTTTATCATAAATCACCGGCTGCCAATATTTTTCTTCTAGGGTATAATGGTCCCTGATATTCATGCTGGTGATTAAATTATGCAGATTAGCACAACTTACTTGCTGATTGCCGATGGTAACATAATCTACTTCTTCAATAGTGATTCCTGCAATTTCCAAACATTTCTCTATGGCGCGCTTAGGAAATCCGCCCCTGTTTTTTACTCTTTGAAGTCTTTCTTCAGAAATAGCGCAGACTAATTCTCCATTCTTAATCACACAAGCAGAAGCATCGTGAGAATCATTTATTCCAACTACAATTAATGGTTTCATCTTTTATCTCCACGGAAAAAGTTAATGTCTTTATCCAATTGCTTAAAAGCCTCATTATATAATACTTCAGTATCAGCAAGCAATAGCTTTCCATTTCCAATTTTAACTTTATTAATCAATTTATTCTCTAATAGATATTTCTCAAATAAGGAAGCATCATAAACTACATTCTCATCTAAATTCCTAACGAAATAAGTGCAGGAATCTTTGAACTCTCTTCCAAAAATTCTAAGCGTTCCTTCAAAAGTTTTCATATACCTGTAAGGAACACCATAGCTTTGCTCTACGTAATGCATGAAGGTTGCTGATTGAAATTTAGCTCCAAAGAATAAAATTTTGGCTTTTTCTTTATGCAGTTTTCCGAATATGGAATCTTTTCCAAAACAATCAGCTTCCACATTTTTAAACTTCTTCTTATCCTTGCCAAAGATTGCAGCTGAAAAAATCGGATGTATTGTTCTTCCAGGCTTTTCAAAATTCCTAAAATGTTCAGATAATACTCCTACGGTAGATGGCGAAAATTCCGGATCATAAACCTGATTATGGCAGTAGCTGTAAGTAAAAGTGGGCATAATAATTGTTCCATTTCCTACACTTTCTTTTAAAGCTTCAATTAAACTATTTAATAATGAGTTCCTATTTCCTCCAGACAGCTTTCCAAACACAGAAATATCGCTGTGAACAAAAATGGAATCTCCTTTATTTACCCCAACTTTCTTTAAAGCTTCAACAAAATCTTGATAGTAAAGCTTGTCTTCTCCAAAAATAAATAACGGGTTTTTTTCATAAGTTATAGGAAGAATTTGCACCGTCCCTGTTCCTTTAAACACGCATTCGCCATTTTCCCTATACATTTTAGTTGAAATCTCCACAAAATGGGTAGAATTACTTTTCCCCATCACTTCTCCTATTACTTTTATCTTATCTCCAATAAAATAAGGCTTGATATATTTGGCATCCTGTTTAATGCAGATGGAACTCCCCCCCGGTAAATGTTCTCCGTATAACGTAGACAGCAATGAAGTTAACATAAATCCATAGCCTATCTGCCGCCGATACTCCGTCTGAGAAAAATAATTCTTATCCCAATGAATCGGACTATAATCATCAACTAATCCTGCAAACAGTTTATGTTTCTGCAGATCTATTTCCATCTCAAATCCTGCTTTCTGGCCAACTGCTATTTCTGAGAATGCCCACGCTTTATTTCGATGTTTCATTTGTTTACGATGTCTCTTAATTTTAGTATCATAAACATTGAAAATACCTGATTAATCCTGCAATTATGTATTTTCATTTTCTGCTTACAATTTCACATAAATCTTTGAAAGTAATTATTTGATCAATCTCTTCCAGAGTAAATTCCAGATTCACTTTCCTTTCAATCTCAGCAATCAAAGCCAGATGATTGAATGAATCCCATTCAGAATTATTCTTGCGGGAAAAATTATCATCTATCTGATCAACCGAAATTTCCATTACTTCCGATATTATTTTTTTTAGCTGTTCCATTTTATTCATAGATTATGTAAGACTGTAAAGGACTCAACACGCTTCTTTGAATTTTGAATTTATCCAATCCAAAAACTTCTTTTAAAGCAATAGTTTCTCCTGGACATTCCTTATAATTTAATTCATCGAAACCAATTATAGACCCTTTAGTTAGATGTCCTTTAATTAATTTTAAACACTCCTTAGTGGGCTGATAAATGTCCATGTCAAAATAAACTAAAGAAATAATAGTGTGAGGATTTTCTTGTAAATATTTTTTAAGAGTAATACTCGCATCTCCTTTTATAATTTCAAATTTTTTAATATGAGGAATGGGGCTTTCTGATTCATGAAAATCTAAAATCTGTTTTAAATATTCTTCATATCCATGAGTAACCGAATAATCACCGGTTTTCATTTGATGATCATTCTCGCTTACCATAGGAAAGCCTTCAAAAGTGTCAAACCCTACAATTTTTCGATTGTAATTGAATGGCTCTAACATACCTCTAAAATTAGAAAATAAGGCTAGGTTATGCCCCCATCTAACTCCTAATTCTATTACTATTCCGTGAGTTTCCAAAGATTTCTGATAAAGCTCATACATAAATAAAATTCTGGACATAGTTCTTCGATTAATGAATAACCCCAAATTGCCTAATAATTCCTGTTCCGGAATGGGTGTATTTTTAAATAACTGGAAGAATTTTTCTCTATTAATCCTCTCTTGATTAGAGGTTCTTTCAATAGTATTAAAGTCCATTTTACCATTAAATTTTAGCTAGAATCTGTTTAAAAATGTTTTGGTCTACTGTTCTTTTACACTAAAAAAGCCAGCCTTGGCATGAATGGATGGTCCTGGCTTTTTGGTGCCTAAAGATGTGTTTTAATCCGGCATCTAAACAGACTTTATTCTCAAACCAGCTTATATCAAATCCATTTACAATCAACCTTCCAGCAAAAAGAGATACTGACTGGCCATATTGTTCGCTATTAAATTTCTCCCAAAGAGAGTGATAAATTTCACTGAGCTTTGCCTCGCTTTCTTTCATAGAGATTAATTTTTTTTATCAACAAGAATTGAAATTTCGATGCTGACTCTAGTTCTATCATTAGTTCCAACAACCCCGGCATGCAGGAGCTTATCATGGAAGATAATAATATCTCCTGGGTTTGTGGGGATAACTGTTGCTTTATCAGAAACATCTTTTACTGTTGTAGCTTTCCCATATTCTCCAATAGTAAATTCATACTCTTGTTTTTGAGAATGAGGAACAACCATTAATCCAGCTTTTCCCGGCTCGCAGTAAACGGCTATCCAGGCTTTTAACATTTGCTTGCCTTTAGGCAGACTATATTTGGAACGCTGCCAGAACCAATAATCTGCATGCATGAGGGCAGCATCACTTTTTTCAAATGGTCTAACTAAACGCCAATAAATATCTTCTCTTCCTAAATGCCCATTAACCGGACATAAGTCTGTTGCAGAAAATTCTCCTAATACTTTGCTTAATACCGAAAAGATAGAAAATTTTTTGATTGCATCCACCTGCTCTTTAGAAAAAATTCTAACTGGTTTTGGCCAGGCTTCACTATGATTAATCATGTGCGCACTTTTATGATATTCTTCAATAGGACAGTTTAGGAATAAAGAGTAATTATCTTGATATTTGTTCTTAAGATTATCATGATAACTTTTGTTAATAAAATTACGGATAGTTGCCAGTTCAGATGTGGATAATTTTAAGTTGGTAATAAAACCGGTTCCTTCATTAAGTTCATTCATAACCATCTAAACCACCGTTTTAAGCTTTGTAATTTTGGATTATAAATCTTCTGCAATTAAAGCCATACATTCCGGCATCTTCAGACTTAATAGAAAATTTCTTTACCGCTTCCAGCCAGGCGCGTCTTTCTCCGTTCTCATTATCATTGGCGGAAGCATTAAACTCATCAAAGCAAATCATTGCTCCTTGACTAATCATGCTTTTAGAAAATATATAATTTAAAACCTCTTCAGTAGATTCATAAAGATCACAGTCAACATGGACTAAAGCAAATTTCTGGTTTTCTGGAAGCTGGGGAAGAGTTTCATTGAACCATCCCGGATAAATTTTGAGATTATTAATATATTTTTCACATTTTTTTCTGACAGATTCTGGATTGCCTTTGAAATCACCTTTTTTCCATTTGCCCTGGGCTACTTCTTTCATTCCTGAAGCTATACTCTTTATTTCAGGAAGCCCTTGGAAACTGTCAAATAATAATAAAGCCTTATTATTTTTCTTTATTCTGGATAAAGCATAGCTGATATAAGAAGCGCTGAACCCATTCGAAACTCCAAATTCAGCAATATCCCCATCAACTAAGGAATAACTCACGTAATTTACTGCGCTGATAAGACCTTGCTCACGCTGTAAGGCAGTTTCATTCCAGCTTAGCCTTTGCAAGTTTCTAAGAATATTTCTCTTTAATAATTTAAAATGCCTAATATATTTCTCCATCTCTCTAAAAAACAGTAATGTTTTTATAAAGATATCTGTTCTTAGATAAAGTCAACTAAACAATCATATCAATCACCTCTCCGACAAACAAAGAAGAACCAATATATAGAATTATGTTTAGTTGACTTTATCTGGTCTACTGTTCTTTTTTCAAGACCATTTTCAAGAGCCTTATTGCGTAATCTTTATATTCCCAAAATAAGCAGTCTTAAGATATGAGCAACCAAACCAACAGTTATTTGGTCGGCTATAACTGCGGAATTAGTATTGAGATAGAAAGCTTTCCTATCTCTCAGCGCAGCCTGCGTTATCAGCAACAAGAAAACCCTTCCCTCAGTTTGGGAGACCAAGTCATTTATGCTGTAGCTCAAGTGCTACCTAAATTCCCGGAGTTCAACAGCTATTTCTCGGGGGAAGTAACAAAATACCCTTCTATTAATATCGCGTACTCAATCAATCTTGGAAAAGGACCAAAAAAAGTAGTGCTCAAAAACGCCGATAAGCTCTCCTTAGTAGAAGTTTCCTACGCCGTAAAGGCCTTCGCCTTTAAGTATATGCGGGAAAATCTGACTGAAGCTGACACAGAGGGAGCAACGACCTCCATCCTTAATCTTTCTTTTTTCAATCCCTACAGCGTGGTCACTCCTCTTTTCGCCGACCAAGCCGCCCTCCTTACCATAGCTTCTGAACGGGAGATTGTAAAAATAGTGCAAGAAAAGGCAGTGGCACAGAAAGTTTTCAATCTTTGCCTAGCCTATGACGTACGGGTTGCTGACTGCCAGAGGGCTTTGCAATTTCTCAATGCCATAAAAGATATATTAGAAAAAAAAGAAGCGTAGAATTTAAGTTCCAGCCATTTAAGCGGATTCACTCAAGCCTTTTTACTTAATTTTTCCTGGTAATACTGCTGCAGCATTCTATATAGCACTTTTTTGGTCGGCCCTTTAGGAATATCTGGCAAATCCGGCAGATTATTAATAATAATTATTTCCTTAGGCTGCTTATACCCGGCTATTTTATCTGAAAGGAAATGACGTAAATCCTCTTCCCGCACCGAGAGCCATCCTTTGTCTTCCTTAAGCTTGACAAAAGCACAAACTTCCTGTCCCAGTAGCTTACTGGGTATGCCGAACACCGCACATTCTGCTACGGCAGGATGCTTAAAGAGAACATTTTCAACTTCACTGGGATAAATGTTTTCTCCACCTTTGATGATCAGGAAATCTTTCCTGGTTTTGAAATAGATGTATCCGTCTGCATCCATATAACCGTAATCCCCACTATGAAACCAGCCGTTCCTAAAAGTTTGATAGTTTTTTTCCGGAAGCATGAAATATTCATTTGCAACATTCAAACCACGTATACAGATTTCACCCTCTTGGCCCAAGGGCAATTCATTACCATCATCATTGCGGATGCTGATTTTATTAACAGGAAGAGCCTTGCCCACGGTTCCTACTTTTCGTTTTTCCGCAGGGAAATCATTGAAGCAGGCAAAGGAAGTAGTTTCCGTCAAACCGTAACCCTCAAACACCGGGATCTTAAAGCGGGATTCAAATTGGTTTTGCATCTCTCTGGTTAAGGGCTGCCCTCCGCAGATTATACCTTGCATAGATTGGTCAGTGCGCTCCAGCGGCAGGCTCAACAAAATGGAAAGAATGGAAGGCATGACGCTGATCCAGTTGATGTGATATTGTTCAATGAGACGCCAAAACGTCATCAAGCTGGTTTTACCCTGCACCATCACGGTTGAACCGCCGGCATAGAGAGGGCTTAGCAAGGTTACAACCTGCCCATTATTATGAAAGAGTGGAAGCAGGCCTAAAGTCCTGGTTGAGGACGAAAACAGGAACCATTCAGAAAGCGCTTTGGCATCAGCCAGCAAATTGAGATGAGTAAGCACCACGCCCTTAGGATTTCCCGTCGTTCCAGAGGTATAGATTATGACTGCTTTATCAGTTGGACTAACTTCAGGTGTTTGAAACAAATGCGCAATCGTTTGCGCAGATGAGTCGGAAAAATATTCTGAAGAAAAAAATTTTTCTGTTGAATAAAAAGTAGCGAGGGGGGCAGCGACAGCCCCTATTTTCGATTCTACAATAGGATCAAAGAGAACCATTTTTGTTTGCGAATTAGTAATAATAAATTCCATCTCTGGAGGTGAAAGATCGGGGTTGATGGGCACGACCACTACTCCCAGCGCCAGCGCGGCAAAATAAAGTGATACGAAAGAAGAGGAAGTAGGGATGATTAAACAGAGGCGATGGCCGGGCTGTAGGCCATGTTCACCCTGAAGCTGAGCGGCAACCAATTTAATTTTATAGTCAAAATCCTGATAAGTAAAGGACTCATCTTTATCCGGAAAGAAAATAAAATCCTTTGCCAAAAAAAGTTCTTTTTTGGCTAAGAACAGTTCATAGACATTCTGGTATTCGATAGCAAATGGTTTTTCCAGACGCTGGTGCGGCAGCAGCATTTCTGAATTGATGGGCAATCCTTTTCTATTCTGAAGGTATTTACGAAGAATTGCTAGAATTGCTGGAACACCGGTCATGCGCAAAGTATCTTTATATTCCAATCTAATGCCAAACTCTTTTTCCAGCGCCGCTAAGAGCTGAATATGCTTCAGGGAATCCCAGCGCGGAGTATTGGCCATAGTCAAATCAATACTATAACTGCCCATTATTTTCTCAAACACTTCACGAAGTTTTTGTTCCATTAGTCTTTCCTATTTTACTGAATCTTTGAAATGATCAATGATGTTTTCTGCCGCCCGCCTAGCCATCATCGAACGGCATTCCTTAGTTGCCGTTCCGATATGCGGAATAATCAAACAATTATCTTTTTTACAGAGCGGATGGCTGGCCGGAAGCGGCTCGGGATCAGTCACGTCGAGGCATGCTCCCCGAATGAATCCCTTTTGCAATGCCTCGACTAAATCGTCAGTATGGACCACCCCGCCACGGGCCATGTTGATCAAAACTGGCTTCTTCTGCATCTGCAGGAACTCTTTTTTGCCGATAAAATGTTTTGTTTCCTTGGTCAATGGGAGGTGCAGGGAAATATAATCTGCATTATTGAGGAGAAAAGGCAGTTCTACCTGCTGAATCGCGACCGGGATTGGTTCATCTGCCGGAGGTGTCGACCGGTTATAGTAAATGACCTGAAGACCAAAACCTAATGCTCTTTTGGCTACAGCTCTTCCAATTTTACCAAAACCGATGATACCCAGCGTTTTTCCGGAAAGTTCTTCACCGAGAAAAAGTTCAGGATCCCATGATTTCCATTTATCCTGATAAATAAAATCACGGGCCGAGTGAATTTTCCTGGTCCAGGCTAAAAGTAAAGCCAAAGTCAGATCCGCAGTACTCTCGGTTACCACATTCGGAGTATTATATATAGAGATTCCTTTACTTTGCGCTGCAGCCAGATCAATATTATCTAAACCCACAGCGTAATTAGAAATTACCTGTACAGAACTATTATTAAGAATATCCGCGGTCATTTTTTCCGATACGGTCGTTAAAATTCCATCGTAGTTGGAAGTGATTTCTTTTAACTTTACTAGCGGTAACGGAGCATTTTCTTCAGAAGAGTCAACCTGAAAATGTTTACCCAAAAGTTCTTTGGCTATCGGAGGCAAGCGCCTGGTTATAAAAATTCGCTTCATGTTTTATGATGGTACTTTTGTCGTACTCCTCCGCAAAAATTCACCTACTTTCTTCATTGCTTCATCAATTTTATCTAAATCATGAACTAGAGGGCCAAACGAAATTCTGACTGCTTCTTGCTGAGATCTTCCAAAACCCCAACCTGGAACAAAGAGCACACCAGTTGCTTTCAATACTTCCTCGACAAAGACAGCACTATCGCGACCTACTTTCATACAAGTATAAAGACCGCCCTGGGGCACAAAACAAGGCAAGCCGATATGTTCATGAATCGCTTGTACTGTTTTCTCTGCCGCTTTCTTATAAAGAGCATTTACATCTTTAAGATACGTATGTAGACTTCCGTCAGCGATAGCTTTTTCGAGATACGTGGTTAAAGCCATTTGATGTAAAGTATCTGGACAAAGAATCGCTGATGATTGCACCGATTCAAATACGGAAATCACTTCTTCACTTGCTTCGATCCAACCCAGGCGCCTGCCTAAACCACGGCACCATTTAGAATTCGAATGCAGCGAGAGGTAATTATCGCTTGGGGGCCAGGAAAAATATTCTGGAAGCTGATCTTCGAAAACGAGGTCTTTGTAAGCAAAATCAATCACCAAGAAACCACTTGTCTCTTCCAGCGCTTGACGAGCCGCTTGGACAAAAGCATGCGGTAGTACCTGAGAAGTCGGGTTGTCTGGAGCTACCAACAACACTACTTTCGGTTTTTCCTTTCGGATGAATTGGGCAAATTCTTGAATTTTCTTCTCGGGAATATATTCCCATTTTTCTTCATCAACCACAGGAAAACGAATTATGTCTACGTCCAAAGCAGTTGTAATCTGCGTCGGGAAATTACAATAAGCTGGATCAAGCAGCAGGATTTTGTCATGCGGATCAAGCAATACCTGGAAAATATCAAAGGTCATCTGGGTAGAATTTGCGCCAATAGCGATCTGTTCGGGATGAAGTCCCCGCAGGTTGTAGATATGTTGTTCATATTTCACTAATGCTTCTTTACAAGCTAGCATCCCCAAAGTGGGTGAATACCCGCCAGACTGGTGCAATTTTTCCTCATCATTAATTATTTCCGCATAGGCTTGCTGCATTAATTTAGGAGTTTTATGGTTAACCCATCCCCCAGCAAAGGAAATCACTTCTTTCGATTCGAAACCTAACTTCTTAAAATAGGCAGGGTTGGCATAGCTCATGATCTGCCGCACCGGAGAGATCTGCCGTCTAAACATTACCGCTTTTTTTGAAAGTTCTGGTCTCATTATTTCATTTCACCTCTAACATTATCACGTCATCCCGCCATCAACATTTATCACTTGTCCATTCACATAGCTGGCCAAATCACTAGCCAGAAAAAGAGCAACCCGAGCTATCTCTTGTGGCTGGCCAATCCTTTTTAGGATGGTTTGATTCAGCAAACGTTCCCGCTGTTCAATCGTAAGGTAACTAATCATTTCTGTTTCTGTCAATCCTGGAGCTATAGCATTGACAGTAATGCCAATCGGCCCTAGCTCTTTTGCTGCAGTCTTGGTAAAACCAATTATCCCTGCCTTGCTAGAGCTATAAGCAGCTTGCCCGGGGTTGCCGAATAAACCCATCACTGAAGTGATATTGATTATCTTCCCCCCGCTAAGGAGCATTATCTTAGCTGCTTCTTTAGTGCAGAGAAAAGTTCCTTTAAGATTTGTGCCTAATATCGCTTCCCACTCCGCTTCCTCAGTCTTGAGAATTAAATTATCCTTCAAAATGCCGGCGTTATTGATCAATACATCCAGTCGACCAAAAATTTTTTTGACTTCAGAAAACAAATGCTGCACCTGATCTGCTTTGCTGATATCTGCCTGAATAGCGATAGCGGTTGGGCAAATAGTTTTTATTTCTTGCAGGGTTTGCTGCAAAGAATCCTCGCTATGGAGATAGTTTATGATCACTGTTGCTCCTTGTTGTGCGAAAAGAATAGCGATGGCCTTCCCGATCCCTTTGCTGGCACCAGTAATCAAAACAACTTTATTCTGAAGCATATCCTTAATCTCTCCGCTTTATCTGAATTTTTTCTTTCTCTTGAATGATAACAAAAGCTACTGCTTTATCTTCACAATGCGACAGGCTGATTTTGCTTTGTAAACCAGCGTACTTTTGATGATGGATTCTTATTGAAGGAACGCCATCTTGAAGATGATAAATCTCAATTTGTGTAAATGGGACGGCTTTTTTTCCCAAACCGTAAAGAGCTTTGATGATTGCTTCCTTAGCTGCAAATCGCACAGCTAGATGTGGAGCAGGATTTTTCTTTGAAAGACAGTATGCTAATTCATCAGCAGTATAGATCTTACTAAAAAAGAGACTATCTTCGGATTGCTTCAATCCGCGAAAGCGACTGATACTCTCTATATCCACGCCTATGCCGCAAGTCCAGTTCATGCATTACCTCGTTTTTGAGCATTTAAATACTTTCTGAAGTTATGTTCTTTCTAAAAAAGATTTCCGATCAAGAGCATAATGAAAAATCCGTGAATCGCTACCATCAATCCTCAAAAAATGAAAACCAAAACTCTCAAAAAGCTTCTTAGATATTTCATTGTGCTGCATGATTCGTGCGGTAATGGTATGTACATTCTCTTGAGAGAGATATTCTTCAAAAGCAAGACTTAAGGATTTCTTCCCATACCCTTGCTGCCGAAAATCTGGATTGAGATTGATGCTCACCTCCGCTTCCTCATCACGACGATCGAAGCGGATCATTCCGACCTTCTGCTGTTCGAGATTGACAATTAAATACAGCCGAGTAGACGGTTTCTGCAGTACATTTAAATACCACTTTTCATGAATTTCCAGAGCAACTTCTCCAGTAGGAGAGAAAGCTATGCTTACGGGATCATTTCGCCAACGTAGGATATCCCAACAGTCATCCATTGTAGCAAGACGAAGCGAGATATTAATACTCCTTAAATTCTGGTAGTGGCCCATATTTTTCTTCTAATTGCTTTTTTCCCATTGCGATTTTCTGAGGATCAGCGGTAAAAGAGCGCGGATGTCTTTTATATAAATACAAGGGTTTAGGAACATGCACTCCTTTATATTTAGTGAGGATGCGAAACAGCAAGTCGTATTCTGGAAACATAAAACGCTGGTCCCAGAAGCCAATTTCTTCGAGAATTTTCTTCCGAAAAAGAATTCCTGCTGCAAGTGTATTCAAGATGTTTTTGCAGCTTATTTCTTTTCTTGCGTTAGTGCGCAAGTCAATTTCATGATAATCACTGTAGGCAAACGCATATTCACGGCGGTTGCTATAATCTTCATATGGGGCCCCAGATTGAAGACCACTATAAAGCTCTGAGAGCATATTTGGACTGCATTCATCATCACCATCGAGAAAAACCACATATTCCCCTCTCGCTAAGCGTAGCCCTTCATAACCAGCTTTGATCATGCCTTGGTTCTGTTGATGTAATACACGTAATCTGGGGTGATGAAAGGAATCGATGAGGTCACGAGTTTCTTTTTCACTCCCGTCGTCAATAACGAGAATCTCAAAGTCAGCAAAATCCTGCCGCAAAGCGCTCCGAATTGCTTTGTCAACTAGATTGAGATCGTTATGGGTGCGAATAATTAAGGAAATCATGCTGATCAGCTTCGGTCTGCTCCGCCCCTGCTTCTACCACCTACTCTTTTACTCATTCCACCAGTCCTCCTTCGTTAGCACAGTATAAGGAAAAAGATCGCAGGAGGCTTTCTTACCCATAATTTCCCAGTAATGCTTGGGATCAAGGGCAGATTCTACTTGTCTGTTGCCAGGACGTAATACGGAAATATTTTCGGGATTGAAGACTTCACCTTTCTTAATCGGTTTGACTACAAATATTTTTCGTCGCACAAACTTCATCATGCTACGCTGCTCTTCCGTTAATGTTATCTCCCCGTCGCCAAGCCAAGCTTGATCAATATATATGTGCTTACCTTCTTGAAGCTGTTTCTCAGTTTCACGTACAACTTGCACCATCTGTTTAAGCTCTGCTGGCTCCAGGGACATTTTATGGTCGATCCCTTCCATAGCCCTGGAAAGAGTAAAATGTTTTTCGATGATTTTTGCTCCAAGCGCGACTGCAGCTGAGGGGACACCCATATAGTCCATGGTGTGGTCAGAGTACCCAACCACTACTTCAGGGAAAAAAGTCGATATTGTTTTTAAGGCCTTCAGATTTGCAGAAGAAGGAGGAGCAGGATATTTAGCGACGCAATGTAAGATCGAGAGGGATTTATTACCTGTTGAAGCAACCGTTGCGACCGCTTCTTGTACTTCTTTGAGTTGCGCTCCACCGATAGAAAAAATCAGAGGCTTGCCAGTAAAAGCAGCTTTTTTCAACAGCGGCAGATGTGTAGTTTCAGAACTGGCTATTTTAAACATTCCAACATGCCGGTCAAGAATATCTACCCCTTTTTCATCAAAGACACTAGCAAAAAGAATTAGGCCTTTACTTTGTGCGTACGCAGCTAAGTCAGGAATCCACCACCCCGGAAATTCAGTTTTCTTCCAGACTTGATAGATATCTACTTCCTCACCCCATTCATTACGAAAGTGGCCCGCATCTGGAACATAAAGTCCTTCTGCCGTAAGCCATTGAAATTTCACTGCATCAACACCAGCAGCAGCAGCAACATCGATTAATTTTTTAGCGAGGTTAAAATCACCGTTGTGATTGACACCTGCTTCAGCTATGATGAAACAAGGCTGATTACTACCAATTATTCTTGTCCCGACTTTGAAAGACACTTTCGGTTTCTCTTCTGTTATTGATGCATATTCAGAATCTTGGAGTATTCTGTATTTCACTTCTGCAATTTTCCAATCTTCTTCAGTGTCGATATCCTGGACTTCCAGATCACTTAAGATTACTGCACCGGAATTAGTTGTCCAGAGCAGCTTGTGTCTCTTGAAACTTTCAGTTTTCATCCAGTAGAATTGTCCACTGTCATGATAAGCTGGCATCAGGTCTTGTGAGCGTTTAGTCAAGTTCTCTGGGTTAATCATGCTTAGCTTCTCCCCCTCAATTTTAAGAGCCCGTTGGATAGGGTAAGTGTAACGACGTACGGGACATACTGAATCGTAATTCTTTTCGATCATTAAAGAAAAACATTCTTGCATCTTTTCAACTGAAACAAAAGGTGCAGTCGGAAGCAGACAACAGAAATAATCAAACGTTTTTCCCTGGAGTTCATATCGCTCTAGGACTTCCCCCATCACTTCGGCAAGATGAGCAAAATCATTTGCTGTTTTTTCAGATCTCAGAAAAGGCACTTTCGCTCCGGCCCGGATAGCAATTTCAGCAATTTCTTTATCGTCTGTCGATACCATCACTTCGTCAAATAGTCCCGACTTAATTGCACACTCTATAGAATAAGTGATGATCGGCTTTCCCAAAAAATGCTTTATGTTTTTTCGAGGAATTCTCTTGCTTCCCCCCCGCGCAGGAATGATCGCAATTCTACTTTTTCTTGTAGACATAAAAAATTGTTGTATATTAACTATAACCCGGTTTTGTTCTTGTTCCATCAAACTAGGATAGATCGGTAAACTGATAATTTTTTCGTAAAATTGTTCAGCGTTAGGACAAAGTCGAGGCTTATACCCTTTCTGGCGATAATAAGGCTGTAAATAAATAGGCAGATAATGCACCTGGCATAAAATATCTCGTTCTTTCAAATACTCAAATAGAGTACGCCGTATTTTTCCATTCTTAACTTTAAGAATAAATAAATGATAGGAATTAACCAGGTCGTTTTGTTCTTCTACCATTTCCAATTCTGGATTTTTTTTGAAAGCTTCCCCGTACTTGTTCGCCAATTCTCTCCTTTTCTCAATAAAAGAATCTATCTTCGTAAGTTGGCTCATCCCTAAAGCACATTGAAAATCAGTCATGCGATAGTTATATCCTAACTCCTGCATCTCTTGATGCCATGGCCCTTCGTCTTTATACCAAAACAGTTCAGGATTTTTCGTTATTCCGTGGGTGCGCAATTTCAATAACTTCTCATACAGATCTTTGGAGTTAGTCGTAATCATTCCACCTTCACCGGTAGTAATATGTTTCACGGGATGAAAACTGAAGCAACTCATCTGGGAATATGTACAGTCGCCTATTTTGCTCTCCTTGTACCTTGCACCCAGAGCATGACAAGCATCTTCGATAACGACCAAGTTATGCTTTGATGCAATCTTTTGGATTGCTTCTAAATCACAGGGCAATCCGCCATAATGAACAGGAAGGATTATTTTTGTCGCAGCAGTTATCTTTTTTTCAACTTCTGCTGGATCAATCAAACCTTGCTCAGTAATATCCGCAAACACCGGAGTAGCGCCACAATAGAGGGTGCAATTGGCAGAGGCGACAAAACTGAGCGGTGAAGTAATCAATTCTTCTCCCGGCTTCAAACCGGCAGCCAGACAAGCTAGATGAAGAGCTGCAGTTCCGCTAGAAACTGCTACGGCATATTTCGCTCCAACATAATTTGCAAACTTTTCTTCAAACTCTTTTATTTTCGGCCCCGTAGTTAAGAAATCATCTTGAAGGGCTTTCTGTACCGCTGCAAGATCATCTTCTTGGATTGATTGTTTCCCATAAGGAATTTTCTCTGAAACCACGGCTTATTCTGCTTTAAGAGCATATTTAAAGATTACGAAATAGGCATCTTTTTTGTGGGTTCTTCCTCAAAATTTAAATAGGAGCCACCTAAATCAAATTTATGCGCATTGCCTTCCTTACTACTGGATTTTCGCAAGGAAATAAAGAAGCAACTAAAATAACCATCAGCTTACTAGCGCGAACGCTGCAAAAACAAGGACAGGAAATATCCATCATTACCCAAGGAAAGTCCTCCGAGCATGAGCAAGGATTATCTATCTTTCGTGCTTCTTCCCCAATTGTAAAAGGCCTACTCTCGTATCCATTAGCATTACATAAGACTCAGAAAAAATTCCACATACTTCATGGTTTCAGCGCTGCACCAGCTTTGATTCTACGTTCATTATTATCAAGGCATTTTTCTCAAAATGCTAAAATCGTTCATAGTCTAAAATCATATTCTAAAAGTAAGTGGGGAAGAAAAGGATATTGGCTGCTCAATAACGCTGATGTAGTAACTGTACCTACCGAGGTATTCAAACGACGACTGATTGCTCGTGGTGTAAAGGAACGGAAGATCAAAGTTATTCATTCACCGATCGATTGCCAGCGATTTGTTCCTTTCACAGCAACAGAGAAAAGCAAGCTACGCAAAAAGTTAGGATTATCCAAAAAGATTATATTTTATTATGGCGGGACCTGGAACGGCAAAGGTGTACAAGACTTACTAAGAGCATTTACTTTTCTTCTTCACCAGCACGATGCAGAATTACTTCTTGCTCCACGTTATCCATTAGAAAAAAAACATCTTCAAACCATCCAACAACTTGGCATTGCTGATCGAGTTCGCATGGTCCAGGAAGAGATTGATGTTCCAAAATACTTGAATGCTGTCGATCTGCTAGTTCTTCCTTATCGTAGTTTAGTTGGCACAGAAGGTAATCCCTCTTGTCTGCTGGAAGCCATGGCCTGCAAAACGCCAGTAGTGACCACAGCTTTACCAGAATTACAAGAAATAGTAGGGACAGAAAAAGAAGTTTTGATGGTCAGACCACGAGACCCTGCATCCTTAGCCTTAGCTATGGCACGTTTGCTGGAAAATGCGACACTGCGGAAGCGATTGACTGAAAATGCTCATCGTAAAGCTCAGGAATTTGATGTGAAGAAGATTGCCTCAGAGCTGATGAAAGTGTATAAGATAGCAAGTATTCCTGTTCCAAAAAGGATATAAAGTAAGTTCCCTCATTTTCATGACATTTTTAACTTATAACTGCCAGAAATTAAAAAAAATGAAAATTTACTGCAACATAGATCTTGACGGAAGAAATTTCGAAGGTAGAACTCAGCTAGCCTTAGCTATAACCAAATATTTGCAAGATCAAGGATATACTTTTACTAACGATCCCGCAGAAGCAGATCTTATTCATTTCCACAGCAGCGGTATCGGGGATTCATACCGAGCATATCAGCTGAAGAGAAAATATAATCTTCCTGTAATCTATTCTCTTTATTCCAACGCTCAAACTTCATGGCTGATGCACCCCATTAATTTTTTAATCCAAGGAATATATTTTCAGAAAACTGCTACCAAATTTTTAGCCAGTTATTCTGCAGCAATTCCCTTACGCTGGAGAGCTCATTTTTTACAGAGGCTGGATAAAGTAATTGTGCCTTCTACATACCTTAAACAAAAATTATATCCAAACACCGAAGTCATTACCCTTGGAGTAAATCCAGAAAAATATAAACCTTTAGAGAAAAAACAAGCTAAGAAAGCAAAAGCAGTCAAAATAGCATACTTTGGTCATCCCGGGGTGTTTAAAGGATTGAACGACTTTGTTCAAGCCTCAAAACTATTTGGAAAAGAACTTGAAACCCATGTTTTCTTAACTCAACGATTTGAAAAAGTAGACCAATATATCCAAAAACATAATCCCCAGATAAAAATTCATGGCTTTGTAGAAGATCTTGTTGCTATGTACAATGAGATGGACATTATTGTCCTTCCCTACCGCATGGAAATCGGCACTGTTGCTAATCCTTTAGTCCTATTGGAAGCCATGGCTTGTGGAAAAGCTATCATCACTACCGATCATGAATTTATTAAAGAGATAGTGCAGGATTCAGCTATAGTGGTGAAGAAAAATTCGCCTCATTCAATAGCTAAAGCGGTACAAAGCCTTGCCAAGGATTTAGCCCAGAGAAAAAATGTAGGCGAAGGTGCAAGAAAAATAGTTGTAGAAAGATACAATCTTACCAAAATGTTAGAAAAGTATCATCAACTGTATCAGGCTTATGAAAAGAAATAGGCCTTGGTTGTTAAAAGAAAAAATCTAGCTAGAAGAGTTGGAAATCACCACCAATTTCTCAGTAAATAGCTCTCCACAAATTCTAAAGCTTGGACATTCCTTTTTCCCTTTCCGCCAGTCTGCAATTTTAAAGAATAAGTAAAACGATTAAATATCTCTAACTGCCTCTTTAGATCATCAATATTTTCCGCTGGCCTTCTTTCCTTAAGCACTTCCGGCGTATTGTACAAGAAAATAGTCAAAGTCGGTTTAGGAAGGAACCATAATAAAAATCGTTTAAATCCAAAAGTAACATTTTTCATTAACATAATATCGGAGCCATAACGATCCGTTATAACGATTCTTTTCTGCATCCGAGCTGGAAAAACCCGAGCATAATAGCGAAGTAATTGATCAAACAGAAATACTGGCGCCGAGGCAGTGTATAATAATTTCTTAGAAAATAACGATTTTGCAGCTGCCGCCGGTGATGGTGAAAGAGCCATTCTTTTCTTTTCCGTACGTTTATACATCCGGCCTATCCGGGTGATTGGCAAAAGATGATTCCTTCCTCGCCCCGTATAGACAACCTTAACCCGCCTCCATTTTGCTTCCAGATGTTCCCGAAGAGAAGAGACTAAAGTTGACTTTCCTGCTCCATCCGGGCCAAGAACGCTAATCAAAGGAGCCGGAGTGAAAAATCTTTTCCATCTCAACCAGCGCCCACATAAAGCTAAAAATGTGGTGATATGGCGTAGCTTCTTCACCACAAAATATGCCGCGAGGGAATAAGTTGGAATTTTTTCAAATTTCTGTTGCTCCACTAAATCAAGAATAGTAGCTGCTTTTCTTCTGTTAAAAATGCGTGAAAGAGCAGCAAGAACCTCGTTTCTATCGTACTTCATAGAAGAAATAATACGCTGATACTTCTGTTTAAAATAGCGCTTTCCTAAAATGGAATGAACTATGTACATAACAAAAACATCATTTTCCGCTAAGACAAAAAAGAACTCTTTAGCAGTTTTATTTTTCAAAATACTCTCATCAAGATAGCGCATATCATTCCAATACACACCGCCAACCTGAACATCGAAACTAACCAGTTTTAAATCTACTAATTTAAAATATGCCTTATGTGCTAATGAAAATTGCTGTTTTCGTTTCATAAAACCAAAATTATGTAACACTTCTCCAACACGAACCAGATCCTGTTTTGAAACAACTATATCTAAACCTTCAATTGGAAAAGAATTATCGTAGAGAAACTCATAATTACGTAACAAACAATATTGAATACCTCGAGCATTAAATTCCGTTAGAACTTTTTTATACCAATCAACTTGTATATTTGGCATTCTTCCTCCTTTTCTTCATGAGGATGATAATAAAATACGCTAGCAGAGCAGGAATCAACACTAAATAAGATTGGTCGGGCCAAATCCAATTAAGGGTATATTTATCAGTTGTGAAAGGATAAAGCCAGGATATGCCGCCTAGGAAATGCCGCAAGAGAGTATCTGATAAAAGGTGTGTTAATGTACCTAAACCTAGCCAAGTCACAGTGTGACTATATTTATACCTAAAAAGCGGAGCGATGAGGAGTATTACCAATACTAACACAAAAGGCACGTGAAAAGCATCCAAGAATTGATAATTCCAATTTGGGATAGGGATGAAAAGTTCTAAAAGAGTCAATTTTGGCAAAAGGTCAGGCAATAATGCTCCAATCAAAACGACACTTTTCTTTTTTATATCCAGGAGTTCTGCGAATACTAAGGCAATAACAATATGGGTCAACCAATCAGGCACGTTTAATTCCCCTCCAGGTTATTTTCCATTCTTTCAAAAAGTAGAATAATACTATCAAACCTGCTAAAAAAGAACTTCCATAAATGCTAATATACGCATAATTATAATTATGTACTCCCTCTGCAAAGATCGATCCATCACGCTGTAAAGTCCCATAAATCAACACTTCGCCGTATCTGGGAGGTCCATAATTCACATCATCATTTCTCTCAAGGTGAACTTTAACGGTGCGTTGATTTTTAATCATAAAAAAGCCCTGCTCAAATCTCCCAGCATATACACCTTTGATGGTCTTCTTCTCTCCAACGTATAAGGAAGGATTATCTAAGAAATCATCAACACTAAAAGATTTTGAATAGGCTAGGTTGTAGTGAAAGAGGGTTACCAGCAGGGCTACAATAAGTAAGAAATAAGATATCTTACATAGTAGCCTGATTTTCATTCTTAATCTCTCCAGAATTTCCTTTTTAAAATTAATGGTATATCGTTCTTAAAGATGATGATAACGATATAAAATAAAAAATCAAGAAAAGTCTACTACTTTAATCTTAAAGTGCAAGGTCTTTCCTGCTAGAGGATGATTTAGGTCGATAGTGACTTCCTCCTTGGTAACTTCTACAATCTTAGCTGGAAATTGCATTCCGTTTGGTAATCCTACCGACAAGATCATGCCTATCTTCGGCTCCTGATCCTGCGGCAATTGTTTGCGTGGCACTTTCTTGTGCAGTTCAGCTTTTAATTCGCCGTATGCTTCTGCGGGAGGAAGGGTTATATCTTTTTCCTCTCCTTTTTTCATCCCCATCACCGCATCATCAAAACCTTTGATCACTTGGCCAGAACCAACTTCAAATTCCAAAGGCTGGCCATGTTTCTCTGAAGCATCGAAAACTGTGCCGTCGTCAAATGTACCAGTGTAATCTACTTTTACCTTATTTCCTTTCTTTACACTTACTTCCTTTGCAGGCATTATCTCAACTCCCATATAAAACAACAAAAACCAAGAATCAGTTTTTAGTTGTTAGTAATTTCAGCAAAATAATACTTCCATTATTTAAGCGTTACGGAACTAAAGAAGTTAAAGAAAGTTAAAAATAGCGAGGATAAACCCCTAAGAAGAAATCATGCATACTCATCACGGAAGGCTCTAGTTCGCCTAATCGGTTTCTATATCGTTCTGCAAGCCGCTGAGAGAATTTATTGGGAACTCCATCGGCTGTGATTATTCTGAACTCACTCACCCGACCATACACGCTAGCATCAAATTCAGAAGTCGCTACTTTAATATTCACTAGTCCCCGTAGAGAAGGTTTGTCGGCACCATGATCACCAAAAAAATAGATCGGCGTAAATACCGGCGCTGTAGGAAGTTCAATTCTTCCGGTTTGGCGGAAATTTTCGCCATTTTCTGTGACAATTAAAGAAAGACACCCAGCTGCTTCCCGACAGGCTTCGATTATATTTCTCTGTTGCATTAAGCAAGTTGCAGTATACCTACCAAGATCTGTTCTTTCCATATTCCAAGTGAGAAAACATCTCTTTAAAAGTATTTCGAGAGTGAAGAAGTAATTTCAAACTAATTCAATTCGGCATCAATAACTTGTTTAAAGACGCTGAATGGTTGTGCTCCACTGATAAGTTTGCTGTTCACTAAGAATCCGGGTGTTCCTTGGATACCTAATACGTTCGCTTCAGCAATGTCTTTTTGGACTTCCGCAACCATAGCTCCAGAATCCAAGCAAGTGTCAAATTTACTTGTATCTAAGCCTAGCTTTTGTGCATATTGCTTAAATGCAGTGACGCCCCCTTGTACTCCTTGTTCAAAGAGCAGATCATGCATTTCCCAGAATTTCCCCTGCTCTCTTGCACACTCAGCTGACTCTGCTGCTTTCTGAGCATTAGGATGAAAACTTAAAGGGTAATGACGAAATTCAAACTTAACCAGCCCTTTGTTGATATACTCTTCTTCAATTGCCGGTAAAGTTTCAATATAGAATCGTCCACAGAACGGGCATTCAAAATCTGCAAATTCAATCAAAATAACTGGGTCTTTCACGATTTTTTCTCTAAATTCCCTCTCTGAAGTTTCAACAGTGTTAACATTATTTATTGGTTTTTGAGTCTCAACCTCTGAAATTTTTACAACCTCATCATTATCACAAATATTATTTGAATTTTCATCTAAACAGCAACTACTACCAAATCTAATATAAGGATCATTACAGACGACAGCTGCGCCAGATATTCTGTTTAAATCGTCGTCAGAAATTTTAGAGACATCAATACCTTGACATCCAATTAAAAAAATGCTTAAAATTACCAACAAAATTATCAGATTCCTTTTCATAGACATCTACCTTTAAAATACTTACTGCAATATTGTAGTAAGAAATATATAAATATATCTGTGGTAAAGAAAATAAACAAAAAAGGGAGAACATTTATATAACTCCCTTTCCCTAATTCTGTCATGGATCCGGAAGTGCAAAAAATTCTTCTCAAAGCAGGAAAGATCGCTTCACAAGTAAAACATGAAGGAGCAAAAAAACTTTCTAAACCAGGGGCATCATTTCTAGAGGTAATGGATTATTGTGAAAAGCGCATCAAAGATTTAGGCGGACAGATCGCCTGGGCGCAGATGGCAGTAAATGATACTGCTGCTCACTTCTGCCCTACCGAAGATGATACTGCTGTCTCCAAAGAGGGAGATGTTATCAAAGTTGATATGGGTGTACATATTGACGGTTACCTTGCTGACAATGCTATGACTGTCATTGTCGGATCATCCAGCGAACATAAGGATATGGTTAAAGCAGCACAAAATGCTCTGAAATCAGCAATCAAATTAGTTCGCCCTGGCACACCGCTCTGGCAGCTGGGAGAAGCCCAGTATTCTGAAGCAGAAGCATTAGGATTTACCACGGTGAAGAATCTTTCCGGACACAACATTGAACGCTACAAAGTACATAGCGGAATTACCATTCCAAGTTTTAATAACAAAGATAAAAATGAATTAAAGGAAGGTTGGCAGATCGCCATCGAACCTTTCGTGACTAACGGACAAGGATTGATCAAAGAGAAAGGTCCAGCCACTATTTTTATGGTTGGTAAAGAAAAAGGAGTCCGTTCCCCCCATGCTAAGAAAATTCTTGAGTATGTTAAATCACAACAAGGCTTACCATTTACAACTAGATGGCTGACAAGACAATTCGGCAAAGGTCCAGCAGCTTTAGGCATGCGGGAGTTGCAGCAGCTTGGCATTGTCCGATCTTATCCACCTTTAGTAGAAGTCTCAGGCGGAATGGTGACCCAGTTTGAACATTCTATGATCGTCAAAGATAAGCCGATTGTCTATACCAGAACTGAAATGGATGAGTGGTAGCCTGTAGAAAATTTACTTTTTCATCTTCGGCAGCACTTTAAACGCAAACACTGCACCGACAATAATAACTGCCCAGAACACCAATCCATTAATGATTCTCAACGCAAACAAAATCATATTTGCAACCAATACTAAAACCGCAATAAGTCCAATAATTTTCAAGAATCTTTTCCTATCCATATCACTGCAGCTTCTTAACCAAATCCTTCACTGACAACATCTGCTCGGTCCCGGAACTCATCTCTTTGAGAAGAACTTTTTTTTTCTTCAATTCTTCCTCCCCGATAATCGCTACATAAGGAATACCAAGAGCATTCGCGTATTCCAAATTCTTGCTTACACCTTTCTTGCCCAGAGCAAAATCAGTGGAAATTCCACTCTTCCTCAATTCTTGGGCAATCTTCAACGCTTCATCAGTGACATTGATAGGAATGACCAAAACCTTTGCGGGAGTTTTTTCTTCCAGCTTATTCTTAGCTTTCATCTGCTCCATAATCGGTGTTATGCCAAAAGAAACGCCCACTGCAGCAATTTCCCTGCCACCGCCCATAAAGCTGCCGATCATCTGATCATACCTTCCTCCAGAAGCGATAGAAGAAGTAATAGCGCTATTCTTTAGATAAGCCTCGAGAACAGTTCCAGTATAATATGCCTGCCCTCTGATCAAAGAAAGATCAAATTCCGCTTCCTTTGCGCCTAAAGATTTCAAATAACCAAATAATTCTTCTAATTCAGCAATACCTTGTTTCCCTTCTTCATCAGTTATTTTTTTCTTCAAAGAAGCAGGAGTTACTCCTTTAGTTAAGAAAGAAAATACTTTGTCGATCTGTGCTTTACTATAACCACGCTGTTTTAACTCATCAGAAACGCCAGCTTTTCCAATCTTATCCAATTTATCGATAGCGATCAATGCTTCCCTTACTTCAGTAATTCCAGATTGCTTCAAAATACCATTCAATATCTTTCTATTATTTACCTTGATGAAAAATTTAAAATCTAATTGCCTAAATACTTCACAAAGCATGCCAATCTGCTCTGCTTCCGCTAACATCAAAGAAGCGCCGATAGTATCTGCATCACATTGCCAGAATTCTCTTTCTCGACCTAATTTAATCGGGCCATCCCGAAAATTACTGCCGACTTGGTAAACCTTCAAGGGCATCTTTAAGGTCGGATTTTGCGCCACAAATCTAGCCAAGGAGGTGGTAAATTCGAACCGCAATCCTAATTGCCGTCCGCCCTGATCTTGTAATTTGAAAGTTTCTTTCAACACATCACTTTCTGCGCCAGCGCCATACTTTGCAGCTAGCGTTTCATATCTTTCCAGAATAGGTGTTTCCAATGGAGCAAACCCATATAATTCAAACGTTTTAGTGATAGTATTGACTACTTTATTCTTCAAGATTTTCTCTTCGGGAGACAAGTCCTTTACCCCCTTGGCGGTTTGCATTTCCATGTTATTAGAGAAGTATTTACTGTTTTATATATATTCTGCTTAGAAAAAATGGGGCGGCTGGAGGGACTTTCGTCCAGTTTCTAGTTTTCGCGGTGGACTACACCAAGTGTATGTCCGCCCAACTCGCCTAGATTGCTGGCAATCGAACCCTCTTCCCAGGTGCCACAGACCTGAATAATAGCCGTTATACGACAGCCGCCATAATATACCTAAAATCAGCTTCTCTTTTAAAAAGTTATCCCAGTCAAGCAGATTTCAATGCTTCAGGCAAGAAAGAGTATAATTTCTCAGTAATGTTTTCTAAAGAATCTTTCAATTTTTGTTGATACGCCTCTTTTCGCTCAGCTGCGGCCGCTTCAATTCTTGGCCGAGCCCGTTCAGCCCTTTTAGTATAAAATTCCCTCAATCTCGCCCATTCTTCATCGTCTACCTCGGTAGCAGTGCCAATTATTCTATCTACTAAATCAGAAGTGACCCCCCAATTGGCATCCTGATCAACCACATGATGTTTAACGTGATGAGGCAAGTGATCAAACGCGTATTCCACTTCAGTATGACATTTGTAATGCTTGTAATAATACTTCCCAGCATGAACAGCTGTAGTTACCGCAAAAACTGGAAAAAATGGGAATAAGAGAAGATGAAGTAGTGTTACCCCGGCCAACGCCTTAATCTCTTTTTGTGCTGAACTATTTGCCAAAATCGGACCAAAATAATCCTCATCAAGCATACCATCTTTTCTAACCGTTTTATGATGTCCATGCCAATGAAAACTCCACTCGCTGTCTTTATCTTTGCCTAATCCATGCAAAATATACTTGTGGGCTATAACTTCAAATACTGGAGCATAGATTTTTGCTGCCGCATACTCTACCGCTGCCCGTAGAAGCATAGCATAGGTAAGAAAAAGAATTATTTAAAAATGAGGGATATATCGTATAATTAAATCATCAATACTTTCTGCTTCCTTTTTACGCTCACTTTAACCCATTTTGTATATCCCAAAAATTCCCCGCCTGCCTGCAAAGGAAATGGCTTTTTGCTTTCTATCAGAAATTCTTTCCCTTTGAGGATGACCAATGGTGCTTTAGCTAAACCCATCTGAGACAAAAAAATCGCCCATAATCTCAAGGCTTTGTTAAAAAAAGGCGAATGCGTATTCACGCAGGCCATACCTAATACCTGGCCATCATCCTCTTGAATAGTTCCTAACAATGACCTCATCCCAAAACCGATATAAGGAACTTTTCCAAGAATAAGATTGATGCAATTCTTCCAATGATATTTTTTACCGTCAACAGTACAATCGATTGCATATTGAAGATTCTTACCAAAAGCAACCTTCGCTCCAGCAGAGAAGTAGTCTGGAAAGGAATGTCTTTTTTTATGTGAAATAGCATGAACAACTTCGCCGTCTACACCCAGACTCAAAAATAAAGTGTCTCTTTTGCCACCCTCCCATTCCAATCGCAATACATCTAAAAAGATCTCTCGAAATCTAAATCTAGATCTTAGATATTCAAATCTTTTGCCCTTGTAAAAATAAGAATAAAAAGCATTCCCTGCTCCTAACGGAAAAAATCCTATACTTTTATTTTGCAATTGCTTATAATTCAATGCCGCTTCAAATGTTCCATCACCGCCAGCAATGATAACATTCTTGATATTTCGTAGATTCTTCTCTACTCCAGAGAAAAGATTTTTTTCAGATAGATAATATATTGGAGCATTACGTCTTTTGGTAAAAACTCCTAACAAATAACGCCTATACCTATCTCGATAACCGCTTGACTTTTTGTTAGCAAGGATGATCATCGGTTCTTTTTCCACAGTTTTCCCTAACTCATTCCGTGTTCGCAATCCTTTCAGATATACATAGGTGTAATGAAAAATAGAGACAACCCCTAACACTAAAATTAGCCAGGTAAAAATAGAACTAACCAAATAAAATGGCTTCTCTAAAGGAACAAATATGCTCCTCGCTAAAATTAGGAAAACTAGCACAAACTGCAGCACTGTAATAAATTTACCATACAATTCACCACGGATTACAGCATCATCTCTGGAAGCAATGATCCTGATGATGCTGATGATAATATCGCGTAGCAAAAAAAAGCTGAATATTAATCCAGAGAATAATCCCTGTAGCGCGAAAACAAATAATAAGGACAAAACCACGATCTTATCTGAAAATGGATGGAGAAAAGAAGAACTTACCTTTTTTCTTCCCATTAATTTTCCTACAATATTTGTAAGCACTGAAAATAAGAGAATAGCCATTGCTAACAAGATAAAGAAATGCCCTCCAACCACTACAAAATAGAGTAGAAAAGGCAGCAGGATTAAATGCAGCACAGAAAGTAAAGTGGTAAGGTTCATACAAAAAGAAGAAAGGGAGAAGTTAAAAATGTTTTGGGTACAAACTACATCTCCATACTCTGATTGCCCCGAGAGAGCATCTCCTGCTTCTTGCCCATGATCACATCATCGATACGCAAGATCATTTCTGCCACTTCCGCAGCGCTACTTAAAGCCAAAGTCTTAACCTTCAACGGTTCAAT
>Ga0209542_10001198_pt1 | contig 61663 bp, 67 predicted proteins | sample RifCSPhighO2_01_FD_184028 | JGI IMG/M metagenome (GOLD analysis project Ga0209542, IMG submission 184028) | Soil microbial communities from Rifle, Colorado - Rifle CSP2_plank highO2_0.1 (SPAdes) (version 2) | ecosystem: Environmental > Terrestrial > Deep subsurface > Rock core/Sediment ...
CCGCAAAAGAACCCGGGCGAATTAAATTCGCAGAAATGTTGGCAATTCTCGAATCCGGAAAAGCAGATGGAATAATCTCATGGCACCCCGATAGGTTGGCTCGCAATTCGGTGGACGGCGGAAAGATCATTCATTTTGTAGATCGCGGCTTGATTAAGTCTCTTAAATTTCCCACCTTTTGGTTTGAGCCAACACCGCAAGGTTTGTTCATGCTCAATATCGCTTTTGGTCAATCAAAATATTTTGTAGATAATTTGCGAGAGAATGTGAAGCGAGGACTACGCCAAAAGATACGGAATGGAGTATGGCCAAGTTGGGCTCCGGTGGGATATGCGAATAATCCCAAGACACGAGGTATTGATGTGGATAGTGACAAATTCCCTAAAGTGAAAAAACTTTTTGAGATGTATGCCACCGGAGAATACCCACTTAACTTTCTCGCAAATTGGTGTGAGAAAAAGAAACTACTTACAAACGCTAACAACAAAATATCATTAAGCAATGTTCAGCATATTCTCCAAAATCCCTTCTACATCGGTTTGATGAGATACAAAGGGGAAATTTTTGAGGGAACACACGAGCCGTTAATCTCAAAGAAACTTTTTGATAAATGTCAGGAAATTATGGCGAAGCGTGGTAAAGTTCGCCCAGACAGAAAACACAATTTTGCTTTTCTTGGCTTAATGAAATGCGCCTCGTGTGGTTGCTCAATTACTGCTCAATATGCAAAAGGAAATGGTGGTATTTACACTTACTATCGTTGCACGAAAAAACGAGGTGTGTGCCAAGAAAAGTATCTTGGTGAAAATCAACTTGTCGAGCAAATCAAAAACTTCCTGAAAAAAGTTTCTTTGTCGAGCCAAGACACTGAAAAGGTTTTGGCGGCGTTGGACGCGGAAGAAACGCAAGCAAAGAAACAAGCGCAAAGTGAGGTGGTAAATCTCAAAGAGCAACTATCACAAGTTGAGACGAAGCTCCAAAAATTGCTTGATGTTTATTTGAACGACGCAATCACACAAAAAGAATACGCCGCCAAAAAGGACATCCTCATTTCCCAAAAGGTCGCGTTAAACGAAAAAATCACTGACTTTGAGCAAAAAGGAATGTCTTGGCTCGAACCGGCTCGTGAGTTCGTAAAGTCATTGAATCAAGCCGCGAATTTGATTGAATCAGAAAATCTTTCCGAAATGACAACATTTCTGAAAAACATCGGCTCGAACCATATTTTGCGGAATCGGGAATTTCTTTTTGCCCCGAAAAATCCGTACGATTTGGTCGCCGAGCGAAGCGAGGCGAACCAAAACCGCTTGATTTTTCCTACGTGGTGCCGCGGGTCGGAATTGAACCGACGACCACTTCCTCTTCAGGGAAATGCTCTACCACTGAGCTACCGCGGCAATACTCACCACCTCATAGATAGTAGCATTTCTGAGCCAATTTTTCAAATTTAATAATGACTACTTTAAGTTATCAACACAATTACCCACAAAAACCGAACCCCTATGCTATACTAAAGCTATAATACATAATTAACTACTCAACCGTTATCCACAAATGAGAAAGGATAGGGAAAAAGCTACAGAATTAAGAAAAGAAGGTAGGAGCTATAAAGAAATTAGCCGGATCTTGAATATCCCTACTGCTACTTTATGCGGTTGGTTTAAAGACCTAGGTTGGTCAATCGAAATCAGAAATCGGCTGGGTGCTAAAGCCTCTTTTTCATATCCTGAAAAACTTGAGTTAATGGTGGCGGCAACCAAAAAAAAGTTTGCTTTATTACATGAAGAATACCGCCAAGAGGCAATCAGAGAATTTAAGTTAAAAAAGAATGATCCCCTTTTTATTGCTGGAGTAATGCTATATTGGGGAGAAGGCGATAAAAATGTAAATAACTCATTGGTCCGATTGACGAATAGTGATTTAGGAATGATCCGAAGTTTTTATTTATTCCTCGTAAACTCCATGGGGGTCCCCAGAGAAAAAATAGTTGTAAGTTTACTGCTTTATCCTGACTTGATTGACTCTGTCCAGAAAAAACTTTGGAGTGATATCACGGGCATCCCCCTCTCTCAATTTCGTAAATCTGTAGTAATTAAGGGACGTCATCCAACCAGACGCTTAGCACATGGAGTTGGAATGATACGCGTAGGCGGACGAAAACATAAAGAAAAACTGATCAAATGGATTGACTTATACATGCGGGAAATCAATAGCAAAATAGTTGCCTAGACGAGTGTTTTGTCATACAATTCCGAAGATGCGGGAGTGGTGTAATGGTTGCACATTTCCTTGCCAAGGAAAGAGCTGCGGGTTCGAATCCCGTCTCCCGCTCCAAATGAAAAATAAAAATGATTTCGGTATCATATTTTGGCTACACTTGGCCATAATAGCCGTTGGGTTTACTTCACCAATCCTTCTCTCTTGGAAGGTGATCCTGCTTTTAATTATTCTTTTCTATGTTCAACTCTTAATTTTTGGAAATTGTATCCTAACTATAAAAGAATTGGGCAATGAGAAAACAAGCAAAACGTTCACTCATTACTATCTTACTAAACTGGGGATAGTATTGAATGAGAAGAGAATAACCCTAGCAATAGACTACGTGATTCCGTGGATTATTTTCTATGTGGCTTTAGTTTGGCAACTTAGTTTAAATCATCACCCGTTCTTGAAACTAAGTATATAAAATAACTCAAAAGATGACGGCTAAAAGGTTCTAATCTTATGTGGGGATTCTTTTCTGAAATTACAAGGAAAAAAATAATAAGCGAAAAAATTAAACACAGTGAAGCTGGGCTGTACTTTTATTTAGTCTTCCCTATCGCCTTTGCTTTTCTCCTAACATTTATCGGGGCAAGAATTTTGAGCCTTCTGGCACCTAATTTTTATCTAATCGGTCTTGCTGTCGGACGTGTTCATCACTATGTATATGGTTTTTTTGTTTTAGCCATTTCCGGATACTTGGCTCTAATTTTTAACGGTCCCCGTGCAAAGTATCTCATCTCCCTTCTTCATGGTTTTGGTTTAGGTTTAGCTTTTGACGAATTTGCCTTCTGGCTCAAGTTAACAGATACCGATCCGGCCCGTTGGAGCTATGACGGTTTTCTTATTGTTATGGGTCTGTTTTTCTTCATTATCTCGGCCAAAAAAGGACTCAAAATGCTCAAGGTTTTATGGCCTTTTGACTAGGTTTTGACCATGTTTTAAGGTCTTGACTTTCTGACCTCAATTTGCTATACTTATAGCATAACCTGAGATATGAAGTAGATGGCTTGATAGGCCGTTTTTTTGTGCCTAGAAGGTCATTATTACCTCACTTTTTTCAGGCCAAAACAATGATTAAAAAACTTACATTTTCAGCAGTTCTTTTGACGATGTTTGTTTTGACCTCTAGCTCTGTTAATGCGGGTTATTTTTCTGAAAATTCTCATATCGGTGACAACATAGAATACTTGAAAAATTCTATAACCAAGAATACTGACACAAGTGAAGACGTTTCAGATTCTGCTCCAGTTGTTATTCCGGCATCAAAAATTAAAGCCACAAAAACCTCTCCTAAATTAAATCCTATTGCAACGCTTATGGTAGTAGCAAGTGCCTACTCTTCAACCCCCCACCAAACTGATGATACTCCATTTATCACAGCAAATGGTGAATATGTTTACTGGGGTGGTGTTGCTGCTAACATTATTGATACCAACGGTCGCAATATTCCATTTGGTACAAAAATAATGATTCCGGATTTATTCGGCGACCAAATCTTCACGATTAACGACCGAATGAACAGACGTTATAAAAACAACTTAGACGTCTGGTTTCCTGATACCGCAGATGCTAGGGAGTTTGGAAGAAAGACAATTAAAATCATAATTGTCGCCAAAAACTAATCTCCCCAATCAAAAACCGCCGATGAGGCGGTTTTTGATTGGTTGTCCGCCTCGTGAGAGGTCATTGGAACCAGCTTATCGAAGAATTAAAGGCTTGGCAACGTATAAAAGCCAGCTTTTCCCTTGATCTTGCTGTCTAGGGTTAATTATATATTTACCCCACCATGCCACTCACTATACTTTTGCCAGCTTGATTTGGAACCCCGGCCTCCCCCGCCCGGGGGACCCGTGTCTAATTGTGTTTTGTTATGGCTGTAGATAGAAACCGAGCGTAAAATTTAAAAAGGGTGCCCAAGAAAAAGGGTGGTAAGCGAAATAGGGTGGTAGAGAGTTTTTAATATTTTGTCTTGCTTAGAGTTTTATTGGCCAACTTGGCTTTGCCACAAAAGAGGGCTTGGATGAGGGGTTGGACTCGTTTAATACCCTCTTCTAGGGTTTGAGGGTATTTTGGCCTGTTCGAGGATTGAGAAGAGTTGCGAAGTTGCCTGCTGAACTCTAAAGTTTTTCGAAATATTTCTGCGTTCATATACTACTACCCTAGCATATTTTTAATCGAAAAACAAGAGTTTCAAGCAGGTTTTAGAAATGTCATCTATGGCAAAAACTGATAACCGGACATTGGTAAATTTTTAAGAAATCCTTTTATAGAGTTTGAAGTTTCAGAATTACTAAACCATTTAATTAGCCCATCTTCATCGTCTCTTAAGACCAGCTGGAAGTAATCCGACCCGACACCGGCCGTTGTGTTGATCGGGGTATTGAAGTTGGTAATACTATCCAGATAGATCTTAATCGTCTTAGACGAACCGCCATCAATTCCAACACTTTTGTTACCAAAATTTAATATAAGTTGTGATCCGCCATTGGGAACTGTTGCATTGCTAACGGTAATTGTATCAATTATTGAATTATCTGACGCATCTCTAGCATTAAAGTTGGTATCATCAGTGCCAGTACCAGAAGCAACAACAGCAAATTTAATATATGTGTTTTCATTAAATAATATAGTCGAGTCAGACAAACCTTTAGCCGTAATGGTGAAGGTCAAGACCGGGTCAACAGTGGACAGCTTGGTGGCTGTCGGTGCGACCAGAGCAAACTCCGGGAACACTCTATAGACGACGATATCAGTAGTTGAAGCTCGATCAGTTATACCAGGATCAGATCCATTGATTACCGCACCTGAGCCTTCGCCAACTGCCTGGAAGGTACGAGTACTTGTACCGCTTTCACCCATGAATGAAACATTGAATGGAGTAGTACTTGTAGCTCCTTCAGCTTTTGTCTTAAAGTCAGCCAACATCGTTATATCCAAGCTTCCATCCTTTGGAACGTATGGCCTGTTGTCGCCGGTGAAACCGAACGCAACTGACGCTACGCTGTTGAACGTGCTTGATGTAGTCATGGTAGTACCGGCCTTGTTCTTGTACTGCACATAGACCGTCTTGATGTTGTTGGTCGCATTGCTCTTTTTGGCAACGTCAGCCACGCTGAACTGAAGTTTCTCTAGAAAGAATCCTTCGTTGGTGGCGTTAAATCTCCAAGTGCCAATATTGTCTCCTGTCTGGCCCCAATATACAGCATGATCAGATGGGCTACCCGGATTAACACTTACTGACACAGTACCCGGAATGACAGGAGTCGGTGTGGGTGTTGGGGTAGGAGTTGGGGTTGTAGCAGGTGTAGATGATGGAATTGGAGTAGGCGTAGGAGTTGAACTTACGCCAGCTTTCAATCCAGGTATAAATGGGTTCGCATGGTTAATTGAAATAGCAAAACCAAAACCTTGCTGACAAAAATCTTTAGTACCAAGACACCAATTATTTATTCCCACAAGTTCGCCATTTTTATTCACCATCGGGCCACCACTATTTCCCTGTTGAATGTTCGCATCTGTTTGCAGAAATTCGCCAGAAGTACCGACTATTTTACCAGAAAGAAGTTTGACCGAAGAAGCATCCGTATCAAAAATTAATGGGAAACCTAGAGCATAAACAGGTGAACCAACAGGAAGAGATGAATTGCTCGAATCTCCAACTTCAACTGAATTAAGTCCTGAAGCAGAAATTTTTATAACCGCCAAGTCGTTAATGGAATCTTTCCCTAAAACTGTTCCAACATATGTTTTAATTGGCTTATAAAAATAGCCGTTTTCATTTAAAATGACTTCTACTGAAGAGTAGTTTTTTACCACATGTTGATTAGTAAGAATATATCCATCATTCGAAATTATAATTCCAGTTCCAGCTCCTGTCCTGTTACCAGTAAAGATAAGGGCCGTAGAAGGTGCTACTTTTTTAAAAATTTCTGTGTCAGACAAGCCAGTGTTAGTAGGTGGTGGTGCGCCTTGAACCGTTAATGCATCTTTAAGAACAGCTATTTGGCCATCGGGGTTAGTAATTGAAAGATTGTAGGTTAGTGAGGGTAGTCCTGCTGGAACCAATACACTTATTTGAGAGTCGCTGGTAATAGCATATCCGATTTGTGTATTGCCCGCACCAAAGTCAACCTTTGCGTTTTTGTTAAAACCAGAACCTTTTATGACGATGGTATAAGGTGTGCCTGCCAAGATTCTATCAGGAGCAACCAGGTCTATGCGAAGGGTGTTTGAAACGGGTGTCGGAGTTGGTATTGGAACTTTGGCAACTATTCCTTTGCGAGTGTAGTCGGGTATTTGACGAACAGAGGCGTATTCTGAACCAGTTCCATAAAGTTTTGTTTCTTTGGTGTTAATGCAGAAAACTTTTTTGAAGAAGTCGGAGTCGTCAGCAACAGCTTGAGAACCGGTAGTATTAACCCAGCGAAGGTTAGCAATGTCTTCACTTACAACATCCAAGCCGTGCACCCTTTCGTCGCCAGATTCACAGTTTCTGAATAGGCCAGAGGTAGTAAAGGCATCACGAGTTTCGGGACTGACTTTCTTAATTTTATCCCAACCGAGATGTCCATATAAATTAAATATCTCCGGATTAACAAATAATCTTTTGTAGCCAAAGTCATTTACTATATATACGTCTGGGTCACCAGAGTCAACTGCACTTATAACCTCGCCTTCTTTGAGGCCAAAGTCGGAGGGTTTGGCGGCCTCGGATATCCCAAATTGTCCCAAACCAAAAACACTGAAGAGTGTTAAAACGAGTAGCGTTAGTGTGGTTTTCTTCATGGGTAATATTATACCACTTTCATAACAAATAATCAAGGGGTTTGAAAATGTATAGACATGGGCATTTAATTGAGTTGGCTATAATTTTGAACTGATATAGTTTCTGCCGATTTTTCTTGTGGAATATTTTGGCTATTTTGCAAGTCAAAGAGCCGCCAAAGGAAAAAATGGTAGAAGATAATAACAATTACTATTATTAAAACTTTAATTTTCTTAATATCTTTATACTCAATCAAAATTAACCCGTATAAGGAAATTAATATGCTAGAAATGTAGTCTCTTTCGGCCGGGTTAACGAATAAATAAGAAATAGCAAATATGGCAGCTACAACGACAACTACTTTTATTATATGTTCTTTCATATTAACATAAGGAAATCCCAAATTATCATTAGCACAAAAAACACCTTAAGCCCAAGGTAATCCTCTTTTTGAGCTAATCTATACGCAAAAAAATATAAAACAAGGATCATAATAAAAAGTAATGTGGTTTCGGCAAGTGAATCATTTGGAAATAGTTTCGGGAAGGAAATATACAAACTCATAGCGACAAAAATAACACCGATAACAAAACCTGCTACTTTTAAAAATGTCTTATCGCGATCTGATAATATGATTTTCATGATTAAGTGTGAGTTTTGTTTAGTTTTGTTTGGGGAAGTTTATCATAGCCCCTTTTCTCTTAAACAGTTTTTATATTTTTCGTCGATAGCGAGCCCTAAAACTCTCGAAAATCCAGACCCTGATTGACTTATACGGGCGCACTCTTTCTTTATTTGACTTAATCTGTAACCATACCAGTAAAAAGCAACTAAGACTAAAACAAGAAGTGCTATTTTAAACCAGTTTTGTTTTAGAAAATTCATGATCATCCTTTATAATATCTAAGCCACGCATAGATAAATAGAGATATACCGGAGTATAACGATATTTTACTAATATCGGAACTAAAATGCGGTGGCGTAGAAAAACCCCTATCATTATGCCGAGACCAATTTTATTCATTTATCTAAAAAATTTCCAGAGTAATTTAAAAATTCTTACTACTACATTGTCTTGCTTGTTTTCTGCTTTATCATAACTTTCCGTAGCTGTAATTACCACTTCGTCTTGTTGCCCTTCTTCATTGGTAAGCGTGGGGATGGGGGTTGTGGTCAGTGTGGGTGTATAAGTTAGTGTGCTTGTTGGTTTGGGTGTAGATATGGGTGTTAGGATTGGCGTTGAAATTGGAGTTGAGACGGGTGTCGGAGTTGGTGTAGGCGGCGGAGTAGGTCTTGGAGTTGGAATAGGTGCTGGAATAGGCGTCGGGGTTAGTGTGGGTGGCGGCGTAGGTCTTGGAGTGGGGCGAGGAAGAGTAGAAACTGAATAGCGAATATCATAGCAGAGATCATATTCCCTCATGGCTTGCTGATATTCCCAAACTTCACCTTGGCACTGAATTAAAAGCAGTCTATTTCTGTGTTCCATCTGCTCATATTCTTCTACCTCAGATTTAAAGTGATATCCTTTTAAAAAAACTTTCTCGTATTTTTTCTTTAATTCTGCGGTTAATTCCATTTCTAATAATTCGTAGTCAATATCTGTTGTGCAACTATAACCATATTTTGACGGATAAACACATGCACACTCGACCATATCATAATAAGGAACAGAGCTTACGAATCCGTCGTAACATACCGCGTAACCATCAAAGCTTCTTACTGAACAATTAACACCGCTATGGTAAGAACAAGCACCAGATGTGGCGTAAGAAGTTGCCGGAAAAGAGAGAGCCAGGAGAAGAAGTAAAATTATTATCCAGTTTTGTTTTAGAAAAATCCAGCTCATAAAAACAACCTTAATATTATCAATATAATATTAATAGATATTATAAACCAACCTAAAATAATACCGAATCGAGCATAGCCCTTTCCTTTTTGAGTTGGGTTAGCTCGAAGTTCTTTTAATGCTTTGTGGCCATTTACTACCCCATATATTACCAGAGCCAAGAGAAATAACCCGAATATTTGACTTCGATCTCCTATACTAAAAATACCAATTATCAACGCAAGAAAAACGGCATAAGCAGATTCTCGCGCCTTTTTGTTTATACTTTTGTCTCTAAAAAGAAAACTCATGTTTCTAATTTGAAAGTTATATCTTTAATAATTTATAAAAACACAAAGCCCGCCACGGGTCTCCAGCTTTCGCCGGACATACAGGTTTCCCTGCATGGCGGATAAGGCAACCACATGACGGGTTCTCTATGCCTTATCCGACTTTGTACCATGCCCATAGAAACTATGGGTTTAGGCTTAAATTGTATTGGCTGTATTATACCCCAAATCGAGCCGAAAAACAATCCGTCTGAATTTTGAATGGGCTTGAGGGATTGGCTAAGATTTGTTAGGTTTTATTCAATATGAGTATGAAAAATGAGAATAAAAATAGATATTTTAAACTACTAGAAAGACTGGAGTCAAACGCCAAATTTAAGTTAGAACTTCGTAAAATTAGAACTTTATATGGGATTCCAGTCGAAGATGGTTTTGATAACGATGCAGAATATAGGAGATGGGAACAAGAATATATACAAGCAAATAAGTATAACCGATTCTTACTAGATGAGCCCCCCAAACTAGCCGAATTTGCGTTTAACTTAATAACTCAAATATCACCAAATACACACCTTACAGGAAGGGATAAGAGTAATTTAAAGAATGTTTTCTTTTTATACATTTGTAGAGGCAAAAAAACCATGAGATACCAACCGCAACTAACGTTCTGCTTTGTTAATAGTTTGGATAAATCTTATGTCGACTTTCTAAAAAGAAATTACAAAGACAGTTTGATGATTATAATCCCTCCCAACGCAGAACACCAGGAAGTAAGAAAATACGTAGACCACAGACTAAAAGATAGGCGGCTATTTATTGGGAATCCAAAACCGTTTACTTTAAGAAAGTATAAGGAATCTGATATTGAAAATGAGATTATTAAACTTTGTAGAAAGTATGAAGCTAAAACCATTGCTGAGTTGAGAAATATTTTAAACAAAGACAAGACAACGATCCCTTACCGACATTATGCATACAAATATTTATTAAAAAAAGAAGCTAATTTAGATGCCAAGACAGAACATGTCAAAACGATTATTAGAAGATGGAGGAAGCGTAAAGGGGTCAGTTAGGTCGTCTGAATAATTGACAATCTAAAGCTTGGACAAGAACTGTAATACTAGAAATAGGTTACAGTTTTTTTGTTTCTCAAAAATATGAATGAGAATAAATATTTCAAAACAACAACTTTTTATCTAGCTGCTTTCCTGTTTGCTAAGGGTCTAGAGTTAGTAAGTGTAGATAAAATAACCGATTCAAGACGGGCATATTTTGTTTTTGTTGACTCTCCACTGCGTGAATTATGGGTGGAGCGCTTTAATTTCGGGAAAGAAGATGACCAGGAGGTCATGGTCGATGTCCGGAAGATGGTAACGGCCGTTAAAACCCTGAAAGAAAAGCTGTATCAAGAGTAATTTCAAAATGATTAGCATAGAAAGAGCAAAAATATTACTAGACGACCCTGCATTATCCGATAAAGAAGTCGAGGAGATTAGAGACGGTATGAGATTGCTTGTTCAGGTCTTACGCCAAAAGTGGGTTGAAGAAAGAGCATCGCCAGAAAAGGCTACACACCAAGAAGAGGTATGCAATTGTTCAACCTGTACATCACAAGATTAAAAATTAAAAAAATAATATGAGTATAGATAAAAAATTTATTAAATCCATGCGATACGTTTTTAAGAAATTTCACAAAAGAGATGTATCAGAAGAACAGATAGAAAAAATCTCTGAATTGGCTGAATTAATGATGCAAATTACTACCGGTGAATTTGAATGTAAAACGTGTAAAGAAAAACTTAGATTCTACCTATTGAGAGGCGGGAATTAATATCTTAAAAATATGAATAAAAATATAGAAACAATAAAAGTCAGAGAATACCTTGATCGTAAGGGAATAAAATATCGAGAATCCGGTGGAGAAATTATAACAAAATGCATCTTCGGTAATTGCGACAATGACAGCCGAGACAATGAAGCACATCTTTATTTCGATGCCGAAACGAGCCAGTACGACTGCAAGAAATGCGGCGCGAAAGGAAATATATTTACACTCGCAAAACACTTGGGCGATCAGCCTAGCGATGTCTTTCTGAACCCAATAAAGAAAAATACTTCAAAAGCGGGGACGCTGCGAGCTAATGTTGTTGAACAATGCTGCCGGCAAATGCCTGATCGAATAAGGCAATATCTCAACAATAGAGGCATTACGGACGAGTTGATCGAAGACCATCACATAGGTTACGGCTCATTTTATGAACGTAATTGGATAACCATTCCTATAAGAGGTTTTGATGGGAAGTTTATTTATCTTAAACTCCGACGCGATCCGGCAGACGAGGAAACTAACCCTGACAAGGGCAAGGTTTTCCCGTTTGGACACGGCGCTGAAGTATATGGCTGGGATACGCTTCGAGAAACGGAAGAAAAAATCGTGATCTGCGAGGGAGAGCTTGATCGCCTTGTTCTTCTCTCAAAAGGAATACCGGCAGTAACCTCTACTGCCGGAGCTAAAACTTTTAAAAAAGAATGGCTGTCATATTTCGGTAATGTCCGCGATGTTTATGTTTGTTATGACATCGATGAAGAGGGAAAATTAGGAGCTGACAGGGTGCTTGAAATGTTCAATTCTAATGAGCGGATCAAGCCCAATCTTTTTAAGATAACTCTTCCCGAAGAAACCGGTAAAAAAGGAGATATCACCGATTACTTTATAAAACTTAACGGAAATGCGAATAATCTGTTTGAAAAATTCTCAAAAGAATATCCGGAAAGAGAAAAAGTAGATACCTCGAAATTCACGCCGATGTTTTCGGATGAGCTGATAGACACTCTCGGTTTGACGATTAAAAAAGATGAAACGAATAAGCTCATAACTTTTCTCGGTGAACTTTCCGCCTATACAGAAGACTCACAGTTGAATATCAGTTTTATCGCGCCATCTTCAACCGGAAAGTCATATATTCCGGTAGAGACCGTGAGCTTATTCCCCCCCAAAGATCGGATCCTTGTCGGTTACGTTAGCCCCACTGCCTTCTTCCACGATCAGGGAAGGTATATACCCGAAAAAGACGAGCATGTTGTTGATCTATCAAGGAAAGTGATGATCTTTCTTGACCAACCACACACACTGCTTCTTCAGCATCTTCGTCCGTTTTTGTCCCACGATCAAAAAGAGCTGCGGATTAAGATCACGGATAAAAATCAGAGTGGTGGACACCGGACAAAGAACATTCTGCTCAAAGGTTTTCCATCTGTCGTTTTTTGCACTGCCAGCTTGAAACTCGACGAGCAAGAAGCAACGCGGTTCTTGCTTTTAAGTCCGGAAACTAATCAAGAAAAAATCCGCGAAGGCATCGGGATAAAGATTAAAAAAGAAACCGATCTGGAAGCATTTGGCGCTTGGCTAGAAAGCGACGAGCGCCGCCAACTCTTGAAACAACGCATCGAGGCAATTAAACAGGAAGAAATAAAAGATATAAAACTTGGATGTCCGGATCTGATCGAAAAAATGTTTTTAGAGGATCGTCCAATTCTTAAACCGAAACATCAGAGGGATGTCGGGCGCATTATTTCCATCATTAAGTGTTTTGCTCTTCTTAATCTTTGGTGGAGAGAACGAAAGGGATCAACCATTATCGCAAATGAGGAGGATGTTCGAGAGGCATTTAAGGTTTGGGCGCGAGTGGCCGAAAGCCAAGAGCTGAACATACCACCTTATCTCTACAATCTATATTACGAGATTATATTGCCGGCATGGAGGGATAAAAATCCGGATAACGGAGAGGTGTCGGGAACAACAGGATTGTTACGAAGTGAAATTTTGAAAAAACACCACGAAGTATATGGCAGGGTTTTGAATGACTGGTTTTTACGCCAGCAAGTTCTGCCGGTTTTAGAAAACTCCGGATTAATCAGCCAAGAGCCGGATCCTACTGATAAAAGGCGCGTACTTCTCTATCCTGTAGCAGGCATCTCAAGGGTCGAAGAAAAATATAGTGAGTTTGGTGGTGGGGTAAAAGATGAAATTTTAAATTTTTAAGCTATGCCACAATATAATTCTATGGAGGAATACCATAGAGTCCACGGGCCATGGAAAAATTGGCAATGTAAAGGTTGTAAGAAAGAATTTACCTCTATTCTCGGCGAATGGGGATGGTCTCATTCTCATTGTGAAGAATGCTATAAAGAGCACAGAAAACGAGTAGAAAAGCGTTGGAAAAAGATAAATCCAGAGCGGTGGCAAACGATAGTATCTTCTTATCGGAAACAGAGGCGTAGAAAATATCCCGAATGGAAACTCAGGGAATACGCTCGTTGGAAAAGGTGGGCTGAAAATAATAAAGAGAGGCGGAGAGAGATCGCCAGACAGTCCTATCATCGCCGAAAAAGCCCCGTCAGTGAGCGGGCCGCAAGAATACTGATATCTGAAGATTGACGAGTATATACGTTGTCAGATAAGTTTTCGGCTTGTTTACGAGGTTTTTGAAAGTGTTGGCAAGTGTTGGCAAAAATGATAATCTATAAATGTTGCCCCAAACCACATCAGATAACCGCGAGGTTTTTATTTGCATTGCTGCCCTTAAGGGGGCGTCTGCCAGCAGTGCTACTCCTCGCGGAGTAAGTGGTTGGGCAACCAGACGTCCCCTTTAGGTTTTTATGAAAGGAATTATATATACAAGGGTAAGTTCAGCAGAGCAGATCCAGGGTATGAGCCTCGATTTTCAAAGAGAGGACTGTTTAACTTACGCAAAAGACAAGGGCATAGAGATTGCAAAAATTTACGAAGAAAAAGGAGAATCGGCTAAATTTGCTAACCGGCCGGAATTAATTAAATTACTGGAGTTTTGCAGAACCAACAAAAAGAAGATTGATTTTTTGATTGTCTGGAAGATGGATAGACTAAGCCGTAATCAAATGGACTATTATTATCTCAAAAAGACACTCTTAGAATACGGCGTGTCTGTGTATTCAGCTACTGAACATTCTATGGAGGACACCTCTTCTGTTGCTGGAAAAGTGTTTGAAACATTTGCCGCGCTTTCAGCAGAAATAGATAATATGACTCGACGAGAAAGGGCAATCTCCGGCATGGAGAGGAAACTAGTGTCTGGGATATATCCATGGAAGCCGCCACTAGGCTATAAATGTGCCCAGAATCGTCTAAAGGGCCTTAAGAAGACCGAGCCGGATCAGCCGGACAACGAAAAACTGCCCATCATTGAGAGGATCTTTAAGACATGCCTTGAACAGAGAATCTGCAATAACGTAGAACTTGCTCGACTTGCTAATGGTTGGGGATTGAGAACGGAAACAGGCAAGAAGATATACCCTCAAATTATTGATCGGATATTGGGTAATAAGTTTTATTGTGGCCTTATACATAATCCGTGGAAAAACGAGGATATAGAGGGCAAACACAGAGGAGTTATATCGCCGGAAAATTTTAATAAGGTACAGTGGTTACGTAAAGGTCATGGCCGTATAGAGCCAGAAAACAGGAAAATAGAGCATCCCGATTTTCCTCTTCGGAAAACGTCTAAATGTAGTTCTTGTTCAAATCCTCTTACCGGAAGCTGGTCGCGCGGTAATGGTGGTAAATATGCCTATTATCATTGTTCAAACAAAAAATGTGAGATATATGGCAAGGCAATTAAAAAGATCGATATGGAGAAGGATTTTGTAATTAAGCTTGAGAAAATAACTCCAACGCAAAAAGCCCTTAGATTATTTAAGGAAACCGTCATGGATGTTTGGGATGAAGAGATTCAGAACTGTAAGGTGGTAACAAAAAGAAATAAAGCGATACTTCAGGATCTCGAAGAACGACTGGACGGTATAATTCTAATGAAAGCTAAAGGCCAGCTAACTGATGACGAATTCACCACTCGAAAAGAGAAGCTGAACAACGAAATTGCCGGCGCAAGGATCGTTGTAAGCGAATCCGAGCTAGGTCAATTCAACGTTGAGAGTATCCTCAACTATGCCACACATAATATTTCCAACCTGCCGCGCTTTTGGTTTGAACTATCACCACAACTTAAAACTATGTTCCAAAAAGCTGTTTTTCCCGTGGGAATACCCTATGAAAAGAAAAAAGGTTTTGGAACCGCTAAGTTAGGGCTTGTTTACGAGCTTATTGAGCAATCTCATGGCTCGAAAACACATTTGGTCCGCCCCCTGGGGCTCGAACCCAAAACCTTCGCCTTAAGAGGGCGCTGCTCTACCAATTGAGCTAGGGGCGGATATAAATATTTACTGGGCGTTTTATTTCTTTCAAAGAAGTCCATTTTCTCTCAATAGATTCGACTGTGGGATGGAGTTCGTTCAATGCTTTATGTATCCATCCATGCAACTTATGTTTTTTATCTACACTTTTTGGAACCTCTATCCTGGCAGTTCCGTAGTAAAGTGTATTCTTTTTAAAAAATTTGTTGGCTGGTTTAATAAAGCTCTTCCTGAAATTATCCAGGGGAATTCCCGTAAGTTCTGACCAGAATTTCTTAACTTTAATTTCTTCTTGTTGAGAATATATATTAAGCCTCATCCTCAAATTTTTAGCTGGAATACTGAACACCTTGTCGAGCCAATTCACAAAAAATAATATTAGTAGCGGGTCTGAATTTGTTAACTCCATACCCCCTTTCATTTTTCTACCCTCCGCCCAATAAAGCATTGCCCCCATCAGCTTTAAACTTTCAGATGAAAGTGGAAGTGTTACTTCTTTCTTTGCCTCATTTACAATGTACTCAACCTGCCTTGCCCTTCTCTCCTTCTGACTGTTTGGGCCTTTCGCTAAAATTATTATCTGTTTCGTATACAACCTTTTTCTGTGTTCTGAATTTAATCTTATACCTTTCAACCAAAGACTCAAAGAACTTTTAGACACACTAATTTCTTTGCCGATTTCACCATAGCTTAAGCCCTTTCTTCTAAGTTTGGCTGCCTGATTTTTTAATTCGGTAAGTGGTCTCATGTACTTCCAATTATATCCCACAGGAGAAGCTAACGCAAGTAATATTGTTAATAATATTGGTGCCCCCGCCAGGGCTCGAACCCGGAATTCGACGTCCGAAGCGTCGCGTGATATCCATTTCACTACAGGGGCAATTTCATAGATCATAGCAAAAAATCAGCTTTTTTCAATTATTTTCTGTATCTCTTTCTTAAGTCTCGAATAATTTTAGGCAAAACTTTAAGAACATAGATTATGTCCTTTTTGGTTGTTTGTCTTCCTAGTGAAAATCTCAAAACACCCGACAAGTATTTCTTTTCAACACCAATCGCTTTCAGCACATGTGACGGCTCAACAAAACGAGAAGTGCAAGCCGAACCACTTGCAGCATGAATACCATATTTACCCAATTCTAAAAGAATCTTTTCGCTATCCAACCCTGGAATAGATATGTTTATGTTATTAGGCAAACGGTTATATATTACTGGCTTACCTGCCGAAGCCTTAGCGAAGACAGGCCCATTTATTTTAATCTCGGGCAAAATTACCATTAACTTATCAAAAAAGTAATCTCTTAATTTTGTCAACTTCACTGATTCTTTTCTATTCACTAATTCTACCGCTTTAGCCATACCCATAATTGCCGGTAGATTCTCTGTCCCTGCCCGCAATCCCCCCTCTTGTCCACCGCCTAAAATAAGAGGGGTTAAGCCGGTTTCTTTTTTTAAATATAAAACACCGATACCTCTTGGTCCGCCTATTTTTGAGCCATTAAAAGTTAGGAGATCAACTTGAAGATTATTAGCATTCATGTTCAAGTATCCAGCCGCCTGACTTGCGTCAACATGAAATAGTGGGAATCCTGTTCCCTTTTTTCTGAAAGCCCTAATTATTTTTCCTATTTTAATTATAGGTTCTATCGTTCCAATTTCGTTATTAGCATACATAACCGATACCAACAAAGTTTTGTTGTTAATCTTGGAAGAAATGTCCATAATGTCAACAAAACCATATCGGTCAACTTTTGCAAAAATAACTTTAAACCCCTTACTGCTTAAATCTCTAATGGGTTCCAATGTTGACGGATGTTCAATCGGAGTAGTAACTATCTCGTTCTTGTTTTTTGAGCCAAAAGAAGCCACCCCTAATATGGCCATATTGTTTGCCTCAGAACTGGAACCGGTAAAAATTATCTCCTCCGGGTGGGCGCCTAAAAAACGAGCAACCTTGAGGCGCGCTTTTGACAATTCCTTTGAAGCTTTACGCCCTTCATTGTTAAAAGAAGAGGGATTACCGTACACCTTCATTCCCCTATCCACCTCTCCCTTAACACTTGGATCTATAGGAGCTCCAGCTGCATTGTCTAAATAGATATTTTTCATATAAAAACAGCCACAAGGCCGTTTGAAGATATTAGCATAATTTATTTGTTTTTCCTACTGATAGCTTCTCTGTTTTGGCCAAAATATAAGTGACAAAAATATTCCCATCAAACCAATGTCTCTTACTAGCACCTCACTGAAACCGTTGAAAAACATGATACTCCCCAAAAATACAAGAGATAGTATAGAAAAGAACACAATAAAAATGTTTGTCACCAGACTAGTTCCGACAAGAATTTCAAAAACCCCTGATATGTAAATTATATCTATTTGCCTCATCTTGAAATTTTCTGCAAACAAAGATATGGACTGAGGAACCCAAGCATTGACCCAATAATCAGGGTGAAAAAATTTATCTATACCAAACCAGAAAAACACAATTGCTAAACTTAAACGAAGAGCTAAGTTAGAATATTTTAGGGATTGAATCATGTTTAGAGCCCGTTTATGGTATGTTTATCTGACTATTGACAGTAACGTAAATATGGTATATACTGTATATACAGTTACTACTGGTTTCCGTCATACGACGACTGCTCCGCTACGCGGGGTTGCGTATCCACTGTGGCGCAAACGATTACTCTCCGGAGTAATCCAACAACACCCTTTAATGATAGTACATAAAAGGAAAATACCACAATAGGATATCGGACTCGTGGTCCAATCATAAAAGCGCCGTGAGGCGCTTTTATGATTGGACCCATTAAGTTATACGGAGCAGGTCTTTTCCAGAAAGTCAAAAACTCTGTCATTTATAATACGGCTGGAGATGTTATTACGAAGACCCTCAACATCCAAACTCATCTTGTCCACTTCCCCCTTCGTCACCATGGATTGAACTGTCGTAGCTAAAGTTTCTTCCACTTCTTCTTGTGAAGCAGAAATTTTATTATCTTTAGCTATTTTATGTAAGATCATAACAATTTTTACCTGTTTTTCCGCTTCATCACGCCATTGTTTTCTTAAGTCATCCTGTGTTTTGCCCATCTGCACCAAATAAAGACTTAGCTCCATTCCGTTAGCATGAAGATCCTTGTCTAGATTGTTTATCATGGAATCCAACTGTTGGTTTACGAGAATTTCCGGTATTAATATGCTGGAGTTTTTTATAATGTGGTTAATAATTTCCAAACGAACTCTTTGTTTTTCTTTAAGTTTTTTCTCTTCAACTATTCCTTCCTTAATACTGTCCATCAGCTGATTCAGATTCCGAAAGTTACCCAGACTCTTAGCAAACTCGTCGTCAACCTTGGGTAACTCAACCGATTTAACACTGACAACTTTCACAGTAAAATCCAGTTTTTGACCGGCAATCTTTTTCACATAATAATCTTTGGGAGAAACTAATGAAAAAGACCTTTCTTCATCCTTTTTCATTCCCACGAGATTGTCTTCAAAACCGGGTATAAAATTTTTACCACCAATAGTCAGGGGATGGTTTTTGCTTATCCCGCCTTCTAACATCTGACCATTGTGTCTAACCTCAAAGTCAACTTCTACCCTGTCCCCGTTTTCAACAGTTCCCTCTTTGTCGTGCAAAATACTTCTTGATGCTTTTATTGTTTCCAGGGTGCCGTCTACATCTTTCTGTTCCACTTGAATCTCCCGTTTGGCAACTTTTAATTTAGAAAAATCTTGTATCTTAATTTCCGGAAAAAGAGTAAGCATTACTTTATAGATAAGCTTTTCAGGAGTATTTTCTTTTATTTCAAGACTAGAAGCGTTAAGAACATCCAGCTTTTCTTTATCTGTAGTTTTAGCCAAACTATCTCTCATCGCCAAATCCAGCGCAGATTCAAGAACTTGTTTTGCGTCAAGATTCTTTTTTAGCAAATCCTTTGGAACTTTTCCTTTTCTAAATCCGTCCAATTGCAACCCTTTCCCCATTTCTGACTCAACTTTGTCTATATATGATTTGAGGTCGTTTCTGTCTAATTCAATAACCAACTCTGTCTGGTTTTGATCAATTTTTTTAAGAGTGTGATTCATCTCTTTGTGACTAGGCGATTAGTTTTATTCCATCACTTCTTCCTGCTCTTCAACTTCTTTGTGGCTTAAATCTTCTTTAGGCGAACGTACATCTATTTTCCATCCGGTCAATTTGGCGGCTAAACGAACATTCTGCCCCCTCTTTCCTATGGCAAGTGAAAACTGGTCATCTGAAACCTCAACTAGGGCATATCTTTTAGTCTCATCAATTATTATCACGTCTAGAACTTTAGCCGGAGAAAATGAGTTGGATATAAAATCTTTTGCTTTGTCACTCCACAAAATAATATCTATTTTTTCTCCGGACAATTCATTTATAACGGTTTGAACACGAACTCCTTTTTGACCAACCAACGAACCAATCGGATCCACTCCTTCTTCTTTGGAAGCAACAGCTATTTTAGTTCTTGAGCCCGCTTCTCTGGCAATAGCTTTAACCTCTACCGATCCGCTATCTATCTCGGGAACCTCAACCTTAAACAGTCCTAATACAAGTTTGGGGTGAGAACGTGAAAGTAACACTACCGGTCCGCGTGGGGTTTCTTCAACTTTTAGAATCATAAATCTGAATCTCTGACTTATTCTGTAATTATCTGTCGGTATTTGTTCAGCCGGAATCAACAATCCGTTCGTTTTTCCAAGATCAACAAAAACCAATTGACCCTCTTTTCTCTGGACAACACCACTGATTATTTCTCCTTCTCTTCCTTTGAACTCAGAAAAGATGGCTTCTCTTTCTGCTTCTCTAAGACGTTGAATAATAACCTGTTTTGCGGTTTGTGCAGCTATGCGTCCAAAGTCAATATGCGTCTCAAGTTTGGTTATAATCTCATCACCGACCTTAACTTTCTTGTTTTTCTTTTTAGCTTCTTCCAGCAAGAGGTGTTTTTCAGGGTTATACTTTATCGCCCCAATGCCGAAATTGTCTTCTGCCGACCTTTGGTCGTCCCCTTGAGACCGGTCTCTGCTTGCTAAAGGCAGGCGCAACTTCGGGAGCGGAACGACATAGTCCTGAGGGTCCGGTTTTTCCTCCATAACTTTGGTCGGCAAAGTTCCGGTTAAATAACCTTCTTCATCAACCCCATCAACAACATAATGAAGCTGAGTCATTACAAGATCTCCGCTTTCAGTATCAAGCTTGACTTTAATTATCTGTCCCTTTTTACCGTAATCTCTTTTGTAAGCGGCGGCAATTGCCGCTTCTATTGTTTCTATAACGCTTGCTTCAGGAATCCCCTTTTCCTCAGAAATCTGCTTAATTGCCGAAATGAATTGTTTTGTATCCATAAAACTTTTTCGCTTGCCTGGCCTAATTACTTTAAGGCCTACGGCAAGCCCTTCGGGTTTAGCCAATTTCTTTGTTAAAATTTCCGCTTGTTCCTCACCATAGCTTACTATGGCTCGTCGCAATGCTCAATTTTGCCTTGAACTTGGCTTAAACGCTGAAAGTTTTAGTTATTAAATATTTAGTTTTTAGACTATATTAAACAAATGACCGCCATCGGCGGACATTCAGTAGTAATCAATCTATATAACCATATTATCAGATTCTTAAAATAAAGTCAACATGCTGTGATGGGTGATATTCTATTTATAAATATCGTGATCACCAATATCCAAAAACACTACCTGACCCTTCCTTTCGTACTTAAAAACTATCCTGAATTTATAATTTACAGAAAAACTAAAATGTTCTGATAATTTTCCATGCAGCTTGTGGACTTTTAGTAATTTATGGTTTTTTTCATTTTTAAATAATTCTATTTTCTCAAAAACTTCTTCAACTAATTCTTTTTCCAGCTTATTCATTTGCTTCACAAATGTTGGCTTAAAGGATATCTGAATCATTAAATTATTTAAATTTTTTCATAAGATCTCGCAAATCTCCTCGAATTGAAGGTTCGTTCTCAGCTTGTAAAATTGTTTTTAATACCTCGCCCTCTTGATATTCTCGTAAAGCGCGCCGAACAACGTCCGCTTTATTGGCGCCCTTTCCCTCCTTGACCATTCTCTCTATAAATTTTTCTAAGTCCCCTGATACTGGTATTGATAAAGTAGTCATGTTTTATAAATTATATGATTATTTAATATGATATTATCATATACCCAAACAAAATCAAAGTCAATCCGCAAGAACACGCTCCCAGCCATCTCTAATTTTGACCACCGGTCCTCGTCTTCAAAAACATACTCAGCTCAATAAGGATTTATAACCAAAATAACAGGTGACCCTCTCTTGCCTCCTCACTTTGCTCGGCGTTCGACCTCGTTATTTTGGATAAATCCTTAATTCGCTTTCATATATTTTCTTGCCTGCGGAAGTGGCAAAATCAGAGATGGGCTGTTCGCTTAAAATTTGAGATTGACAAAATTAATGAATAGGTTCTTAAATATTTAAGAAACTGTCAGCATGGTAGAGGTTAAAAATGGCACATTTTGTTTTGTTTTTCGGATCCATAATTGTTGCCGTTATGGATAGTTCTTGGCACGGGCTAATTGTTTTTGGTCTCATATTTGTAGTACTAATAGATGCTTTGGTAAATATGGACAAAATGGATAAAAAAATTAAGGAATTAGAAAGAGGCAAAAGTCCTTCAGATGCTGGACAAATCCAGCTTTTTTATTTTCGTAAATTAGCGAAGCCCGACACTTTATTTCAGATGAGTTTGACCCTTTATTGCCAAATGTCATTTGTTTACCAAAGCAACCGGCGGAGGGAGACACTTTTTACAAAATTAGTAAATTTTTAAAAAGGCGTCTCCCTCCGTATGCATAGAAGTTGTGTGAACTATTCATATACGACGGGGCTTATCCACAAATTTTAGCTTTACAAAAGAGGTGGGTTAGATAGATTGAGGCATAATTGATTGCATGGTAAAATTACACTAATGACATCAGACACCATAAATAAAAAGGAGGCGGAATTAGAAAAGAAGCTATCCGAAATGCAAATTAAAAGAACTGAAGAAGACTCCATGCTTTTAGCTAAAAAGTTTAATCTGCCTTTTTCAGACTTAAAGTCAGCTCCGATAGACAATGATGCTCTTATCATAATTGACGAGGACACCGCCCGCTCTTCAGGACTAGCCATAATTTATAAATCAGGAAACAAAATAACGGTGGCTATTACTGATCCGGGAAACTCAAACACCAAAAAAACTCTAGAAGAATTAAAAACGAAGGGTTTTATTATTAACCCAATCGTTACTTCCCCGTCAATACTTGAAAACATATTAAACAGGTATAAATTTGCCCAATCACAGGAGCTTTTTGAAGTAGGGGCAATAGATATAGAAGAAGAAGAGTTAAACAAGATTCAGGACGAGATAAAAACTATTGGAGATTTAAAAAACAAATTCACCAAAATTTCAGCCACGAAAATGCTTGAGACTCTTATTGCTGGGGCATTAAAAATAGGCGCCTCCGATATTCATTTTGAACCGGAAATAGAAAATATACGCCTTCGTTATCGGTTTGATGGAGTTTTAAACGACGTTACTTTTCTGGACAAACCGTCCTATGAAAAAGTTCTGAGCCGTATAAAAGTACTCTCCAAATTAAAATTAAACATTCACACTTCCCCGCAAGACGGGAGATTCACCATAAGACAACCCCGACGCCAAGGGGTCGGGGCTCCGACATCCGACACGATCGGATCATCGGAAAAGACCGTTGATATTGAAGTTAGGGTTTCAATTCTCCCGAGCGAGTTCGGAGAAACTATCGTCATGCGACTATTGGATCCCCGAACCATCAAAACAAAACTGGAAGACCTTGGGATGAGAGACGACCTTCTAAAAACCGTCAGGGAGCAGTTGGACAGATCTACGGGTGCCATCTTGACCACCGGCCCCACCGGCTCCGGTAAAACCACCAGTTTGTATGCTTTCGTCCAATATCTAAACTCTTCCGGCACAAAAATAATAACGGTTGAAGATCCGATTGAATATCACATTAAAGGCATCTCCCAAACTCAAGTTGATACCAAAAAGGGTTACAGTTTCGCTAATGGTTTAAGGGCAATTGTCAGACAGGATCCGGACATTATTCTTGTGGGAGAAATAAGGGACGAGGAAACGGCTGATATTGCTCTCCAAGCGTCTTTGACTGGACATCTAGTTCTGTCTACAATTCACACGAATGACTCTGCGGGAACTATCCCTCGCCTTATTGATTTAGGTATTAAGCCACAAATTATTGCTCCGGCCATTAACATGGCCATGGCTCAAAGATTAATAAGAAAACTTTGCTCCAGTTGTAAAATAAAAGACAAGGTTGAACCGGAAACATTAGAAAAGATACAAAAAACTTTATCACCAATAAGGGACCGCTTTAAACTACCAGGAATAGATTCCTCACTAAAAGTTTACTTCCCTGGAAAAGGATGTAAGGAGTGCAACGAATTAAGTTACAAAGGAAGGGTGGGAGTTTATGAGGCATTTGTAATCAGCAAAGAGATGGAGAGACTTATATTAAAATCCCCTGCCATTTCCGATGTCCAAGAATTAGCAGAAAAAGAAGGCATGGTTACCATGCTTCAAGACGCATATATGAAGTTAATAAGCGGAGTTACTTCAATAGAAGAAATTGATAGAATTTTAGGTTAGAAATTTAAGATAAAATTATTAATATAACGCAGCTGGCTTAGACAAATTTAAGGCAAATCCGAGCATTGCGACGAGCCATACTAATGTATGGTGAGAAGCAAGCGGAGGATTTAACGAAGAAGTTGGCTAAGAGCGTACTCGCCATAGTTTAGGCGAGAGCGGCCAGCAAGTTATAATAAAAGGACTTTTATAATCTGTAGGCAAATGCCCGAATTTACAAAACGCGGGGCAGGATAATTCCGAGGAGTAGCCCAGTCGAAACCAAACTATCCGAACTAGATAGTATCCCGATTGGATCTATGTATTTAAATACTAAAATCCAATTGCCTACAGATTATAAAGGTCCTTATACGGTGACCATATTTTAGTTCAAATTACCATGAATGTCAAGCTTAACTCTATAACTCCAAAACTGGTTCCTGATGACCAATTACTTGATCAGGCTTTAAGGCCTAAAACTTTTGAAGAGTACATCGGTCAAAACAACATAAAAGAAAATCTTAAAGTGGTGATAGGAGCGGCAAAAAAGAGAAAAGAGCCTATAGAACATCTTCTTCTGCATGGTCCATCTGGATTAGGAAAGACAACCCTCGCTTATCTTATTGCCAAAGAACTTGGGGCAAGCATTAAGATAACTTCCGGAACAGCGCTTGAAAAAGCCGGCGATGTCGGTTCAATTCTGACCGGTCTTAGTGATGGAGATATTTTATTCATAGACGAAGTTCACCGGCTCAATAAGATGGTGGAAGAAGTCATCTATCCGGCAATGGAAAATTTTAAACTTGACATCGTTATTGGTAAAGGCAACTCAGCCAAAACTCTCCAGATTGATCTGCCAAGATTCACGTTAATAGCTGCGACCACCAAAATCTCTCTTCTTTCGGCTCCGTTTCGTTCAAGGTTCGGCGTGAGTTTTCGTTTAGACTTTTATAAGGACGAGGACATTGAAAAAATAATCAGCCGTTCTGCCAACTTATTGGACATAAAAATAGACAAACCCGCAATAAAAGTAGTGGCCGCTTCATCAAGATTCACTCCCCGTGTCGCCAACAGACTATTAAAAAGAGTCCGAGATTATGCTCAAATGAAAGATCTGAACAATGTTGATGAGGCCTTGGCCAAAGAGAGTCTCAAACTGCTAGAAATTGACCACAAGGGACTTGAGGAAACGGATAGGAAGATACTCTTAGCCATAGCCGAAAAGTTTGATGGTGGACCCGTGGGACTCAAATCCATAGCCGCAGCCATATCGGAGGAGGAAGGTACAATTGAAGACGTCTACGAACCCTATCTCATGCAAATGGGCTTCTTATCAAGAACCCCAAAAGGCAGAGTCATAACAACAGGCGGACTTAAGCATCTCGGCTTGTCCGCTAAAAATACTCTGGATATTTAAATATTAGCGTATGTCAGGACACAATAAATGGTCGCAGATAAAACATAAGAAAGATCTTACGGACAAAAAGAAAGGTCAGGTGTTTTCAAAACTCTCACGGCTGATTACTTTGGCTGCTAAAAAAGGCGCTGACCCCAAATCTAACCCCTCTTTAGCCCAGGCGGTTGAAAATGCCAAGGCCGTAAACATGCCCAACGAAAACATAGAGCGGGCAATCAAAAAAGTTTCTGACAAAGACCAGGCCCAACTGGAAGAACTTTCTGTTGAAGCTTTAGGTCCGGGAGGAGTCGCTCTTAAAGTAAAAGCCATAACCGACAACCGCAACCGAACAATGTCCGAAATTAAAAAAATACTAACAGAGAATAATTCCAAACTGGTTCAACCCGGAAGTCTAACCTGGATGTTTAATACTCCCCTGACTCTTACTGATGATTCTGTTCAAAAACAAGTAAGTAAACTTTTTGAAGATTTAGATGATCAAGACGAAGTTGAAGACGTTGTTTCTAATTTAGCAGAATAAATAAAAAATGATTATACTCGGTATTGATCCCGGCACCACACAAATAGGGTTTGGAATAATCAGAAACGAGGGTAACCGCTTTGAAGTGTTAGATTATGGAATAATTAAAAATCCCGGCAAGGATAAACTGCTTGATTACAAAAACACATCCAAAGCTCTTTCTAGGTTAATAAAAAAACATAAGCCAGATATTTCTTCAGTAGAAAGACTTTTCTTTTTTAAAAATCAAAAAACAGTCATGTCGGTTGGAGAAATGCGCGGAGTTATAATGCTGACTCTTGCTAATCACAACTTGACCGTCCTTGAATTCACCCCTATGCAAGTAAAGCAAACAGTGTCCGGGCATGGCGGAGCGGATAAAGATCAGGTTCAACGAATGGTTCGTTTAATTCTTGGAATTAAGACCGAAATTAAGCCCGATGACGCTGCTGATGCACTGGCTATTGCAATTTGCGGAGTAAATAATAAGATGGTTGATGTTAGGTAACTGACACAACTTTAATAATCATCTTATTTGTGTGGACTAGCAGTCTTTAGACGGCCAGTCAGCATGAACAAGATAAAACAAAGCCAGCATGTCAAAAAACGACATAATGGATCCGCTATACATTATAAAGGCGGACGAGGCAGACAAAGAGGACAAAGATGTGGTTGAAAAAGAGTTAGACGAAGACGAGGAAGAAGACGATGACGAAAAGGATGATGATGAAGAAGAAGAGAAAGAGGAAAGCGAAGAAGAAATATCAACATGGTAATTATAAAAACAGTCCCTCACCTATGAATAGGCGAGGGACTGTTTTTGATTAGACTACCTTTAAAAATTTTCTGGGACCAACCTTTATCACATCTCCTTTTTTAAGTGTGTGCCCCCACTCTTTAACAACCCCCCCATTGACGCTCACCGCCCCCTGATCCAAAAGTCTCTTGGCTTCCGATGAAGAAACCGCAAGAGCATGTTCTGTTATAAAATCCACAAGTTTCATTCCATCTCCCGGAACCTCTTCTATTTCGTCCGGAAGTTCTTTTTTTGAAAATACATTTTCCCACTCATCTTTTGCTTTCTGGGCTTCTTTTTCTCCGTGATACATTTTTACGATTTCTTGTGCCAAGGTTTGCTTCCACTCCTTCGGAGACTTTCCGGCCATAGATGGATTAATTAATATGTCATTTTTTATGTTTTCAACTTCCATGTCCGACATATCAGTTAGAAGTTTAAAATACTTTACCATAAGCCCATCGGGTACAGACATTATTTTGCCAAACATGTCTCCAGAATTTTCTGATAAGCCAATATAATTGCCCGTACTCTTGCTCATTTTTTTAACCCCATCCGTTCCTTCAATAAGTGGGCAAGTAATAATATCTTGTTCCAGCTGACCGTACCTTTTCTGAACTTTTCTGCCAGTCAACAAATTAAACTTCTGATCTGTGCCTCCGATCTCAATGTCGGCCCGAACAGCGACAGAATCGTAACCCTGAAATAACGGGTACAAAATTTCAAGCAACCCAACATCCTGATCATTTTTGATTCTTTTTTGAAAGTCGTCTCTCTCTAAAGCCCTGGCTAAGGTGAATTTACTGGTCAACTCCATCAAAAACAATGCTTCTTTATTTTTATACCATTCAGAATTATGGTGTATCTCGGCCTTTTTAACGTCAATTACCTTACTGGCTTCAGAAAGGTAATTTTTCATATTCTCCTCGATCTGGTCACCAGTAAGTTGCGGCCTGAGCTCGTTGCGGCCGGAGGGATCTCCAATGGTTGCCGTAAAGTCACCGATAATAAAAACGGCTGTGTGACCCATATCTTGAAATTGTTTTAGTTTTCTTAAAACTACTGTGTGTCCCAAATGTAAATCCCTTGCTGTAGGATCAATTCCCAACTTCACACGAAGTTTGTCTCCCTTAAGAAGTCGTGCCTTCAGGTGTTCAAATTCAATCACCTCATCAACACCTCTTTCGAGGATGTTTTTTATCTTATTCTCGTCAGTAACTATTTTATTTCCAAACATAGTTCTATATTATCTTTAATTTTTATCCTTGTAAATATTGATTTTTTATGGCACAATTTTGTTATATAAAACATGGTTACCCTGAAAGAAATACTTAAAAAACTAAAAAAACCAAGATATCGTAAACTGTTTAACGCACTGGCAATGCTTTTTTTGTGGCTGTTCGTAATCGGCTCCATCATGCTTCTTTTTTTCTTTTTATATCTGCAAAGAACTCTTCCAGATCCTGAGTCAATTGCCACCAGAAAGGTTGGTGAATCAACCAAAATATATGACCGCACCGGCGAAATTCTTCTTTACGATATTCACGGTGAAGAAAAACGAACCATAATCCCTTGGGAACAAATACCGGACACGATTAAGAAAGCTACTTTGGCATCCGAAGATAGTGATTTCTACAATCATAAAGGACTAGACTTGAGAGGCATAGCAAGAGCATTCTTTAAAGATGTCATGAGTTTGGGTGTATCTCAAGGCGGTTCCACTATCACTCAGCAATTGGTTAAAAAGGCTCTATTAGGCGATGAGCGTACAATTTCCAGAAAAATAAAAGAGGCCGTATTGTCTATTGAAATTGAAAGAAAATTTACCAAAGATGAAATATTTTGGATGTACCTCAATCAAATCCCTTATGGTTCAAATGCCTATGGAATAGAGTCGGCAGCTAAAGAATTTTTTGACAAAAAAGCTTCCCAACTAACATTCGCTGAAGCAGCCACAATTGCATCCGTTACAAAAGCTCCCAGCTACTATTCCCCTTTTGGTAATCACGTTAAAGAATTACTGACAAGAAAAGATTCTATTTTGGCAAGAATGAAAACTATCGGTTTTATTTCAGAAACCGAATACAATGAAGCTCTAGCCCAAAAACTAGAATTCAAATCAAGCAAGGAAGATATCCAAGCTCCCCACTTTGTGATCATGGTCAAAGAATATTTAAGTTCTAAGTACGGAGAAAACGCTGTTGAAAACGGTGGTTTTAAAATAATAACAACACTTGATTCTAATCTTCAGCTTATTGCTGAAGAAGTTGTCTCCAAGTATTCTGCAATAAACAAAGAAAAATATAAAGCCACAAATGCTTCTTTAGTGGCAATAGATCCAAAAACTGGAGATGTTTTGGCTTTAGTCGGCTCTAAAGACTACTTTAATATTGCCGATGAAGGCAACTTTAATGTTGCCATAGCAAATCGTCAACCAGGATCTTCTTTCAAGCCTTTTGCTTACGCCGTTGCCCTAGAAAAAGGTTACCCCGATGATACAGTTGTTTTTGATTTAAAAACCGAATTTAATCCAAATTGTAAACCGGACAGTTCCCAAACAAAAGACCGCTATGGATTAGATTGTTACCACCCTCAAAACTACGACGGAAAATATCGAGGACCAGTTAGTTTGCGCCAAGGATTAGCACAATCTCTAAATGTTCCTTCTGTAAAAGTTTTGTACCTAGCAGGAATCAATGACACAATGGAACTTGCTGAAAAAATGGGCATCACGACTTTGAATGACAAGACACGCTTTGGTTTATCTCTTGTTTTAGGAGGAGCAGAAGTCAAACTTGTTGATTTGACTTCCGCTTATGGAGTTTTTGCAAATGATGGAATTAGAAATCCTTGGTCGTTTATTCAAAGAGTTGAATCTTCCAGTGGTCAAATTTTAGAAGAAAAAAATACTAAAACTGAACGAGTTCTTAATTCTCAAACAGCTAGACTTATTAATAATATGTTATCTGACAATTCAGCAAGAGCTCCGATGTTTGGATATTCAAGTTCTTTATATATTCCCGGCCGAGATGTTGCCGCTAAGACCGGAACCACTCAGGACAACAAAGACGCTTGGGTAGTCGGATACTCTCCTTCTTTAGTTACGGGCGTTTGGACAGGAAACAACAAGAATGAATCTATGACCAAGGAAGGTGCCGGTATAAGCGCGTCAGGGCCCATGTGGCATGAGTTTATGATTAAAGCACTAAACACCTTACCTAACGAAAAATTCATTAATCCTGACCCTGTAACCGCCAATAAGATCATGTTAAATGGCAATTATATCTATCTACGAGAAGGTAGTTCAATTCCCGAATATCACGAAATACTCTACTATGTAGACAAAGGTAATCCACTAGGACTAATGCCTCCAGATCCAAATATTGACTCCCAATTCAAAAATTGGGAATGGGCTATAAATAATTTATATACTCCTCTTATACAATAATTATTTGAGTCACTCTAAGATTTACTTCCCTAAAAAATCGAGAGAGTTCTTTTATTTTTAAACTTAGCTCTCCAGCTATCAATTTACTGCCTGTGTTGATAATAACTTTACCATTTTTTGGATCGTAAGAGGCTTTCCATTGAAATAAATCTCGATACTCATTAAAATGTTTGTTTAAAAATTTTTCAAAAACAGAATTTACATCAGAATTTTTTTCTCCATTTTTGATAAGACTATTTTTCTTTTTACTCAACGTTCCTCCAATAGATCTGAGCATGGCTATATTTAATTTCTTAAAGGCATAATAAGATAAACCACATCTTTTTTGTCGTCATTAGGTCTTATAACCAAAGGACTACCTTGTCCAGTAAACTCTATAATAACTCTTTCTGTATCTAAAATTTTTAAACCATCAAGAATATAGTGAAAGTTCAAAGAAACTTCAAACGATTGGTTTTTAAGAGATGATTCTATTAACGTCTCTATTTCTCCTTTATCGGAATTTTTGGCTAATATAGTTATTCCTTTTTCTGAACAGTTTATTTTAATATCTGATACATTTGTAGAAAATAGCCCGGCCAACCGTATGGCTTTATCTAATTCATCTTTCCTGACCAACACTTTGGATACAAATTTTTCCGGGATTATTTTTTTATAATCAGGATAGTTTCCATCTACAATTCTTGATACCATTTCAAAATCGTCATTAGAAAAAGAAACTTGACTATCACTAATATTAAAAGTTAAGTCTCCGTCTAATTCATTAGTAATTCTTATCAATTCAATGACAGTATTCCTTGTAAGAATAAATGATTGTTTTTGAATATTTTTGAAATCTACAGATTTTTCAGTCAATCGGAAACTGTCTGTTGCTGCAAAAACTATTTTATCATTATTAAAATCTATAAATACCCCCGCTAATTCCGGTCTTGTCTCTGATACAGCTACTGAATCTAGAACAGTTAAAAATGAATTTCTTAGAAGTTTTGTAGGGATAGTAGCCAATGATTTAGATTTTATTTTAGGTATAATCGGAAAATCCTTAGCATCAAATCCTAATATTTGAGTTTTATATCTTTCTGAATTTATACTTAAAATATTATTCCGAGTTGTAAGTAAAACTTTATCATCAACAATATTACTTATAAAATCTGATATTATTCTTGCTGGTACGGCTATTTGTCCAACTTCTTCTATTTTTGCCCCTATACTATAATTAATTCCTATCTCAAGATTTGTAGCTGATACTTTAAGTCTTCCATTTTCAGTTTTAAAAAGAATATTATTAAGAATTGGAAGAGAAGCATTTTTTGAAACAACTTTTTCAACTAAACTTAGTGCTTTCTTTAAATTTTTTTGATGAACAATAGCTTTCATTATAATTATTAATTAAAAATATTATTATTATTAAGACTGTGGAAATGTGGAAAAGATTTTAATAAGGTGTTGTTTAAGTAGTAATCACTTCAAAAATTTGATCTAAAAATATTTATAACAATGTTAATAAAATAGTTATTAGTATCTTATAAAAAACTTATAACTTTAAATATTATAAACTAATCCCAAAATTATCAACATTTTACAAACTATTTATCAAATGAATTATAAACACGCTCTTTTATTAAAACCAACTCTTGTTTTAGGGGTTCATCTACAGAAACTTCATTTTTAATTTTATCACATGCGTGTATAACTGTTGAATGATCACGACCACCAAGTTTTTCTCCTATCTCTGGAAATGAAAGTTTAGTTTCTTCTCTAAGTAGGAACATTGCTATTTGTCTGGGTTTAACAATTTCTTTCCTACGGCTTCTTTTTACTAGGTCAGCTAAAGAAATACTATAAAATTCAGCAACAGACTTTAGAATTGTTTGAGGAGAAGTTTTTTTGTAAGGAGTACTTAAATATGAATTAAGAATATTTTTTACTTCTTTTATTTCTGGAGTTCGATTATATATTTGACCAAAAGCAACCACTCTATTTAAAACCCCCTCTAGTTCTCTAACGTTTTTTTGTATGTGGGTAGCTATATAAGTAAGAACTTCTAAGTTGAGGTCGTAATTTCTTTCAGTGGTCTTTAATTTTAATATCGCTAATCTTGTTTCAAAGTCAGGTATACCAATATCAGCGACCATTCCTCCTTGAAAACGAGAACGTAGACGTTCTTCAAGAGCTGGAATTGTTTGAGGAGGTCGATCAGAAGACAAAACAATTTGTTTGTTTTTTCCATAAAGTTCGTTGAAAGTAGAAAAGAAGATATCTTGTGTTCTGTCTTTTCCAGCGATAAACTGAACATCATCGATCATAAGCAGATCAAGTTTTACATATTGAGTTTTTAGTTCTTCGATTGTTTTGTTTCGGATTGCTTCGACGATTTCGGCGGTAAATCTTTCTGCGGGTATGTAATAGACCCTTTTTTCGCTATTTTCAGAAGATATTTTATTTCCTATAGCCTGAAGAAGATGAGTCTTTCCCAGTCCTACTCCCCCATAAAGAAATAAAGGATTATAAAGACGGCCAAGATTTTTAGTTACAGCTGAAGCAGCGGCATGAGCTAGTTCGTTATTAGATCCAACAACGAAAGAGTCAAAAGAATATTTTCGGTTTAGATTTGTGGTTTTATCTAGATCTTTATCCGTATCTGATTCTACTTTTTCCTCAAATTCATTGCTCAAATTTAAACTAGAAAGATCTTGTCTTGCTAGTTCTATTTTGGTACGGCCAATCATATACTTAATTTCTCTGATTTCCGGAGACAAATTTCTTATAGACTGAAGAATTCTTTTGTTAAATTTGTTTTCAAGCCATTCTTTGATAAATCCGTTAGGCACGCTAACGATAATAGCATTCTTGTCTTTAGACAAAATAGTAGTGTTTCTAAACCAGGTGGTGAAATTAGCCTTAGTTAAAGACAATTCCATTTCTCCTAACACTGCTTTCCAGAGTTCTTCGTTGGTCATAAAATAAGTTTAGATTAAAATATCAAACTGTCCAAAGACAAAAACGTGCATAGACTGTGTATAACAAGTGGAAAATGTTAATACAATATTGACCCCTCACCTTTTTGGCGGTCTAATTTTTAGGAGCTATAGTTTTTTAATAAAATTGAAAAAATTGAATAGGGTTTAGGAATAGGATTAAAAGGTGAGGGGTTGACCAAAGATTGCAAAAAACATACAATTATTTATATGAAATCTACATTATATAGGCCAAAAAAGAAGAAAAGAAAAGTTAAACATGGCTTTCTTGGAAGGATGCAAACTAAGTCTGGGCGGAATGTTTTGACTAGACGAAAAAGAAAGGGCAGAAAACGGCTAACCGTTTAATTATGGCTTTGAATAAAAAAAACCGACTGAAGAAGAAGCTGGATTTCGAGGATGTTTTTAAAAAAGGGAGAGCTATCAAAGGCGTCTTTTTGTTTGTTAAATACAAAAAGAATAAATTGGGTGTGCCCCGGTTCGGTTTTGTGATATCGGCTAAGGTGGCCAAAAAGGCTTTTGAGAGAAATAAAATAAGAAGAGCTATTTCTGAAACAGCTAGACACGTAATTGGTGATTTAGATGGTTATGACATTATTGTGTTTGCAACTTATAAAACAATAACCGTGGACAAAAAAGATATTTCGGGAGATTTTCTTGAGGTGATAAAAAAAATACGATGAAAAAAATAATAATTGGACTCATAACATTTTATAAGCGAACAATCTCTCCTTTTTGGGCTGGTAGTCCTCTTAGTTTTTTTAATTTTTCTTGCAGATTTTATCCAACATGTTCTGACTATGCCTTGGATGCCGTTTCCAAATATGGAGTTAAAAAAGGAATGTTAAAAACTGTGAGTAGAATTTTAAGATGTAATCCATTAGCAAAATCAGGAATTGATCAAGCATAATAATTGTCACTTATAAATTATGGGAACACTATATACTGAAATTTTATATCGTCCGCTGTTTAATGCAGTGGTTTTTATTTATAATATTTTACCGGGAAGCGATTTTGGCTTGGCCATAGTCGCTTTGACGGCTTTTATAAGAATAATATTTTTTCCGTTATCTATTCGAACAGTCAGGTCTCAAAAAGAGTTGAGCCAGCTTAATCCTAAAACGCAAGAAATTAAACAGAGACTTAAGGGTGACTCCGCGGCCCAATCAGCCGAAATCATGAAATTGTATAAAGATCACAATATAAATCCTTTAGCTGGATGTCTCCCAATTTTGATTCAGCTCCCAATTTTGATTGCACTTTATCAGGCTTTTATTGCAGGATTGAAGCCCGAAAATCTAGGATTACTTTATGGGTTTATATCAAATCCAGGAGTAGTAAATAAAATATCATTAGGATTTTTAGATATAACTGCCAAAATGCCCTTTTTGGCAGTTATTGCTGGAGGAGCTCAGTTTTTACAGGCGTGGGTAACTAAGGCACAGAATCAGGGTTCAAATCTTAACAAAGAAATGGCGGCGCTAAACAGTCAAATGTTGTATTTTTTCCCGATCATGATAATAGTTATTGGTTGGAATTTGCCGTCAGGTTTGATATTATATTGGATAACAACTACAATTTTTTCAATCTTAGAACAGTTGTATATTAAACACCGTGGATAACACAACAGATCAAAATAAAGAAAAAGTAGTCACAATGGTCAAAAAGATCATTGGTTTTATGAATCTTGATTGCCAGGTAGAAGTACGAGATGAAAGTGGGACTGAATCAAAAGCAACGATTGTTTCCATCTATACTCCTGACAACGTGAGATTTATTATCGGTAAGAACGGGCAAAATCTTAAAGCTTTTGAACATTTGGTTAGGGCTGTGGTTTCAAAAAACGGTGATAGTCAGAATATAATTGTAGATATTAATGATTACAAAAAATCACGGGCATCTTTCGTGGTTGATACGGCCAAGCAGGCAGTATCTCGGGTAAGGAATACCCAAAAAGCAGAGGTTCTTACTCCTATGTCAGCTTATGAAAGACGGATTGTTCATATGGAATTGGCCTCCTATCCCGATGTGGTTACGGAGAGTGTCGGAGATGAACCACAAAGAAGTATCGTTATAAAACCGTATCCGTAGACTCTACCGTCAGTCGTGGTCGCTCCGCCCCATCACTTTTCTGTCACCGGTTCCTCGGCTCAGAAACAGATTCGGTATGATTGAATTGATTTAAAGCCAAAATAATAGGTAACCCTCGCTTGCCTCCTCGCTTTACGTCATCCTCCTATTGGCGAATGACTACTCGGCGCTCGACCTATTATTTTGGGAATCAATAGTCAACCAACCTCATCTGTTCCCTCGCCTCGTCAAAGTGACATAAGAGTGATGGGGCTGCGCCACTTGACTTTTGTACCGATTGCCCTATTATATAGACTAGTTTCTTTTGGTTTTCAAAAAGAAGAAGAAATGCTCAAAACCAAATGGGAATATAAGGTCGTGATGGTAAGCAGCTCAACACCTGAGACAATTCTTAACAAGTTAGGCGAAGAAGAGTGGGAATTAGTGTCTGTAATGTACTAAACGGCTTACCTGAAGAGAAATAAAGAAACTTGTAAGGAAACGGGTAAATAACCGGCATTATGCCGGATTTTTATTTAAACTAGTTTGAACTTGTCTTGCTAATCGTTATTTAAAACCTAAGCAAGCAGCGGAGGGAGACACTTTTTACAAAATTAGTAAGTTTTTAAAAAGGCGTCTCCCTCCGCATTCATAGAGGTTGTGTGAGCTGTTCAGAAAAGTACTGAAGTTACTTCTTCAGTACATATAATTTATTATCCAAACTATTGAGAATGACTATATAGTTCTCCAAACCGGATAAAAAAATCTCTGCCGTGTTTATTCTGGAAGTTGGCGAGGATATAAGCTTTTTGGTTCCGTCTAAGTTGATTTCGTATATCTCATCTCCAGATGTCGAGGGTTTGGGTACTCCGCAAATAACTGTCTTCCCATCTATACCCCAGTCGCATTTTGATGCGGAGGTTGATATGTTTAGAGCGGTTTCTGATTCAGAAGAAACATCCTTGTAGAATAAACCTGTTCCTGATTCTGTTTTTTGAGAAAATAATACCCGAGAACCGTTTTTAGACCATTTGACATCAAGTTCGTCTCTTGAGTCTAATATTTTTTTAATCTCTCCGGTCTTGGATAAACTATACAATTCAGACCCACCTCCGGCATCGGTCTTAAAAGCCAACAAATCGTCCGAGGGCCAATAGATTTCGGCATTTTCCAAGCGGCTTGGTAATAATTTTTTGAAAGAACTACCATTGGGCTGTGAAATGAATATGCCTCGTGAACTCTCTTTGCTTCCGAAATAAGCTATTTGGCTTCCGTCTGGAGAAAAGGCCAGGGATTTTATATCAGTTCCGAGGTCAACAGAAACCTTTGTCTTGTAGTTGAAGTATTTGTAGTGACTACTGTTTGGGTAATAGAAAAGAGAAATAACTTCTTTTCTTGACGGTGCCCAAACTGTTTTTACTAAATTAGCTAAAGGAGAATCAGAGACGGATTTTTCTTTCAAGTCATTTAAAGTAACTTCAAAAACCTTTCCGGTCTCCTTTTCATAAAAAAGAATGCTGTCTTTTTCTTTGGATAAGACTGGAGAAGTAGTACTTCTTTGATTTAGAACATGGATGGTTTCAGATGATTCTATTCGGGGCGGGGTAGTAGAATTTGTTTGTGAGTTTGAATTTGGGTCAGTATCGCTGAATTTTTTTAAAATATTTCCACTTCCAAAACCAGAGTTTTTGTAGAAGTCTTTCTGGCTGATCAAATATCCAGACAAAAAAGCGGTAAAGGAGAGGGATGTCACTATTAATGTAATTAGAAGTTTTCGGTGCATATTATCAGCTTACTATGTATTTTGTAATTCTGGAATCTGTTCGGCTATTTCTCCGGCAGTTTCGTGAGCATTTTGATAAGATCTTTTCTCGTCGCGGTAACTCAAGTATATACCTAATAAAACCCAGGGAAATACTGCCAAAAACGGTACAAGATTAGCTACTCCTGCTGCTGCAAATTTAAATAAGGGGTTACGTCTTACGAGACGGGAGCTAATTCTAATACGAGCAGCAAAACGTTTGGTCCCGAAACGTCTTACTATCTTGGCCGTTTGAAATGCTCGTCTTTCAATATGAGCAAGGTTGGTTGAAATTGTTTCAATCATTTCTTCCGCTTTTCCTGCATAATCGTCAGCATTTTTTTGCTTAGTGTTTGTTAACCAAAAAATTAGGAAAATAATGAAGGTAATAAATAATGCGATTGGTTTACTGACGACCATTCCAACACCAATTAAGTCTAAAAAGTCAGTGCTTTCAGTTATTAATCCAAGCAAAGAAACTATGCCGTATTTAACATAAGAAGGGTGCCCGTATTTTATACCCTCATTGTGGAAATCAATAAGCTTTTGTTCTTCTTGATAGCATTCCTGTTCTGCTGCCAGTTGATCTGCATAAAATTCTTCGTTTTCTAGCTCGTTTTTAAAAGTTTCAACCATTTGTGTCGGATTTTAGTTATTTGATCTAGCCTCTTAATTTAGCCCACTCCTCTTTGGCCTTTTCTATTTCAAGTATTTGTCGCGGGTCAGATGTGATTATCTGGTCTTCGGCATAGGAAGCAACAACACGAATTCCGATGTGGTTTTGTCCCAGGAAAAACAACCCAAAGCCAACGCGCGCTTCCAGCAGATAATATTTTTCAGCATCGGTAAGGTTGAACGTTTGTTTTACAACTTCAATTGACGACGGTGACTGTTTCATTAGAACTTGTATGGAAGAGTTGCTCAAAATTGTTTTTCCCTGTGGCGACGCCAAGAAATCCGGTATATCCTGGGATATAGTGGTCAGACCAGCATAATATTTTCGGGCCCTCTTGGCGATGTTGGAAAGGAAATTGGCTCCTAGTTCATATTTCATAAGCCACCAAGCTTCATCAACAACAAGGATTCGCTTTTTAAGTGTTCTCCTTATTGTGACCCATATGTAATTTAAAATTAGATACATGGCTATGGGCCTTAATTCCTCTTCCATCTCTCTGATACTAAATACAATAAGCTGATTATCTAACGATACATTGGTGGGCTTGTTTAAAAAACCGGAAAAAGTTCCTTGGGTATATTTCTTCAACCTTATCGCCATTGATTCTGCTCCGGTTAGCCCCTCCATGATACTTTGAAGATCAGAGAGAAGTGGAGGCGATGATTTAGAAAAATCTGATTCGGGAGTAATATCTTTGATGGCATATGTTTGTATGAGAGCTTCGTCCAGAACGGCCGTTTCTTCCGGAGTTAGTTCTCCGAGGATGAGTCTCAAAAGGCCTGTTAGGTCTAAAATGTGTGATTTGAAAACATCAGCTGACGATTCGTCAGGTTTAGGAACGGGTAAATCAAATGGATTGATGTGTTGGTCGGAATTTATGGAGATTTTGACAGAGGTTCCACCTATTGTGTCAGACAGATATTTATATTCGTTTTCCGGATCTATAATCAAGATTTGGGTTCCAAAAAGCAGACTTCTTAGTATTTCAAGTTTTACAGTATAGCTTTTTCCTCCTCCAGACTTGCCAAAGACTACGGCGTTTGCATTTTCCAGATCAAATCTGTCAAAAAGAACGAGCGAATTATTATGGGTGTTTATGCCATAAAGAATTCCTGAACTGGAAGTCAGGTCAAAAGAAACAAACGGAAACAAAGAAGAAAGTGGCTCTGTGTTTAGAGAAGTGTGCACATTTAGTTTATCGTCATTAATAGGAAGAGTTGAATTAAATCCCTCACTCATTCTAAAAGTGGCTGGTTTGGGGAAAACCAACTGATATTCTAAGAGTCCTTTTATTTTATTTTGTGTCTCATCAAGTTCCTTGATACTGTTTTCATAAATTGTGATATAAACTCCGAGTTCAAAGAATTTGTCGGTCCCCTGTTGAAGTTTGTCTCGTAGTGTTTCTATATCTTGAATTCCTGTTTCTAGCATTGGGTCACGGACTTGCCCTTTTGATGATTCTTCCATCGCTTGTGACTCAAGTCGAGCTAACTGATCTCGTAACTGTTTTAGAACCGTGGCTGTATTTTTGGGCAACACAAAAACAGAGATGTCAAATACCCGATCAAGATTTATTATTGGCGAGAACCAATTGGTTTGGAGGTAGCGTGGATAGGTTGCAAGAAATATTGTACGCGCATATTTATCGCCTATTTGAAAATAATTGGGCGAGATACTAAAAGCCGAAGGGGCAAACAGCTCATCTATGTTTTTGTTTTGTTCGTTTGCAGTTGTTTCTGTCATGTTTTGTTATTTTAAGTCCAATGTTTTATCTCCAAGATTCTCGAAGTTGTTTTTTGACGAGGGATTGTATAGTCCGTAAAACAAATTCATTAATTCGTCCCTTTCCAGAGTCTTTGCTTTAAGTCCCATTCCAACAAGACCATCAAATATCAGTTCAGTTCTTTGAAGAAGTTGGCTTTTGTAGGTTTCTAACTGTTCAGGCGTAAGTCCTTTTGCAACTGTTGATGGTTTAAATATACTTTTTAAGCTCTGTGTTATTCCGGACTTTGATGGTGCTTCAAAAACATAGAAAGGCACGACTATGTAGAACTTCTTAGACATTATGTTAGAAAGATCAGAAAGGTCTTTAACAAATTTAGAATACTCTGCGGCCTGTATTTTTAAGAGTTCATTGGTCAGTTCGTTTGAAAACTGGTCGATTAGTTTAAGGTACTCATCGATATTTAATTTTCTGGAATTAATTACTATCTGAAGCGGGAAATCTATTGAATTTACGAAACGTTGGAAGTTTTGAAGTATGGCTATTTGTTCCCCTTCAGAGCGAAGCTCAAAGTTGATTGCCGAAACATTTATGATTGATCTTAAAGAGCCGTTTTTGAGCAGAACAACATGATCAATAATATTTGCTACTTCTACTAGTTGTTTGGTGGATTGTGTCGCCATATCTGTAAATATCTAATTACTTTTGGTTAGTAATTAGACATTAGAAATTAGTCATTTTATTCTCGTCTTTCTTAAATATATATTTTTTTGGATTTATAAGATAGGACAGACTGTAGCTGGCATAAACCACAAGAGGAATACCGTTTATTTTCAAAAACGCCAAAGCCAGGAAAATCCCTCCTACCGGTAATGCCAGAACAAAAAATAAAAAACCTTTTACCAGAATATAAATCAGGGACACAAAAGAGGCTCCACCGGCAATCCACAAAAACTGCTGAAGCGTAAAAGGCCCAACTATTTTGGTTTCCGTCTCAATAAATTGTGGCAGTTGAAAACGCATTTATAAATTAAGTATATCAGGTTTTTGGCCGAAAATACTGAAAGTAGTCAACAGGTGGTTGTATTACAGTATGCAGGGGTTGTAATATCGTTAGCACTTTGATATATTTAACTGATGAAAACTATTTCTATTCCAAAAGATATGGCAAAAGAAGAGTTGCTTCTCCTGACTCGCAGAGAATACGACCAGCTTTTGGATACTATAAGGAAAATAGAAAAAAAGCAGAACTATATTCTGACTTACAAGAAGCGATTCGAGAAGTTAAAAAAGGAAAACTTACAGGGCCGTTTACTTCTGTTAAAGAATTGAGATTGTCTCTGGAAAAATGAAAATATTTTATACTCCTAAATTCAAGAGGAGTTTTGATAGCTTCCCAAAACGTATTAGAGGCAAGTCTGTCCGATTTTACTTTTTGATCGAGAAAGACAGATACGTCTTGCTTGATATTAAAAAACATTCAAGGTAGCTCCACTGTTTTTTCGGCTGTTTGCTGGAGCGTTAGGCCATAATCAATGCGTAAAAGATTAAAAAAGAAAAAACACAGTTGCGGTTTATGCAAGCCCCATAAGTTGGGTTTAAGTAACCGATGGAAAGAAAAAGAGTTTATGGCAATGAAAGAATTTGAGAAGGAAAGAAAAAGTATGGTTAATCATTTATAACGAATTTGGAGTGTGAAAGGCCCTACTATCTTGGTTTCTGTCTCTATGAATTGTGGCAACTGAAAGCGCATTTATTTGTTTCTTAAATCAACGATGTTGTTTTTGTTTATTCCGGGTTCTATTTTTAGATCAGGTTTTTCGTGAATTGGTTTGTTTATTTTTTCTGGAAACTTTTCTACTTGTAGTTTTTTGATGTCTTCAATGGCTGGTCCGAACAATTCAGAAACAATTAAGTTCCCAACCTTTTTTGCCTCATCTGGAGGAAGCTTCATCCTGTCAGATATGTTTTGAGGCATTTCGCCAATAAAAAGATCTCCCAGGAGTACATCTCTAATTATTCGAGAAAGTTCAGCAGATTGATCATTGTTAAGATTAAGATTTTCAGAAAGATATTTAAGGTAGTCAGAGGTGGAGCTGGGAGAAAGAACATTTTTGATATTTAGGGGTAAGTTTATAAATTTAGTAGCAAAAATATCCCAACTTTCTTGGTTTGCTAGTAATTCTTCCATATCAACTTCATAGGGACTGAAAATGTTCATTTTATGGGACTATTAAGGCAGATATTCGCGCTAAGCTTCTTGCGTCTGTTACGGCATTCTGTAAGTCTGTTTTAAACTTCTCTCCGCCGCCAGGTTTGGGCATTTTTGGTGGTCCACCTGGGGTTGTTGGCGGCCCTCCTGGAATCGGAGGCTGGGACACTTGAAGTGCGTTTAGTTTGTTTTGGACCGCGTTGAGGAAAGCAGCGTCATCCCACCCACCACTAAAACCTATTTCAGCCAGATCACTAGTTTTCATAATTTTCACTCTGTTTCGGAGAACGGCTCCAGGAGTTGTTAATGCTGTTCCTGACGCATCTTTTACTATTCCTAATGCTGACTTGGCATAGATAGTGGCCATGAAACCTTTCTTTTCTGCTTTTTCTATAAATTTAATCCTCTCTGCGTCGTTAGCAAATAGAGCACCAGGGCTTCCGGGAGCACCCGCAGCGGTTGCAAGTTCCGTTGGGGTTAGAATTCCTGAATCACCCTTTTCGGCCATGACTTCTGCCACTTTTCTTTTTACTTCTATATCGGAGGCGTTATTATACCAATGCTCTCTATCTATTTTTGATAAATTTCCGAAGTCAATTTTTGCACCAAAATCAACGGCCTCCTTGGAACCTGTTCGGTATAGGCTATATGTGTCAAATAATTCAGCTCCATTCAATGCGCCTCTATCCGCTAAAATTTCTCTAACAGCTAGTTGTTCTTGAGCACTGCCAGTGGTCATGAGGGGTTTTAATAGACGGTTGTCAGTAATACGCCGACCTGCTTTTTTAAGGAAATTAGCCCTATCTACTGGCAAGGCATAGAGAGATAAAGCGTTTTGAATATCGGGAATCGTGTTGAACTCACCCTTATCAGCCATGATTCCAGCTATTTTCTGTTTGGTTTCTATATCATTTGTTTGTCTATACCAACGATCTCTTTCAGTATCTGAAAGCTTGTCATAGTTGATACTTCTAGCGAACTGTTTTCCTGCTAAAGTTTCATTTCCGCCATATCTTCTGTATGTTTCTTCTAATTCGGAGTTATCCAAAAGACCCTTATCTCTCATTATTTCTCGGATAGCTAACTGCTCCTGTTTGCTTCCACTGTTCATTCGCGCTTTTAATTCATCTGGATCGGTAATATTCTTGAATTTTTCTTTGTTGAAAGAAATATCTTTGGCTAACTGTTTGTCACCTGCTCCCCGAACTCCAAATCTTTCCGCCCATCTTGATGTTTGTCTTTCCAGTCCGGCTTGACCGCCATAAAGTTTTTGACCGAATCCTCCTGGAAGCCCCTCTTGCTTTATTTGTTCCAGTCTTTGTGTGGCTGCTCCACCCATAGCTGTCAAACCTAATCTTCTTGAGGCAACTCCTCGTGACCATTTGGCTACCCCCACCACTCCGGTCCCGGTAAACATGGAAGCTTTCATCGCCACCATTGTTCCGCCGATTAGGAATATCCCCGCCATGATATACATGAACAATATTTGAAAGGTAAAAGGAACTCCTTCGCCTATGTTTTGATTTTTAACTTGTTCGGCAATGGCGGCCATTACAGCGTCCTGCTGGCCTAAAAAATAAAGGCCGAAATAAAGAAAAAACAGGAAAATCGGAAGAAACATATTCCAGCCAATGAAAGTTTTCCACCATTTGCTGAACGTCCCCTGTCCTGACGGAAAAATATTCAAAATCCAGGCGATCGGTGAAACCACCAACAAAGCCCACAAGATAGGTATTCTGATGAATGCGAAAATAACTGCCGTTAAAAGACTAAACAAAAATGTTGCTCCTAGTATCACGGCGAATACTAACGATATTAAAGACTTGAAGACTCCTTGTTCTACGGCCTGGGCGTATCCTGTGGTGGTTGTAAGTTTCGGAATTAAGAGTGACGGATTAAGTTTTTGTCCTAATTGATTGGAAATGTCTCCCATTGCTATCAAAAAAGTGTTGCTTAACACTTGCGTCCCTTGAATAACTAGAACTCCAATAACCAAACTGAAATTTATGAGAAGCGCTGTTAAAAGAAATCTTCCGAATAACGCCCGAGCATTGTATTTTGCCGCTCCGGGCAAAACGTCAAAAATGGTTGCAAAAGCCATCATAATAAGGGCAACAATAAAAAACATATTGGCAAAATCTCTCATTATTTTCCAACTCTCGTCTATAACCGCTATTCCACCTGAGGGATAAACCGGAATATTTATGACCGAATAAAGAATTCCCACCAATCCGGCGATGCCGTTCCCTACTAGTGTGAACAATAGGAATATAAAATAAGATGTTCCCTCAAGGATACAATCGGTGATCGGACTTGTACTCCAAATGCCACAGTCTGCCTTAGCCGCATGTGTTGGCAGTAAAACCAAAACAACCGCAAAAAGAATTGCAAGCCATTGTAGTCTTTGTTTTTTAAGTTTTGTCACCATTATTGGGGGATATTAAACACTCCAGTACCAGAAGTAAGAAGGATTTCACTACCAAATTCGGTGACGAAGTAAGCATGAGTTGTGCCAGGCTCATATAAATCTGCCCAGGTTAAAGGTGTATACTGGCCAGTTGATACAACTGTTCCATCAACGGTTATTGCCAGTTCAGTGAAATTGTTAACCGAGGCGACAGCTGTAATATAAATCCAATATTTACCACCGGGACCTAGCCATGGAGTACCGTGGACAGCTTGAACATTGCTTCCTCTTGATGGAGGTGTTGGTATTGCGCCCGGCGGCGAGCCAGTTGGCGATGGATTTGGATTTGGTTCGTTATTTGGAACTCCGCCACCTGCACCAGGTTCAACCAACCAAGACCATGGTCCATGGTCAACACAGCTCACACCCAAAAAATCTCCAATTCGTCCCGGAGCACCTGCGCCAATGACAACATCATATACAGTACCGTCTGGGTCCCCTTCTCTGCCCACAATGACCGTGTCGTTTCTTAGTCGTCCATTGTTTACTCGGCCGGCTTTTAATCCATTATTTCTTAATTCAATAACAACAGCATCAAGAAATAGCCCCAAGTCTTCGTCACTTGCCCGAGATCCTTCTTCAAGGGTGGTAGTATTAATGACTGTAGCTATGGCAGAAGTTACATCTCCTTCATAAAAATTAGTCATTCCTTTCTGTTCACAGCTTAAGCCAGATCCAGGGCCGGGTTCCGGTGTGGGCAGAGTATTTGGATCTATTTCAATTTCTCCTGGAATTATATAGTCGCCTTCATTGGGGTCGCTTAAATCAAGCATTCTGTTTAAAAGAATATTAACAGCCGAGGCAATAACTTCATTTAACTCGTCAACATTCGCTATCCAGCCTAATTCTTGATTAATTGTTGCTTCCGCTCCAGCTAGTAGGACACTTCCCGGAGTTTTTATTTCCTTATAAGCCAAACACTTGCCATTAGCATCTTTTGTTTCACAGTTTTCACTTGCTGATTTTCCTCTCGTTGAGGTAAATCCCTGACCGGCGATGGCTTCATTTGCATCGGCTGTTTCTTCTAGGTTCCTTTGTTTAGCCACTTCGCCTAGTGCTCCAAACAGAGATCCAAAGTAATTATTTTGGGGTTCAAGCAAGCGAGAAAATGCTGCCCAGCCACCATTTCCGGCAAAATCTTTTTGATAATTTTCTAAATTAAAACCTGAAGGCATGGTACAACTGGCCCTCAACTGATAGGGGTCTAAATTCCCAATTCTGGTTTGGATATTTGGAGGTAGAGATATTTTATTAATTACTCCGAAGATGTCCTTTATATCTTTATCAATGTAGTCGCATAATTTAGTGTTAGAGAGTATTGCTCTAAAGACATTTTCGCCTCTGTATTGGGCATCGGCTTGGAAATTTCTCCAGTTTCTAACGAATGCTGGTCCGCCATTTCTACCGCCACCGCGCACTACTGATAGAACCTGACTGATCATTTTATTAAGAATTTCTCGGCCGGCGCACCGAGCTATTGTATCCAACGCAAATTCCTTACTTTTATATTGAGCGATAGCCGTACTATCATTAACAGGAACATCTTCCGCTAATTTTGTAATAAATTTTAGACCTAATCCTTTTAATTTTTCAAGACCCTTGTTAAGTAATATGGACAGTTCAGCGCTAGCATAAGCACCGGCAACTCCAGATCCAGAGCAAGAGGTGAATTTTTTAACGGAATTCAAAACACTTGCCTGAACCGGTAATACCAAGAGTGAGAAAACAATGGCCGACAAGATTATAATAGGGGTTGTCTTTTTAAACATATTTAAAATACAGTATCTACAGTACTCAACTCTTCGGTTTTAATTTTTTCCACGTAGGCCCCAACTATATCCGGAAAAGTTTCCCAAAGAGAAACAAGGCGGGTCAGAGCCGCGGTGGCTTTTATTGGATCGTCTTCACCGAGATGTATGGCCTGATTTATTTGGATTAAATTACCAACTAATCTCACAAAAACAAGATGATTTTGTTTCCAATTATTCGGCACATTGATCCTTAACAAATCGTTGAAGGTTTTACTGTATTGAGTATTGGAGATGCTAAATTCGGCGAGAAGATTTTTATTCCCAAAACCGGAAGAATCGATGATCTCAAGATTTTTTGTTAAGTTTTTTATTTCGGAAACATAGACGATTGAAAACTCTTCGAATATTGGGGAGAAAGCCCTTAGATATAATTCTTGAGAATTCTTATCGGAATTAATAGTTTTTAGTTTTATATTGCTTAAATCCACCCCCATATTCTTTTTTGCATCATCGGCAATAATATCGGCAAGGGCGTTTAAGGATTTATCATAATTCGGACTATCTGACTTTAAAGAACCCTCATATAGACCAGCCAAAGTCAAAGAGGATAATTTTTGAGTTAGATTAGCATCGGTGGGAAGAAAATCATCTGATCCCGGAATCAAAGGGTCATGGCCTGATGCGACCTCTTCTCCATCCAAGAACCCATCCCTATCAGTATCAGGATTCTGAAAATCGGTGTTCCAGTATGATTCTTCACGATTTGTTAGGCCGTCTTTGTCTACGTCCTGATCTATAGCTTCAAGAATAGAACCCGTTAATGGCTTTAGAAAGGTAGAGGATGAGTTTTTGAAAGAGTTAAAAAAACTTAAAACCGAAAACATGGCAATCAATGCCAAAAAACTAACAAATACTTTGATTTTGTTCGTCATTTCTATGCCATAATTATAGCATCTATAACCTAATTGAGACTGTTGATAGTGGGCTTGCTACCAGAGAGACGTGCCTATTTTTCGTATAATAGGACCACTACCTCTGACTATGCACGAATTTCCTGAATATATCTTACAAATTGCATTACCACTTGAGGTTCCTAAAACCCAAGGACCGGCGGAAAAAACACTGTAAAACATATAGAGCGCGCTTATTCCTGGCTGATACATAAAGCTACCTCCTCTGGGTGGGCCCACGGGAGAAAGTAAAATTGAGAAAGGTAAACTGCAAGTACAGTAAGTTACTGAATAAGTTCTTCCTCCAAAAGCCCCACCAAATCCAGGAATAACAAAGGCGTAACTTGTTGCTGGAAATAGTAGGACCAAAAAAATTGCAAGAAACATAAAAACTGATATTGTTTTTCTCATGCTTACATTATACTTCGGAAACAATCTTAAGCCAATCAGTTAAACTAAGTTCTTGTGGTCGAGACTCGGGTTTGATTCTAGATTTTATTAACAAGTCCAACTCCACAGTATTCTTCAACTGCTTTCTTTTTCCAGCGAATGCTTTCTTGGCCAGGAGTAAAACTTTTTTGACAGATTCTGTGTCTATGCTTGGATGGGGGGTCAGTTTTATTATTGCTGAATCTACCTTTGGAATAGGCCGGAAACTTCCTTTGGAAACGTAGCTTATTATTTTTGGTTCGGAATAAAGTTGGACCGACAACGCTAATAGATTCATGTCAGGCGGTTTTGCGATAATTCTTTTAGCCACCTCTTTTTGAACCGTCAAGATTATTAATTTTGGTTTGGGCCACTTCTCAAAAATAATTTTGAGAAGATGAGATGTAATGTAATAAGGAATGTTTGCGACAATCTTATAGTGAGCAGTGAGCAATGAACAATGAGCAGGGTTAAATTTGAGGATATCATTTTCTAGAATTTCTATATTTGAAAAATCTTTGGAGAATTCCTTAAGGGGGCTAATTAGCCGAGAATCTTTTTCAATTGTGATAACTTTTTTGGCTTTATCTGCCAGTAGTTTAGTGAGGGTTCCTTTACCCGGGCCAATTTCAAGAACGACGTCGTTTGGGTTAATTTCTGCTGCGGAGACTATTTTATTGAGGATTCCTGAGTTTATTAGAAAGTTCTGTCCCAGAGATTTCTTTGCTTTAAAATTGGTGAACATATAAACAATGAGCAATGATTATTTATTTTTCAAGCTTTTAACGGATAATGCAGCTCGTCGTAATTGAGACGTAACACCATAGATTTCTTCTCTTGGAAATTTTTTACTAATGCCATAAACAAGATGAACAAATTCATCCATCTTAACCTCTAATTTTGTTCCAAATTCGTTTTTCATATTTTTTGTTTTATGCTCTTATGCTCATTGTTCACTGCTCAATATTCAACGGTTTCGTTGTCAAAATAGTTACTTTCAAACAGGGGTTGGATTTTCAAAATATCTTGAGGCATTTCGTGTATAAAACGTGACGGTAAGTTGGTTTGGGTTGAACCAAAAATACTGCGGTATTTGGCGTGGGTTAGAATCAGTTGGTCTTTTGCCCTGGTGATAGCCACATAACAAAGACGTCTTTCCTCCTCCAGTTCTAGTGGTGCTAATGTGGCCCGACTGTGTGGGAAAAGACCTTCTTCCATTCCGGCGATAAAAACTATCGGGAACTCCAAACCCTTTGATGAGTGAATTGTCATCAGGGTAATTCTATCAGCGGAAGCCTTCATTTTGTCTGTTTCCTGAAGGAGAGCTATTTCTTCAAGAAATTTTTCTATCCCCTCCTCTCCTTTTAGGGTGTCGTATTTTTTGGAAACGGTAAGAAGCTCTTTTATGTTTTCCATCCGGTCTTCAATGTTGTCAAAGATTTCTTTTTTAGCCGCCAGACTTTTTAAGTATTCTTCATAGTTTGTTCTCTTGACCACATATTTTATAACGGAAGTTAAATTCTTGTCGTCTTTTCTTTCCGATAAGTCAATCAGGAGGTTTTTAAACTCTGTTAATGACTTGGCCTGTTTGGTATCACCTTTTTCTTTGGCAAGCACTTTGACTGATTCAATCAAGTCCTTTTCTTTTAGAGCAACAATTTTATTAAAAGTCGTCTCCCCTATTCCTCTTGTCGGAACATTGTAGATTCTTTCAAGACTTATCATGTCGGTCGGATTAACCATGAATTTTAAATAAGAAAGAATGTCTTTTATTTCTTTTCTTTCATAGAATCTGATTCCTCCTACGATTTGATATGGAAACCCTCTGGTGATTAGGGCCTCTTCAATCGCTCTAGATTGAGCATGGGTACGATACAAAATTGTAAAATCTTGTATTTTGTAACTGCCATTTTCCAGAAACTCGTCCATTTTATCAACTATAAATTCAGCTTCCGCCCTTTCGTTCAGGGTTTCTCTGACGTGAATTTTTTCGCCCTTTGTATTTTTTGTCCATAGTTCTTTGGGAACCTGTGACTGGTTGTTGGAAATTATGTTTTGCGCTGCGGCCAAAATATTTTTAGTTGAGCGGTAATTTTGCTCAAGAAAGATGATTTTGGCGTCAGGATAATCTTTTTGGAAGTTCAGAATGTTTCTGATGTCGGCGTCGCGAAAAGCATAAATTGATTGGGCATCGTCTCCGATTGCAAATATGTTTTTATTTTTGCTTGAGAGGAGTTTTACCAGAGTATATTGGTCGTGGCTGGTGTCCTGATACTCGTCAACAAGAATGTATTTCCAAAAACTTTGATATTTTTCCAGAACGTCAGGATTTTGTTTGAATATTTTGACCGTTAAAACGATCAGGTCGTCAAAATCAAGGCCATTGATTTTTTTTAACTCGGCTTGGTAGCCGTTGTAAACTCGGGAAACAATTTTGGCAAAAAAGTCAGTCGGGTTATAATTTTCGGGATAAATTAAGTCTGTTTTAAGTTTAGAAATCTTATTTAATACTAAACGCGGATTATATTTTTTCGAATCAATTTCTAGGTTGGCCATTACCTTCTTAGTCAAGCTTAGTTGGTCGTTGGAATCAAAAATTGAGAAGTTTGATTTATAGCCAAGAAGAGGAATTTCTTTTCTTAATATTCTCAAACATATTGAATGAAAAGTGCCAATTAAGGGTGGGCTAAATTTTTCTTTTTGCTCAAGCAACTTTCCCACTCTTTCCCTCATCTCGTTAGCACTTTTATTTGTAAATGTTACGGCTAGGATATTCTGAGGACTTATCCCCCTTGAAATCATATAAGCAATTCGGTAAGTCAAACATCTAGTCTTTCCAGAACCTGGTCCAGCAATAATCAACACTGGCCCATTCAGTGCCCGAACTCCTTCTGTTTGTTTTTCATTTAGTGAAGATAAATCAACCATCATTTCATGCCTTGAATAAATTTGTTACGTTTCCTGTTCATGCAAAGGTCAGTATTTTTATAAAGTTTTGAATATAACTCACAAGAGGCCTTATGTCCCAAAGAAATTGAATAATACGGATTTTTATATTTTGTAAGCCTACTTTGTATGGTGCTCAAATTGGTCTTTTCCAATAAAATTTGCAAATTTGAATGAATAAATTTGGCCATATTTTTACTGGCTGTATAAAAAACTACCCCCAATTTGCTTGGGTATTTTATATTACGGAGATACACAGTCCCATCTCCGTCAAGGTAACCTCTTAAAAAGTCATTGATAAACCTTTTGTTGACTATGGGTGACAATGTGAGACTTTTCCTTTCGGTAATGCCAAGCCTATTTAAATCGTTAAAGATTACCCTATCGCATATTCGTAAGCTATAAGATGTTTTTGAATTAAGAATCCTTACCTTATGATATATCGGGCCAGAATAATCCATGACTTTCTTAATCTTTTCAATTACATCTTTATCGTCACAAGCTATGTGGAGGGTATGAGCATTTCCACTGTGACAAATATTACCGTCAGCTGCTATAAAACCCAAGACATAAGACATTTTAGGCGACCAAGTTTTAAAAAAATTAAAATTGACTGGATGTTTTTTCACCTTCTTTTTAAAAGGTAAATATCGGATTTTGGATTGGATCGAACTATATGACCTATTGATAAATTTGCCCATCTTTTGGTAGGTCAGCTTTCCGATATTAGCTTGCAAAAACTCTATCTCAGTATTTGTCCAAGGGCGTGTGAATTGATTTTCCATTAGTGCGGCTTTATTATATCATGTATACAACAAATAACCAGAACAGAGCCGTCAATTATTTTGACGGCCTCTACTTGTTTATCATTTAGGTTTTTGAATATTTCTTCCATAAATTAAGAGAATTTTATCATACATCGTAGAAAATGAGTAACTTTGTATAAAAAAGCCGATATGATTATCGGTTTATTTTTTTAAGTTCTGGAGCAAAGTAACGCGCCTCACTTATCTCTTTACATTGAGGACATTTAAATTTTACTTGATATTGGAAAAGGTGGCCATAGTAATCTGAAGCCATTGGACCTATAATTTTTACAATTACACCTTTAAATGTGTAAGATTTAGAGGTTTTTTTACAAATTCGAGCTACTATATTAGAAACTTGATCTCCTTTAGTAAATTTTTTTATTTCGATTGCTTTTTTTTCACATTCTTGAGCATCACTAACTTTGTCATACTCAGTTCTACAAATACCGCATTGAAACGTAATAACTTTTTTTACAATCTTTTTCATTACCTTACTCCATAATGTATATGTACTAAAAATAAGGTAGCAAATAATTCTTTTTGGTTCAATGCTTGTCTGGTGGACCCGGCGGTAATCGAAACCGCGTCCCGGCAATGCGAATGCCGTATATTGCCACTATACGACGGGCCCGATATTATTATCTAAATGATGCTAATTTGACATCTAGAGATATTGTAAGATACAGGTCAGAGGGATAAATTTCAACCAACTTAATTTTATTTTTTCGACAGAGATTTTGTTTTCTTTTTATTTCTTTATCATATCGAGGACTGTCTTTTGCTAATCCGAAATACTCAACAAAGACAGTACTGTCTTTAATTGCCCAGTCAGCCTGATGATTTGTGGTTGGGTATTTTGCATTGCGAGTATGAGAGATGTTGTGCTTAGCGAGCCAGTTGTCGATTACGACTTCAGAGATTGAGTCACAGACATGTCCATCACGGGCTTTAGTTTTCATGCGACGATACATTCGGTGGTCATGTGAGCGATGAGGTTCAAGTCCGGCTGCTGCTATGGTCGCAGTCCAGGAGCCAAATTTGTGAGTAGCACAACCCACTATTCCTAATACCTCTCGTTTGGCCGGCACTCTTTTGTGTTGCTGATAGAAATTTCTAATTACTAAGATTATCTGTTCTCGAGTGTATTTGGACTTCCCATTTCTATAATTGCTCGTTGATAGATACCCGCATTTGGTGGAACAATATTCAGAATCTCTGTTTTTAAATTCTTTTTTGCAAATAGCGCAGTATCTTTTTGGCCACTTTGGATATCTATGATTGTTTACAATAGCAGCACAGGATTGGGAACAAAAATTATGTTCTAAAATGGCATGTTTAACACGGTAAAATTTATTGCTACAGTGCTCATTTTCACAAATTAACCACTTTCCTGTCTTTTTAAATTTAGACATACATTTTGGAGAACAGTAAAAATTGTGACCCAACTCCTTGTTTTCTTGAACATGAATATGGTATTTCGAAAAAACCTCTCCACAATTTTTACATCTAACCTCGGTGAGTTTCCTCATATGTGTCGGGCTGTCCGAAATTGCATCGGAGCTACATCGACCCGAACGATGCGTGCTACTGCTACACCACAGCCCGTAAAACTTAATTTTACTACTATTTTAATGAAAAATAAATCTTAAACGTAATACTTTTTCATCCTTTCTTTTTCTTCTTCTTCAAGGGCCTTCTCTATTTTTTCCAAAGACTTTTTTAATTCTTCAGGCGACTTTTTGTCCAATTCGTGAATTCTTTGCTCAAGATATTCTTTTGTATTTTTTTTTGGATCATCAATCACTTCAGCCAAAAGATAGTTTAAGATTAGTCCAACTTTTGGACCGGGTTCTGTTTCAAGTTCTTTCATAACATCCTCTCCGTTGATTTTGAGCATTTTTACCGATATCGGATCGTGTGAAACTTTATCTATGATGTATTTTAAATGTCTTAATTTATATGGAACTGCTTTGGGTGTACCTGATCCAATCCTGTCTGCTTCCCGGATTTTTATCAGGTCGTTTATATTTTCCGGCCCGACGTTGGCCAGTAGTCGTCTTACGGATGATTCAGTTACTTCGTCTACGTTATAGTAAAAAAGATGATAACGAACCAATTTAATTATTTTTTCACTGATGTCCTTGGGAAATTTTAATCTGTCCATTATCCCCGCCGTCATTTTGGCTCCAACTACATCATGACCATAGAAAGTGGAATTTTTACCATCCCCTCTTTTGGTTTTTGGTTTACCAATATCATGAAATAAAGAACCAAGACGGACCTCTAAAGAATAATTTTTGCTGACGGCATATTTTAAAGCCAGAGTACTGTGCTCCCAAACCGTGTAGATGTGGTGTAAGTTTTGGCCGACTCCAACCCCCTCAAGCAACTCCGGAACAATATGCTTGAGTAACCCCGTTTGATAAAGAAGCATTACCCCCTCGTACGCATTGTCGGAATTAATAATTTTAACAAACTCATCTCTGATTCTTTCTTTGGAAATCGTCACCAACCAATCTGCGTTTTTATTTATAGCCTCCAATGTTTTCTTTTCTATTTTAAAACTAAGAACCGTTGCGAACCTTATCGTCCTTAGCAGTCTTAACGAATCTTCTCCAAATCTTTCTTCCGGCACCCCTATTGTTCTTATTGTTTTAGACTTTAAATCTTTTTGACCATCAAATAAATCCGTAATTTTGCCGTTTATATCAATTGCCATTCCGTTGACCGTAAAATCACGACGGGAAAGATCGTCTTCAAGTTTTTCCGTAAACTTAATACTATCTGGATGGCGTTTGTCGGTGTATTTACCTTCAATGCGGTAGGGTGTGACCTCAATGAGCGCAAGTTCTGGTTTTTCTGAGCCGGTTTTAATAGCTACGGTGCCGAATGTGTTTTCATAGACGTGATCAGGAAACAGGTTTTGTATTTCTTCCGGTTTTGCGTTTGTGGTGATGTCCCAGTCCTTAGGTTCTTTTTCCAACAACAAATCACGGACGCAACCTCCAACGGCATAACCCTGAAATCCAGCGCTATTTAATTTTTCTATAATTTCGCGTACTTCTTTTGGGAGCTCCATTTTTTTGGTGTCCCGGGCAGGATTTGAACCTGCAGTCTTCCCCTTAGGACGGGGCTGCTTAATCCAATTAAGCTACCGGGACGTTAGTTTATTATCTCGATATATTAGCAGTTTTAGTTATTATTCTCAACAGTTGACAAGGTAGTTCGGCTGTAATAATATGTAATACATATGAGAAACATTATTAACATTTCATTGCCGGAAGCAATGGCTAAAGCGGTCGAGCGAGAAGTAAAAAAAGGAAAGTTTTCAACTGTTAGCGAATATTTTCGCCATGTTTTGCGTGAGTATAAAGAAGCCGAGCTCTATAAAGATTTACTGGGGGCGAAGAATGATTGGGATAATGGGAAAAAAGGCTGGAAACAACTCCGGTCCCTCAAGGATCTTAGATAATGAAAATCTATTTTCACTCTACTTTCTTTAAGAAATTTAAAAAACTTCCAAGGAATGTTCGTAGCCACACTAAAGAAAAAATAATAATTTTTAAGAAAGATCCGCTTGACCCCTCGTTAGGTACACATAAATTACACGGAAAATTAAAAGATTTTTTTGCTTTTTCTATAACTAATAAATACAGAGTCATTTTTGACTTTGTTGATAAAAGTAAAGTAAGATTTATGACGATAGACACACATGATGTCTACAAATAAATGGGCCGTTAGCTCAGCTGGTAGAGCGCTTCGATGGCATCGAAGAGGTCAGCGGTTCGAGCCCGCTACGGTCCACATTTTAGAAAAGCGCAAGGAATTGGAAGCCGCCTCGCTTCGCTCGGCGGCCAGTTTGTATTGAATTTTGGGCGAAAAAATCAGTTGGCGATTCTGTAAAATGCAGTTCGAGCCGATATTTTTAAGAAATGTTGTCATTTCTGTCTTGTTTTCTGATGCGAGCAGTTTCGTGGCTTGATTTAATGATAAAACGAACTCACGAGCCGGTTCGAGCCACGACAAGCCCTTTTCTTCAAAATCTCTGATCTGCTCCTGTAAACCGACCTTTAGCTTAATTAGCTTCTCTTTGCGCGAAGTATATTCCTCAATGGTAATTGTTTCGCTTAAATAGACATCAAGCAACTTTTCCAATTTTTGCTCGGCTAGCGTTAATTGTTCCTTGAGATTTTGAACAGTAGTTTTGACTTGTTCTTTTGCTTGTGATTCCTGCTTGTCCAATTCGGCCAAAACTTTCTGTGTGTCGTGGCTTGACAAAGAAACTTTTTGAAGAAAAGATGTAATCTGTTTGTATAATTCTTCCTGCCGCAAAAAGTGTTTTTCTTCGCAATACCCTTTCTTTTTCGTGCACCGATAATAAACATATTCTCTACCGCTTGGTTTGATTTTCTTTTCGGCAGTAATAGCGGCAGAACATGGACATTTCATCAGGCCAAGAAAAGCAAAATTGTGCTTTTTCATTTTTTGCGGCTTGCCTTTTTCTCTCATAATTTCTTGCACTTTATCAAAAAGTTTCTTTGAGATAAGCGGCTCGTGAGTTGCTTCGTGGATTTCGCCTTTGTATTTCATAAGACCGAAGTAGAAAACATTTTGGAGTATCTTGTGGATTTGAGAGATAGCAATATCCCGCTCCAAATTGCTTTCGAAATTTACTCGTTTGCACCACTCGGCTAATTCTCGAAGGTTATAGTTTCCGGTGGCGTAAAGTGTAAAAATCTTTTTAACCTTAGGAGCTTTTTCTTGGTCAATATCAATGCCTCTTGTTTTTGGGTTGTTTAAATAGCCGAGTGGTGCTTTGCTTGGCCATACTCCATTCCGTACTTTTTGCCTCATACCGCGAGTTACATTTTCGCGAAGAGCGTCCACGTAATACTTACTTTGTCCAAAAGCAATTTGGAGCATAAAAAGTCCTTGGGGTGTTGGCTCAAACCAAAAGGTTGGGAATTTAAGGGCCTTAATCAAGCCGCGATCTATCATGTGGATTATTCTTCCGCCATCCACAGAATTTCTTGCAAGGCGATCTGGATTCCATGAAAGTATGCCGTCCGCTTTTCCTTTCTCAATCAATGATAACATTTCTGCGAATTTAATTCGCCCAGGTTCTTTGGCAGTTTTTGCCTCTTGGAAAGAGGCGACAATTTCAAGTTTTTCTTTGGCGGCAAATTCTTTTAACTCAAAGACTTGGGCCTCAATGCTTAAAATTTGTCTATCATCTTCTTCGGTGCTCTTACGAGCGTAAAGTATGTATTTCATATTTATTTGATTAAAAAATTTTCTTTTCCCAAAAGCAGAATCGCCAACTGATTTTTTCGCCCAAAATTCAATACAAACTGGCCGCCGAGCGAAGCGAGGCGGCTTCCAATTCCTTGCGCTTTTCTAAAATGTGGTCTATCCTTGAAATAGTTCGGACGGTTTTCGCCGCCGCAGGCGGCGAGGAAAGCCCACCGCGAAATTCTGAAATCGCGGCTCTGCCGCGCCGATAAAAACCGCCAAAGAACCTGTAAAAATATCGGCTCGAACTGCATTTTAATTTTGGGAAAAGAAAATTTTTCATAAGGGTTTTTATTAAATGAATACAAATATTAAAGTACTAATTTCTTCGATAGTCGTTGGCATTGTTTATGTCATATATATTTTCTTGCAACCACTGCCTGATGACCCTGGATTTGGTTCCATAGCACAAGGTCTCGGGTTTTTTATGGGTGTAATTGTAATTGCTATCATTTTCGGGATTTTAGGATTTCTTTTAACCAAACTTGACACTTCTTGGGGGAAACGATTTATACGCGCGCTTTCTTGGTTCGGGATATCCTTTGCAGTTATATTACTGTTAACTCTAGGAGAGGGACTGCTATTAGAGCCATCAAAAAAAGCAGAGTGGAACAAGAGTCATCCGCCACTACAGAATCATTCTCCATGTGAACCTTATTACACAGGCAATTACACTTGTGAGGAGTGGCAAAAGATTTATCAACCTCCGCAAAGAAAAATGCCGTTGCCACCTCAATAAAAATTATGCAACTTATACTTTCAATAATTTTTTTAATACTTGCCGCTCTGTCTTGGTTGGCAGTGGCCGGCTTTTTTATATGGGGCATACCGATAGGTTCACTTTTCATAAGTTTTTCTATTTGGTTTTTTGCCCAGTGGAGGTATAAGAAATCCATTCCATTAAATATTAGTGGTTGGCTTTTTCTGTTACCCGTTCTTGGACTTTTTCTAGTACTGACTTCTAACAGCAATTTTGGCATAAGTCATTTATTTTTCCCTAATAATTTGCCGCCAAGCCAAATTCCTTGGTGGGGCATGTTTTTGGGTTTATTTGATATGCTCATGTCATGGGCGCTTTGGTGGATTATACCGATATGGATTGTAATCCGTTTCTTTCGTCAGGCGCGAAAGAGTTTATAAGAATTTGCCGCCAAAGAAAAACTTGAAATTGTCATCGGCGCGGCGGAGCCGCGATTTCGGAATTTCGCGGTGGGCTTTCCTCGCCGCCTGCGGCGGCGAAAACCGTCCGAACTATTTCAAGGATAGACCACCAAAATCAAAACTCGCTGTACAGCGAGTTTTGATTAAAGAATCTATAATGCTTGTAGCTCCCTGAGTGTTTTTTCGTAGAGGCCGACGGCTCTTTTGGCCTCGGTGTAGCGAAGGAAATAATTGGTGTCGTGAACTAAGCGATTTCTTATTTTATGGGCCTCCCAGAGGCCTTGAAGAGTTGTCAGTTGGCCTGGCTGTATGTTCATCAATATGTCCCCCATAGTATCTCCTGGAAATCCGGCGCTCCTTAGTAGCTCGTCAACTAATTTGTCAGCCTCAATAAGAGCAAATTTCCACTCAGCCTCACGGGTAGAATTAATGTGTTTTTCAATTTCTTCCCAACGGAGGTTAAGGCCTGACGTTGCCGGTTGAGGGGGCATAATTTCCTTAATTAAACTCATTGGATTTGTTCCCGCTAACCTATTTATTTTTATTATTGTTATTACAAAAAGAACCCCAAGAATAATAGTCACGAAACCCAAGATAATTTTGGGAACAGTCCACAGAGAGCTTTGTGGACCTATATACTCATAAACCTGACCTAGAGAATAATTAAAAACATCTCCTACCGTATTTTGTACCAAATTGTCGTTGTAAGTAGGCATTTTTTGGGAGTTATTTTAGGGCTTGTTCGAGTTGGTAGGATACCCTCAAAAGGGTCTCTTCGTCAAACGATTGGCCGATTATTTGAAAACCGATAGGCATACCGCTGGTTGCTCCGTTTCCGCAGGGAATTGATATGCCTGGCAGGCCGGTTAGGTTAACCGGAACTGTGTAAATATCTTCCAAGTATAAAGACAAAGGATCAGATACTTTCTCACCCAATTTGAAAGCGGCATGAGGAGCTGTCGGTCCGACAATAATGTCAACCTTTTTAAAAGCTTCATCAAAATCTTTTTTTACCAAGGCTCTTGTTTTTTGAGCTTTTAGGTAATAGGCATCATAATAACCTGAGGATAATGCATAGGCTCCGAGCATTATTCTTCTTTTTGGTTCAGCCCCAAATCCTTCTGATCGGGATTCCAGATAGGTATCCAATAGATTTTTGGCTGTTTTAGAAGAGTGGCCATATCTAATTCCATCAAACCTGGACAGGTTGGCCGAGACTTCACAGGGTACAATTATATAATAAACAGCCAAGGCATATTCAAAGTTTGGCAAAGTTATTTCAATGATTTCAGTTCCCAAACTTTCAAGTTTGGAGATGGTTGATTTTATTTTGTCTTGCACTTCTTTGTCCAACCCTTCTCCGAAGAATTCTTTTGGAACACCAATTTTTAGTTCGCGGATGTCTTTATTTAGATTTTTTGTGAAATCAGGAACTTTTTTTGGCACTGTGGTGGAATCAAAAACATCTTGTCCGGAAATAGTATTTAAAACCAAAGCGGCATCATAAACGTTTTTGGTCAATGGGCCTATTTGATCTAAAGAAGATGCCATGGCTATTAATCCGTGTCGGGAAACTCTGCCATAGGTTGGTTTTAAGCCCACAACACCACACATACTGGCTGGTTGGCGTACAGAACCTCCTGTGTCAGAACCGAGGGCAAAGACGCAAAGATCAGCGGCGACAGAAGCAGTGGAACCACCAGAAGAACCACCTGGAACACGAGTTAAGTCGTGAGGGTTTTTGGTGGGTCCAAAAGCAGAATTTTCAGTAGAAGTTCCCATGGCGAATTCATCCAGATTTGTTTTACCCAAGAAAGACACCCCTTCTTTTTTAAGTTTTTTTATGACAGTAGAGTCATAAGAAGAAATATAGTTTTCTAAAATTTTAGAACCGGCAGTGGCGATGGTACCTTCAATTAGCATGTTGTCTTTGATTGCGCAGGGAACACCCCACAGCGGCATGGCCGTTGAATTTTCAGTTTCCAATTTACAACAACCGCGCGAAGCCGAGTAGTGGCCTTTTTGGCCATTTTCAAATACAGATAAATAAGCATTCAGTTTTTTATTTTCTTTTTTTATTTTGTCAGAGTAAGTCTTGAATATTTCTTCAGATGTAAAATGGCCTTTGGCAAGGCCGGCTTGAATATCTTTGATTGTGAATCCCATATCCATTTTTTTATTTGTGTGATAGGACAGACTTAACCTTAACGAACCGGTTTTCTTTGTGAGGCGCTTGGCCAATGAGTTTTTTATCCAGTTCATCGTTCATCTCAAACTCCCCCCTGCTTTCATCTGGTCGCATACTGTTCACTAAACCCGTTGTTTGATAGAGTGGCTCAACTCCGGTTGTGTCAACCTTATTTAATTTTTCTATATATTCCAAAATTGAAGACAGATCTTTTTTGAGACTCTTTTCTTCTTTTTCACTTATTTTTATTCTCGCCAACGAAGCGATATGTCGTACTTCTTTTTCGGTAATCACTATGTTAAAAAATACCACGAAAAGCCCTCTTTGCCACTATTGACCTATTAATAAAAATATAGTATATTCTTGAAGGTTTACTAGAGGAGAGGTTAACAAATCATGAAACTTTCAGAGGCATAGTTGGCAATGCGTGCTTGTATTCAGGTAGCAAAAAAAGAGATAGGAGCGGTGAGGGGTTGGGATCCTGTGGCTGTTGCCATTATCGCTGCCAAGCTTTTTGATGGCATTACCGAAAGTAGTGATGGTGGGAGGTATCCACCAACTGCCAAAGAATTCGAGTCTGATGCCTCATCGTTTCGCTGAGTTAAATTAACTCTCCATTTCGTCTCCCCGCTCACACGAGCGGGGTTTTTAATTTCAGATTTCTATCTTGAACCTCTATTGCAAATTGTAACTTATCTACCAAAGCAACCGGCGGAGGGGGTGTGCTTTTTTAAAATCAGCCTCGACGCTTCGGTCGGGGTCCCGACACGTTGTCGTCGGGGTAGAATTTTTAAAAAGTGCACCTCGCAGCATGCATAGAGGTTGTGTGAGCGACCGAGCGGTAGCGAGGAAGTACTGAAGTCAGTAGACTGGATGTGCTATTTAAGCAGTTTCATAAACTCTTTTTCGTCCAATATTTTAACTCCTAACTTTTGAGCTTGGTCGTATTTTGAACCAGGTTCTGAGCCGGTTACGACATGGTTTGTGTCTTTGCTGACTGATGATGAAACCTTACCGCCAAGAGCGCGGATTTTTGCTCTGGCTTCCTGGCGGCTCATTGATTCAAGAGTGCCGGTAATGACAAATATTTTGCCAAAAAATTTACCCTTAATTACCCCTTTGTCAGCGATGATTTTTAATCCTGCTTGCTCAAACTTTTTTAGTATTTTTTTGTGATATGGCCGTTTGAACCATTCGGTGATGCTATGAGCCACAACCGGACCGATATCTTCAACAACAGTGAGTTCTTCTTCTGAAGCCTCAGCAATCTTATCAAGCGTATGAAAGTGTTGGGCTAAGACGCGAGCGGTCTCCTCTCCTACATGCATAATACCAAGGGCATAGACAAAACGAGCGAGTGGAACTTCTCTACGATCATTAATGGCTTTAACAACATTCGCGCTTGATAATTCGGCAAACCGGTCTAGGTTTTGTAGATCTTCCGCTTTGAGAGTAAATAAGTCGGCATAGTCTTGGATAAGACCAGCATCCATCAGGGCATCAATTATTTTTGGCCCGACGCCGTCAATATTCATGGCATTGCGGGAGCAGAAATGGTAAATTGTGATTCGCTGTCGGGCTGGGCAATCTATGTTTGGACAATAGGATGCAACTTGCCCGGATTCTTTTTTAATTGGTGTATTACAGACAGGACATTTTGTCGGAAGCTGGAAACCTTTTTCTTTGCCGGTTCGGAGTTCAGTTAAAACATTTATAATATCAGGTATAACATCTCCGGCCCGTCCGACTACGACAGTGTCTCCAATTTTTACATCGAGACGTTTAATTTCATCAATGTTATGGAGAGTTGCCCTACTGATGGCAGTACCTCCAATTGAGATTGGTTTAAGGTGAGCTACCGGAGTCAGGACACCGGTCCGGCCGACTTGAACTTGTATGTCTTCAATAATTGTTTGGGCGGATTTGGGCGAGAATTTGAATGCGATTGCACCTCGAGGCGATTTGCCGATGACACCTGCTCGTTGGTAGACCT
>Ga0209542_10001199_pt1 | contig 61660 bp, 63 predicted proteins | sample RifCSPhighO2_01_FD_184028 | JGI IMG/M metagenome (GOLD analysis project Ga0209542, IMG submission 184028) | Soil microbial communities from Rifle, Colorado - Rifle CSP2_plank highO2_0.1 (SPAdes) (version 2) | ecosystem: Environmental > Terrestrial > Deep subsurface > Rock core/Sediment ...
GTGAGAGGCAGTGCGTAGCTCCATGTTGCGGAGACATCAAGCGGTACAATGACCGCGCCATTCAAGAGAACGGATGAGTTTGCTTCTTTCGCTCCTCCAATAGTTTGCGGAGTTACATTTGTAAGCGCTGTTACCGGGTTTAGCGTAAGCCCGCTTGGCGCCACAGAATCAAGAGTAATGGCTGAGGTTACGGCAGCGCTCTCATTGCCTGAAGCGTCTTTGGAGGTGAGGGAGATTGCATTTGCGCCCTCGGTGAGAGGCAGTGCGTAGCTCCATGTTGCGGAGACATCAAGCGGTACAATGACCGCGCCATTCAAGAGAACGGATGAGTTTGCTTCTTTCGCTCCTCCAATAGTTTGCGGAGTTACATTTGTAAGCGTGGGGGTTGAATTAATAGTAAGTCCCGCGGGAGGCGTGGTGTCCACCACACTGACGATTCTTACCACTGGAAGAGCCGCGTTCCCTGAAGAATCAGAGACGTTGTAGCGGACGGTGTAGGTACCAAGAGCGTTTGTGTTTACGGGGTTTGTGATAACGATGCTGGACGTAAGGTTCCCGCTGAAATTGTCGGTTGCTGTGGCGCCCGCGTCTGTGTATGTCGAGCCGTACTCAACAGTTACCGGGCTTCCGCCGTTTCGTGTGATGACCGGAGGCGTTGAGTCCTCGGTAATCGCTCGAGTTGTCGCGGATGAGATGTTTCCTGATGCGTCCCGTGCCGTGACAGAGAGGGTGTTTGTCGCGTCTTGCGTTAGATTTACGGATATTGAAAAGTTGCCGCCAGTTGCAGTTCCAGTTGCCGTTGTGGCTCCGCCTGTGATTGTGATGGTTGACTCCGCTTCGGCTGTGCCCGTGATTGTGATTGAGGGCGCGTTTAGGGTTGTTGGTGTGGTTGTGATGACTGGGGATGCCGGACCGATATTATCGTGTGTTATTACGACTGTCGCGGAGGTAGATTGTTCATTATTCGCGTTTATGGCACGAACCGATAAGGTGTTCGGCTGGTTTTGATTCAAAGACACACTAACCGCGTACGTTCCATTTATCGCCTGCGCGCTTGCGGTCGCGGAACCGCCCGTCACCGTAATTGTCGGGCCGTAGAGAGCCAACACCTCGTTTGATGACAACACGCGGTTATACATTTTTACCTCGTCAATATTTCCCTTCCAGGAACCGCTCCCGCTTGTGGTGCTTCCGCCGATTATGGTTTGCATCGCCCGATTTATCGGGGTGCCGTTCCATGGTTGAGAAGAACGTTTGACGCCGTCAACATACAAGGTGATTTCATGGTTCGTGTAATCCATCACGCCCGTGACGTAATACCATCTGTCGGCCTGTATGCCTCCGGAAGGATTCCAAATTGCCCTGCTGTTTTTGTCTTGCGGACAAACACCCGCGTAATCAACTTTGAAATAAAAGCCCTGCGGATAAGTTTCCGTGAGATTTATGCCGAGCATGTTGTCTTCACATGAGGCATTATCATAATTAGAAATAATAGTCTGGCTATATGTTGTGGGATTGGTCGGTTTAACCCAGGCCGTCCAGGTAAATCCGTCCACCGCGCCAAAATTTTGGTTGTTGATAAGTCGCGTAAATGCTCCGTCGCTAAAACGCGCGCTCGCGCCGGATACGCCATCCGTACTCCATGCCACTCCGCCCGTAAGAGTTCCTGAATTATTTTGAGATGAGGTGTCGGCGACAGTAGTGCCCGCGCCCTCATTAAATGACCATGCTCCAAAAAGTCCTGTTGTCGGGTTTGAGCCGATTGAGCCTGAAATTGTTTTTGAGTCGGCTGATGTTAATCCCGCAGATGTTGAAATAACCGGTGTCGCAATACTGGGAATATCCGATGTGATATCAACCGTTCCCGCGGTACTTACTTCACCTTCGGTAGATGTTGCTGTTACTGAAAGGTGATTCACGCTATTTGAGGTAAGCGGCACGTCAATCAAAAACATGTTGCCGATTGCGAGCGTACTCATTGTTGAGGCGCCACCGGTTACCGTGACGGTCATGTTTCCGTATTCTCTCTCAATAAGCGTTGCTGACAGGGGACGATCAAACACTTTTACCTCATCTATCACTCCATTCCAAAATGCCGGTTCTGATTTGTGCCCGCCGATTCGCGCGTCCATGAGGCGAGTAATCTTTACTCCGCCAGGAATCCACGCGTGAGAGGCGCGAAGTACGCCATCCACATAGAGCGAGATCGTGTCGTTCGCGTAATCCATTACGCCCGCGACGTGATACCATCTGTCCGCCTCCACGCCTCCTGTCGGTTGCCAGATAACTTTATTGTTCGCGTTTTGAGGACAGACGCCAAGCGAATCCGCTTTAAATGTAAATCCGGGAGCGCCGGCGGTGTTTAATCCAAACATGTAATCCTCGCAACTCGCGTTATCCATGTAGTTTAAAATCGTCTGCGGAGTAGAGGTACTTGTGTTATTTGTTTTTACCCACGCCATCCATGTGTAGCCGGTTGAGGTTGCGTAGTTATGCACAGGTAGTTGAACATAGTTTGAGCCGGTAAATGCACCTCCGCTGTTACGTTTTCCCGTTGGTCTTCCGTTTGACGAGTACGGCACTGGATTTCCCGTTCTCCCATTTCCCGAGGAGTCGGGTACGGCTATTACTTCATCAAACGACCAATAACCGGCTAGACCGGTTGTGTTATTCGTATCAATTGTGCCGACAAGCGAAATTGTGCTGTTATACACAGTTTGCGTCGGAGTTATAATTGTCGGAGCGGGCAGATTAACCGCCGAGGCGCGCGCAATTTGCAGAGCAAAACTTGCGAGCAATAACGCGGAAAAAGATGATAAAACGGATACTGTTTGACTTTTCTTTGCTGACGTAAACGTACGCATATGTTTTTGCTTTATCATAGTAAGTGTTACTCTTACTCTATTCTTCAAAATAAATCAAGGTTGACATATTGTATGAAATGTGTTGTTAACCAAGATACTTATTTCTTCTACAGATCGGTAGGGACGGGTAGTTTTTTTAGTATTTTCTGAAACTCTTCTTCCCTTCCGTGAAATTCAAGTTCCTCGTCGCTTATTCGTATCCTCTCCCCTCTTTGCGGCGCCTGATGCGCGTTTATTCTTACTAATTGAATTTTTTTCGCGATTTTTTCAATTATATCCCCCATTTCTTTCCAACATATCCATTCAATGATGCTTGCCAATGTTTTGTCCCTTTTTTTCCACCTTTTATCTAACATCACCGCTTCTCCTCCGCACCATTTGTTTGCCCTAAAAAATTTCTCAATATCTTTTTCGTTGCCATATACAGGAACCATGCGCGTATAGATTTCTTCCCAATAGAAGGTGCGCGGGGGCGAGAGCTCATACGCCTCTTCCGTTACGAAATGATTAAAACAAAACTTATCCCTTGATTCTCTTTTTTTGTCCTTTGCCCCCCTCCTCTTTCCCATTATTCCAAAGAGGAGAATGACCGCAAGACGCACCGTGAATATCCTTCCTTTTTTACAGCCTATGACGATATCAACATCTGAATCCTTGTTTACGTTTCCGAGACTTACCGACCCCGATACGCAGGCGAAATTCAGATATGGAATAAGATTGAACGCCCAACGAAGCCTTAATATCTTTTTCCATTTTTCTTCAAGCATCTTGTCCCGCAACATTCTTTCTTCTCTCGCTCTCCCCTTCTCCTTTCGCGATACGGCAAGAATTCCTTCCTGTTCATAGACCGCTTGTTCGTCTTTCAGCTCTTTTACGATATGGGAGAGATTGTGGAGAGTTTCCGGTCTTTTCGCGCGGGGAAGCGCCGTCCAAAGCTCAAATACGGTAAGCGGTCTTCCAATATAATCATAGAACGCGATTACCTTATGCGCGTATTCTTTAGAGGGTGTCTTCATCTTCCATGCTTGGCTTATCCAAAAGAGAGGTTTCAAATTCCATTCCCTCTCCTCCTATTTTTACGATATCCTTATCAATTTTTTTAAATTCTTTTGAGGCGAAATTGAAGGCGTTTACCGTCGTTCCGAGACTTCCTCCCAATTTTTTCATGTAGTCCTGATACCCGCGAAGGTGGCGTTCAAGCGAGGCGACATTTTTCAAAATTTCCTTCGTTGATTCCTGAATTTGATAGGCGCGCATTCCATGCCACATCGCCTGAAGCGTTACGTAAAAAGTTGTCGGAGATACGATATACACTTTCTTTTCTCCTATCGCGTAATCAATAAGGTCTCTTGTGTTCACCTTAATCGCGCCCACCTGATTTACCAGCAGGTCGTAGTAAATTCCTTCCGCCGGTATAAACATGAACGCGTATTCCGTCGTGCCTTCCGCCGGCCGAATATATTTCGCGGTTTCATCTATTCTGTTTTTTAGGTCCTGCTTGAACAGTTTTTCCAATTCTCCGCGCCGCGCGGGGTCTCCTTCTTCCACGATTCTGTTGTAATTTTCCAGAGAAAATTTTGAATCAATCGGAATAATTTTTTCACCCACAAAAATGACCGCGTCAACTTTTTTGCCGTCCTTAAACTCATACTGCATCTTATAATCTTTCGGGGTAAGAGCGTTTCCAAGAAGGGTCTCCAAATAAAACTCTCCCACCACTCCCCGCTGTTTCGGACTTCGCAGTATGTCCTGCAATTTCTGAATCTGGTCGGCAAAACCAACAACCTGCTTGTTTGTTTCGTCCAGTTTCGTGAGACGCTCGGTTACCTCCCGTATAATCTTCGCGCTTTCCGTAAACTGATGCTGGGAAAGTTTTGATGATTCTCCGAGGCGGTCATCCAGCATTCTTCGCACATCGTGAAGCTCTTTCTGCAAGAGAAGCATTGACTGACTATCCTCTTCTTTTTCTCCTTTCGGCAGGGCGCGTTTTACTATCCAATAGACGCCTCCTAGTATGAACGCGCCTATGATTCCTCCTAGAATAATAAACTGTGTCATATAAGTCCTAATTTTTTACATCCCATCCAAATTGCCGCGACATGGGGCAGGGTTTTTATCTCTCCCTCCGCCGCCCTTCGCAGAGCCTCCTCGGGAGAGACGAGTTCAATTTCTATCGGTTCGGTCGGGTCGTCTTTCGGTTCTTTTATTTTTTTACCTCCCGTTCCCACGCAAAGCCACGCTTTTCCCCGATCGTTTGACGGGTCGGTCACAAACTCTCCCATATATTCTACGTGTTCCATCACATATCCCGTTTCTTCCTCCAGTTCCCTCTTCGCCCCCTCTTCAGGAGATTCACTCTCTTCCACCATTCCCCCCGGCAGTTCCATGACCACTTCTTGCGCTCCGTGTTTATACTGGCGATTTAGGATAACCTTACCTTCTTTTGTAAGACAATACACAAGAACCCATCCTTTTCTTTCCCGCATAAAATAGTCCTTGATGATACTTCCATCAGGAAGAAGAACCTCCTCTTTTTTTACTTTATAATACGGGGAGTTTAATACGTACTCACTTTTCAAAATTTCCCACTTTTTCTCCTTTTTTTCTTCCATACATTTTTAATTTGTTGACACGATAACCCCCGCGACAACGAGTGTGAGGAGAGATAAGATAATACTTGCCACAAGCAACAGAATCGCGCATATCCTGGATTTGGAAAAAAATGTTTCCGCGAGAAAGAGATTTATCCATGCCATTCCCACTCCCCCTCCAACTATTCCAAGCATGTTCCATCTCTCCCCAATTTCTCTTACTCCTTCCGCTCCATTAAACCGAAGCACTATTCCTTCAACGGGAAGCAGGCGGTATGAGTACGCCATCACCGCGAGACTCGCCACAGAAAGCAAGACAGAAGACAACACAAGCCCCTTATACGGATTTTTTAAGATTCGCGTGTTTGCAGTAAACTCCCGCAATGTTTTTTTTACTTTATTTTGCATACTTCTTACTCCTTATGCTTTTTTAGAAGCGCGGTGAGTATTGGAGGAGTAAGTAGCGTTGAGAGAATAACCATGATTACTATAATGGAAAACATCTCATTAGAAATAACTCCGAGCGTTTTCCCCATAATCGCGAAAATCAGCCCAACCTCACCTCGCGGCACCATTCCAAATCCAATCAGCAATTTATTCATTTTTTTTCCCGCAACAATACCGGAACAAAGCTTCCCGACAAACGCGATAAAGGTAATTCCCAAAGCTGTTATCAATACGGGAATATTGGTTAACGTTTTTAAATCCACTCCCATTCCCGTAATAACAAAAAAAATCGGTACCAAGAAATGCCCGAGTGGCTCAATGAGCTCTTCAACGTGTTTTTCCGTGTGATTATTCAGTATTTGTTCTATGCTCTTTTTTGTTTCTTTGTCGCTTTTCTTTATTACTTCCCTTGTTTTTTCGCAAATTTCCGGCTCTTTAAAGAATTTAAAATGAACGGGATCAAGCACTAATCCGGCGGCAAACGCTCCCACGATTGGCGCAAGCCCTATTTTTTGGGCGATAAAAGCAAGTATAAAAGCAAACGAAATGGCAAGCGTAAATTTCATTCCCGTTCCGGTATGTATTCTAGAAATCCATCTTCCTAGCATAGGCGCCGATAATTGCCCTATTATTATCGCACCCACAAGAAATGCCAGCGCCTTTAATGATATTACACTCACCGCTCCAACACTCACCGATCCGACTGTCGCAATAGCGGAAACGATCGCGAGAATAATCAATCCTATCACGTCATCAATCACCGCCGCTCCGAGCACGATTTGAGCCTCTGGAAGATGCAGTTTTTTCAAATCTTTAAATACCCGCGCGGTAATGCCGACCGATGTCGCGGTTAATGTCGCACCTAAAAAGAGATATGCTGTTGTTGAGAGTCCGGGAAGAAGAAGAGGTCCGACAATATAAGTTCCTAACACAAATGGCACCATAACCCCAACCATTGCCACAAGAAAAGCTCGAACCCCCACTTTTTTCATTTTTTCAATGTTTGATTCAAGCCCTATTTGAAACAATAAAATAACAACTCCCAATTCCGCTAAAAATTTAATAATTTCATTTGATCGTATCGGTTCCAACACATATATCCCGAAAAGCCCGAGATTTCCCAATGCAACGCCCATTATTAACTCTCCCAATACCGACGGCTGTCCCAACCGCTCAACGAGACCTCCAATTTTCGCGCTCATGAGAAGCATCGCTATCGCGAGAAAAATAAAAGCAATATTATTATGCCCCCCTTCCTGCCCAATATCGTTTCCATCACTATTTCCAAGCGCGATAAGAGGAATAACACCCAATGCGAACATCAAACACGCCATCCATGCTTTATATATTTTTAATTTCATATATTTGAAATATGTTCCTTTCTTTTTCTTCTTGCCACTTTTAGACGCAGGAGAGATTTTTGCAGTTCCGCGTAGGCTTCCGCGAAGCCTTCCTCATCCGATCTTTTTTCCTTCATTATTTCTTCCGCTTTCGCGCGCGCTGTTTCCGCGATATGTTCATCAATTTCTTCCGCCCGCTCCGCCTGGTCCGCGAGCACTAAAACTCCGCCCTGATTCACTTCCGCCATTCCGCCCGAAACCGCCATCACAAATTCCTCGCCATTTTTTTTCGCGACAATTTCTCCCAATATTAAGGGGGTGATGAGGGGGATATGACCCGAAAGAACGCCTAATTCTCCCGCTTCTCCCGGGAGCATAACAATATCCACGTCTTCATCAAAGACGGTTCGTTCTAAAGTTGCTATACGCAGATGAAGCGACATAAATTTCTAATTACTAATTTTTAATTTCTAATAAAATTCCAATGACCCAATGACCAATTTTTAGAAATTAGTAATTAGATATTTTTCGCTTTTGCTCTTTCCCTTACTTCTTCAATATCACCTGCCATATAGAAGGCGGATTCCGGAACATCATCCAGTTTTCCGTCAAGAATTTCCTTAAAGCTTTCTATTGTTTTTTGAAGAGGAACATACGTTCCGTTCGTTCCCGTAAATACCTCCGCCACGAAGAAGGGCTGTGAGAGGAACTTTTGAATTTTTCTCGCGCGGGCAACGATTAATTTATCCTCATCGCTCAACTCATCAATGCCAAGAATCGCTATCACGTCCTGCAAATCTTTATACCGCTGAAGAAGCTTCTGAACCTCCCGCGCCACTTTGTAGTGTTCTTCTCCTACGATTCCGGGCTCAAGAACCGTTGAGGTGGAATCAAGCGGGTCAACGGCCGGGTAAATACCGAGCTCCGTTAGCCCACGGGAAAGTACCACCGTTGAATCAAGGTGAGAAAAGGTTGTCGCCGGCGCCGGGTCGGTTAGGTCATCCGCCGGCACATAGACCGCTTGCACGGAGGTGATTGAACCATTCGTTGTTGAGGTAATCCGTTCCTGTAAAAGCCCCATTTCCGTTGCCAGGGTCGGCTGGTATCCCACCGCGGAAGGAATTCTTCCCAAAAGCGCGGACATTTCCGAACCTGCCTGCGTGAAACGGAAGATGTTGTCAATGAAGAGAAGCATATCCCTCTTCTCAACATCGCGAAAATATTCCGCCATCGTAAGACCTGAAAGAGCAACCCGCGCTCGCGCCCCCGGCGGCTCATTCATCTGTCCGAATACCATGACGGTTTTATCAATAACACCTGATTCTTTCATTTCGTGATAAAGGTCGTTTCCCTCGCGAGTTCTCTCTCCCACTCCGCAGAAGACGGAATATCCTCCATGTTCCGCCGCGATATTTCTGATAAGCTCCTGAATCAGCACTGTTTTTCCCACGCCCGCGCCTCCAAAGAGACCAACCTTTCCTCCTTTTACGAAGGGGGCGATAAGGTCAATCACCTTGATTCCCGTTTCAAAAATTTCCGCTTTCGTGGACTGGTCTTTAAATTCCGGCGCGCTTCTATGAATCGCCCACGTTTCCTTTCCTTTTATTTTTTCCTTTCCGTCTATCGGTTCGCCTAATACGTTAAAAAGCCGTCCGAGCGTTTCGCTCCCAACTGAAACCGAGATGGGAGCTCCTTTTGACGACACCTCCGCTCCGCGCATCAACCCGTCAGTTCCAGCCATCGCAATCGCGCGAACTTCATTATTTCCCATATGCTGTTCCACTTCCAGCGTTATCGTTTCTTCCAAATTATTTTTTACCTCAAGCGCGGAATATATCGCGGGCACGCTTCCTTCCTTAAAATAAACGTCCACAACGGGGCCCATGACTTGGGTGATGATGCCTTTTTCTTTTTCCATATTTTTTATAAATCTCTAATTTCTAAACCCTAATCTCTAAACAAATCCAAAACTCAAAATTTTTTAGAGATTAGAAATTAGGATTTAGAGATTTAACATTTATGCTGTTGCCATCGCGCCGGAGGCGATTTCCGCTATTTCCTGCGTAATACTCGCCTGCCGAGCCTGATTGTACGATAACTGCAAGTCGCCAATCAACTCTCCCCCCTTATCGGTCGCGTTCTTCATCGCAACCATCCGAGCCGAATGTTCGGATGCCTGCGCTTCCAAAAGCGCCTTATATATTTCGACCTCAATCAAATACGGAACAAGCTCTTCAAACACCTTCACCGGGCTTGGTTCAAACACATAAACCGCTTGTTCTTTTTGTTGTTCTTCTTCTTTTTTTGTTCCCTCTTTCTTGAATAGACGCGCCTGCGCCTCATTATCCGTTTCCGTTATTTTTTCAAACGAGGAAATTTCTATGGGAAGTGTTTGCCGTATCACCGGCTTTTGAATCAGGACGTTTACAAACTGATTATACGCGACATAAACCTTTCCATAGGCTCCCGCGCGAAAATCTTGAGTCGCGATTTTTGTTATTCCGCCAATATCCCGAATGGAGAAGTATTCCTGAATATCAGAGAAGTCCGCTACGATATTCATTCCTATCTTTTTCGCGAAGATTCTCCCCTTTTTTCCTATCGTTACGGCGTCTATCTCATGCCCTCCTTTCTTCATTTCGCTTGTCCACCGAAGCACCTTTTGAAACAAGGAGATGCTTAGTCCTCCGCAGAAACCCCTGTTTGTGCTTATCAGAATCATTCCGATTTTCTTTTGCTTCGCGTTTCCCTTCCAATACACATGCTCTTTTATTTCATGTTCTCTTTCCGTGATATTCTTTAGAATCTCAAGCGCGCCATAGGCGTACGCGTCCGCGCTCCGCGCCCTCATTTGCGCTTTTTTCATTTTAGAGGCTGCCACGAGTTGCATCGCTTTGGTAATTTGGCGGATATTTTTTACCGATTTTATCCGCTTTTTTATTTCTTTGGTGTTTGAAGGCACGGTCTAGGCTTTAGGCTTTAGGCGTTAGGCTTTAGAAGTCTGTATGCCTAGCGCCTTTGTTAAAATCCTTTTTTGAATATTTCCGCCAGTTTTTTTATTTTTTCCTGCGTTTCCGCCGTAACATCTTTTTTCGCCATAATTTCTTCCACCACCTCCTTCGCTTCGGCTTCAAGAAACAGGCGGAAGCTTTCTTCAAATTGCTTCACCCGAGAAACATCAACATCATCCAACACGCCCGATGAGGCAATATAAATCGCGATAACCTGGTTGGCGAGAGAAAGCGGAGCATAATTCGGTTGCTTCAAAATTTCCGAAAGCCTCTTTCCCCGCTCAATCTGACTTCTTGTTTCCTGGTCCAGGTCGGAGGCAAATTGCGCGAACGCCGCGAGTTCCCGAAATTGAGCAAGCTCAAGACGAAGCTTTTTCGCGACCGCTTTCATCGCTTTTGTTTGCGCAGAGCTTCCTACCCGTGAGACCGAGAGGCCGATGTTTACCGCCGGACGCGTGCCGGAATAAAAGAGTTCGGGTTCCAAATAAATCTGACCATCCGTGATGGAGATCACATTTGTCGGAATGTAGGCCGACACATCTCCCGATTGCGTTTCAATGATTGGCAGAGCGGTCAGAGAGCCGCCTCCAAGATCTTTGTTTAGTTTCGCGGCGCGTTCCAACAGCCGGGAATGCAGATAAAAAACATCTCCCGGATATGCTTCTCTTCCCGGCGGTTTTCTTAACAAGAGTGATATTTGCCTGTACGCGACCGCGTGTTTTGAAAGGTCATCATACACGACAAGCGCGTCTTCTCCTTTGTCCATAAAATATTCTCCCATGGCGCATCCGGCATAGGGAGCAAGATATATAAGAGAGGCGGGGTCGGAAGGTCCGGCAACAACAACGATTGTGTACTCCATCGCGCCCGCTTCTTTCAGTTTTGCCACAATTTTTGCTATTTTTGATTTTTTCTGTCCGATCGCGACATACACGCACCACATGTTTTCTCCTTTCTGATTTAATATCGTGTCAATCGCGATTGAGGTTTTTCCCGTGCCCCTATCTCCGATAATAAGCTCTCTCTGGCCTCTTCCGATTGGAATCATTGAGTCTATCGCCTTTATCCCCGTTTGTACGGGCTGTTTTACGCCTTCGCGCGCCATCACTCCCGGAGCTATTTTTTCAATTAACGAAGTTTGTTTTGTTTTTATTTCTCCTTTGCCGTCAAGCGGATTTCCAAGCGGGTCCACGACCCGTCCAATGAGTTCGCGTCCCACCGGAATTTGAAGAATGTTTCCGGTGGATTCCACCACTTCTCCCTCTTTTATTTTTTCCCAATCTCCCAATACCACGACTCCCACATTTTCTTTCGTAAGATTCAGTACGAGTCCGTATGTTTTTGATTCTGTAAATAAGACCATCTCACCCATCAAAGCCTCCGAAACACCCGAAAGAAGCGCGATTCCATCTCCCACTTCCGCCACCTCACCCACCTTCCGCACCTCTGAAGCTTCCCCAAGATTCGCAATCTTTTGTTTGATATGTTCTATAATTTTTTCTCTCGTCGTATCTTTCATATTCTCAAAAAACGTTACGCGCTATACATATTCTGAAGAGTTTTCTTTAAGGAAACATCCACAACGCGGTCTCCTATTCTAATTACCGCTCCTCCTATAAGCTTTTTATCTTCCTTGAATTGAAATTCCCCGACCTCGTGCGTTTCCTGAATTTCTTTTCGCAGCCATTCTTTTGTTTCTTCGGAAAGAGAGATTGCCGTCGTTACGATAACTTTTTTTTGTTCTTCTCTTTTTGCCGTCAACTTATGAATAAGATGAAGTTCGCGTTTTTCCGCAAGAATAATGATTAGGTTTTTTACTTCCGGAGCGATATACCCGCCCCACCATGAATCCAAAAGCCCCAATCTTGTTTTATTATCTTTCGCGTGTTGCAACTCCTGCTCTTTCTTTTTATCCAACAGCTCTCCAATCATTTCACCCTGCCGAAGAGCGAGCGGAAACAGGGCGTCTCCCGCCTCCCTTCTTAACGCTTCCATGTAGTCTTGTATGCTTGCCATATGCCCTAGACTTCTTTTTTATTTTTGCTTCTTTAGAGTTTTTACCGCCTCTTCCAACAATTCCTTTTGTTTTTTTTCATCAATTTCTTTTTCAAGCACTTTTGAGGCAAGCGCGACCGCGATTGTTTTTATTTCTCCCTCCAAAGACTCCAAAAGGCTTCTTTTTTCTTCTTCCGCGAGAGCGCGGGCGTCTTCCATCATTTTCTTTACCTCTTCTTCAGCTTTTATTTTCATCTCCTTCCGTATTTTTTCCTGCAAGGCGAGGCTTTTCGCGTGCATTTCCTCCAATTCTTTTCTTTGGGAGGCCATGTCTTTTTTCAGCTTCTCCTCCAGTTCTTTTGATTTTTTTTCAAGCTTTTCCGCCTGCGTCAGGCTTTCCCGCACCCGCTCCTCCCTCTCTTTCATCAGCTTCTTTACCGGACGAAAAAGAAACCTTGAAAGGATGAGGAAAAGGATGCCAAAATTCACCATCTGCCAAAGGAGAATTTTTCCGTCCAAACCAAAACTGCTTAGTAGTGATTCCATGATGATATCAACGAATAGTAGGATAATCAGCGAATAACGAATTGCGTACGAATAATCAAATACGCGAGCGATTCGTTTATTCGTATAGATTCGCTATTCGTTGATTTTCTGATTATTCCACGAATCTAATGATAAGAGCGACCACGAGCGCGAAAATCATGATAGCTTCCGTAAACGCGATTCCAAGAATCATGTTTGTCTGAATTTTTGGAGTCGCTTCCGGATTTCGACCGATTGCCTCAAGAGCCTTTCCCACCAAGATACCGATTCCGATGCCGGGACCCAGGGCTCCAAATCCCACGGCGACTGCCATTGCTATTAAACGTAATTCTTCCATGTGTTTCTTAAATCTCTAAATCCTAATTTCTAATCTCTAAATAATCTCAAATGTCAAAATCCAAAAACGTTTTTGAAATTTTTATTTTGAATTTGTTTAGAGATTAGGGTTTAGAGATTAGAGATTTTAAACTTATCCGACCTTAATGCGCTGCCGCATGGCTCTCCTCGTCATGGCTTGTCATCGCGAGTTTCATAAATACCAAAGTTAGCATCGCGAACACGAACGCCTGCACAACCGCCACAAACACCTCCAGTCCGTAAAAAGGAATCGGCACGAAATACGGAACAAGCATCAATATAACCGTTAGGAGCACCTCTCCCGCGAATATGTTTCCAAAAAGACGGAAGGAGAATGAGATGATTTTCGCGAATTCCGAAATGAGTTCCAGTATGCCCACAAAGAAATTGATAGGACTTGAAAAGTTGAAGAATTTTTTCAGGTACCCGAATCCGAGCGCGCTGAAGCCCACTATCTGGGTTACGATAACCGATATAAGGGCGAGAGCAAGCGTGGTGTTCAGGTCGGTAGTGCCCGGTCTAAAGAGCGGAACCATATGAGCTTCCTTAACTTCTATTGTTTCGCTCGTTTCTAACGGTTCGGGAAGAAATACATTCTCCGCGTATTCATTTTGATATTGGTACATATCGGATTCCATAGCTTGCGTGGCTTGGATAGGAGCTTCCGTCGTGTGTTCTTCCACTTTTTTTATTCCGATTGTTCCAACCCCCGGAATAACCTCAAATATGTTTGCCGCGAAGACAAAGATGAAGATTGTTCCGATAAACGGAAGGGCTTTTTCCGCGAGACGCTTTTCTCCCAGCACCGTTTCGCAAAGATTCAAAAAAAACGAGTATACGCTTTCCAATATAAGCTGGAGACCTTTCGGCACGATACTATGCTTCCAAAGCCCGATGATAACGAGCAGAGAAACTATTACGATACCTACCCAGGTGGTAAGCAGTGAATTTGTAACCGGCGTGCCGGCTATATTAAACACCTCTTCCGCTACAAGAGAAATAGACAACATGAGAGTGATACTAGACCTTAATAAACAGAGTAATTTTATTGGAAAACCTTTTTTTGGTCAACATGTGGCAGAAATACATAAGTCCCGCCATAGAGCGGGACTCATGAAATTCATAGAAATGTGTTGAAATTTATTACATCAACTTACCATACTCATTGCCCGAAGCTCAATTGATTTCGCAACTGACTGAAACATGCTTGAGGCGTTAAAAACCTCAACGCCGATAACTTTTCCTTGTTCGTCAAGTTCCGCCATCATACCAGGCGCGATTTCCACAAATTCCTCTTCTGCTCCCTGCTTTATGCCAAAATACAAAACGTCGCTTTTCGCGTCATAATGCACAAATTGTTTTTTTCTTGATTTTTTCATATTTTTTTCCACCCCCTGAATTCAAGATGAGAAGAATATAAAATCTTCTGCTTCGCCTTGTTATTATATCATTAGGCGTCTGCTTAACAAATAATTAAATTGTTCTATAATGGTATTCATGAAACACGAACTTCCAACGCTTCCTTATTCCTACGACGCTCTAGAGCCTTTTATTGATATGGAAACCATGAGGATTCATCATGCAAAGCATCATCAGGCATACGTGGATAAGCTGAATACCGCTTTGGAGAAATATCCTCATTTGCAAGAGAAGACGGTTGAGGAGCTTTTGAAAGACTTATCGGGCGTACCGGAGGAAATACGAGGAGCCGTGCGAAATCACGGTGGCGGGCATTACAATCATTCCCTATTTTGGAAGTGGATGACTCCTCCTATTATTGGAAAAGACGCTCCGACGGGTGAATTTTTGAAACAGATTGAGGTATCTTTTGGTTCCTTTGAAACATTTAAGGAGGTTTTTACAAACTCGGCTCTTGCCTGCTTCGGAAGCGGGTGGGCGTGGTTAATAAAAGATGCTTCAGGCGGGCTTACGGTTATTTCAACCGCGAATCAGGATAGCCCTATTTCCCAAGGACTTGTTCCGCTTCTCGGACTTGATGTTTGGGAGCACGCGTACTATATCAAATATCAAAACCGCCGAGCGGATTATATCACGGCATGGTGGAATGTGGTGAACTGGGGCAATATCAGCGAATAACAAATCTATACGAATAAACGAATCGTTCGCGTATTTGATTGTTCGTACGCAATTCGCTATTCGTTGATTTTCCCGCACGAGCCCCAGAGACCGATTTTTTTTACTCTCGCTTCTTTCTCTTTTTCCCTAAAGAGCGCGCTCTGCGTTACATCCGGCGGATAGGTGGAGGTGTTCGCGTACCCCTCTTTTACAAGTTCCGCGTTTACGAAGAGCTCCGCGCCGTCAGCGTTTTTCACATACACATACCGCAGAAGACGGCCGTATTTATCCCTCTCGCTTATATCTTTTTCAAGAGCCACCTCCTTTCCTTCCACCAGCTCTTTGTTCTTTTCTGCCGCTTCTTTCCCGAAGCACTCCACTTTTCGCCGAGGGTCAACGCTTTCCGGAGCATCAATGCCGATGTAGCGAACCTTCTCCCCTCCTTCTATTTCAATCGTATCGCCATCAATCACTCGTATGGCTTTCGTCGTTTCCCTTTCGTTTTCCTTGTTCTCTTGACTTTCTTCTGATGCGATATTTAGCACCTCTTCTGTTTCTTTTGTTTTTTTATCTCCGAGCTCTCCCGACCAGACACCAAAAAGGAACACGAGTAGTGTTCCTATAAGCACAATCAGACGTTTATAGCGAATTGTTTTCATCTAATAATAAATCGCGTAAGAGTGAGAGGATTTATTTTCCCGGAAGCAGAACCTCTAATGTCTCATCGCATGTTGCCCAAAGACCGACGCGCCTTTCTCTTGCTTTTTCTTCCTCGGCTTCAAAGCTTTTTTGGTACTTTACGTCCGGAGGGTAGGAGACGGTGAAGGCCGCTCCGTCTTTTACAAGGGCAAGGTTTATAAATATCTCGCCTTCTTTTCCTTCGGGGTCTTCCGCGTACACATATCGCAGAAGCCTGCCCTTCCCGTCGCGGTCGCTTACGTCGCGTTCCAGCCGGACTTTCTTTCCGGCAAGCAAAATCTGATTACGCACCTTGGCGCCGGACGCGAAGCATACTTCCGAATCTCCGCTTTTTCCTTCGGGCGCGTCAATTCCTATGTATTGAACAAGTTCGCCTCCCTCAATTTGAATCGTATCGCCGTCAATGACGTTTGTTACGATAAATGTTTCCGATTTTTTCTCCTCCCTTATTTCTACTTCCTGTTTCTTCTCCTCTTTCCCAAGCTGAACGAGAGAGGCGACCAGCCTCTCTCCCGAACCCGGAATCTGATTTCCCATAAAAAAGCCCGCTCCGAAGGCAAGAACGATAAAGAGTATTGGTTTTCCGATGTTTTTCATATGTTTTGTTTGTAGACCCGCCGCGCAAAGATTTTTCCCGTTAAAACTCCTTCATTTCGGCTGGTTCTTCTTCCAACTCCGTTTTTAATTTTTTGAATTCATTTTCCGCCGTTTTTAGCTCATTTCTGCAAAATTTTACCAGTTCGGCTCCCTCTTTAAATTTTTTCAGTCCCGCTTCCACTTCAATGTCCCCTCCCGAGAGTTCTTCCACAATCTTTTCCAGGCGCTGAATTGCCGTTTCCACGTTTGATGCTTCTTTTGTCATGCGCTTATTATATACCAAGTTTTTTCCCGCGCAAACCCTCGCTGAATAGTGGTTAGAACTGCTCCTCCTTTCTTACGGAGTTCACCAGAGAGGTTATGCTCCCCTTTCCGAGAAGAAGTGATATTTCCTCGCCGATTTCAACCTCTTCGGCTTTTTTAATAATCTTTCCTTCTTTGTCGCGAGCGATGCTATATCCCCGCCCCAAGACAGAGGCGGGATTTAAGGAAGCAAGCGCCTCTCCCAAAGAAGCAAGCTTTGAACTTGTCCTATCAAGATACTTCTCCAAACCTTCCCGTATTTTTTCCATTTTTCTTTTTAGCTCGTATTTTTTCCTTTCGGTTGCTTTTTCAAACATATAGAGCCTTCGGAGGAGGAGATGTTCCAGCTCGCGGAATTTTTTGAAGGTCTTCGCGAGCCCGTGTTCCATTCTTACGGAGAGGTTTTTTAGAATCAGATTTTTTCTGCCCAGATACGATTCAAAGCAAGCAAGAACTCTTTTCCAGTTCATTTCGTACTTATTCTTTTTCTCCTCCAGAATATACTCCACCCTCTCCATCAGCGATTCCGCGCCTTCTTTTACTTCTTCCATCAATGATTCTCTTTCCCTTTTCAGATACACGGCGACCGCGGTTGGAGTTGAAAGATTTTTGTCGGATACGTATCCGGCTATCGTCTCGTCCCGTTCGTGGCCGATGCCGGTTAGAACCGGTATTCTTGAGCCCGCTATCGCTTCCGCTATTTTTTCTGAATTAAACACATTAAGACTTTCTCTGCTTCCTCCTCCGCGAATAAGAACAAGAACATCTAGGTTTTGCTTTCCTGTGTTCAGCTCTCGTATCGCGCGCACGATTCCTCCTTCCGCCTGATCTCCCTCCACCCGAACATCAAAGAGGTATATTTGGAAGCCGTATTCACCGATATTTTTTCTCACATCGTTAATCGCCTCCCCCTCCATTGAGGTTATCAGACCAATCTTTCGTACGAAGCGCGGAATCGGGCGCTTTCTTGATTCTTCAAAATACCCTTTTTCCGCGAGCTTCTTCTTTAGCGCCTCAAAAGCTTTTTTCAACGCGCCCTCTCCAATTGGCGTTATTTTTTTTGCTATCAAGCTAAACCTTCCTGTTTTATATAGGCTTGGAATTCCTTTTACAATCACCTCTTCTCCCTCATTCAAAAGATAGGCATAGTATTCCATATCCCATCTTCCCATAAAGCAATCAACCGAATACTGCCCTTCCTTTGGGTCCTTCAACGTAAAGTAGGCATTTCCGTCCCGCACCGAAACTCTTGAGATTTCTCCCCGTACGCTTACCTGTCCAAAACCCGCGAGGGTTTTATTTATGAGATGAACAAACTGCTCCACGGAAAGCTCTCCTTCTTCCGCTTCTCTTACTTCTTTTTTTTCGCTTTTTATTTCTCCTTTTTCTCCCCTTATGATTTCCAAGAATTCTTCTCCATACCTTTCGCTTTTTTTCTTTCCCCACCCCTTAATACGTTCCAGCTCTTCCATCGTTTTCGGCAATACTTCCGCCATTTCTTCCAGAGTGGCGTTGTGAAGAATCATAAAAAGCTCTTTCCCCTCCTCTTCGGCAAGCTCTTTCCGCTTTTGTTTGAGACGATTTAGAATGTCCAACATTTGGTATAATTATAGAGGAGATTTTGTTTTCAGATAGGGGGATGTGATGGAGAATATCGCAAAAAGACTGCGTGAGGGGGACATGGTCTGTATTGAGATGTCGTTTGGCGTCTATAATGGAATGGTGGTACGAAACATGCCCGATGGACGCGTTCTCGTACTCATTTCCGACCTTCTCCGGATTCTCAATGTGGAAAGAGAGGAGTTGTTTACGATTCAAGAGTGTCGGGAGCGTCAGATTGCTCCCCGCGTATAACGTCGTTTGTTTTCCCAAACAGATGGCGTTTTTTTTGAAAAACTAAACAAGAGTTTCCTGCTCCTTGTCTTCTACTGATTCACTTTGCGTTTTTTCTCTTTTTTCTTTCAGGAACCTCTCATATTTTCCCGCCGCGATTTTTAGCTTTAGAATGCTTTTTTTTAATTCTTCCAACACGCTTGTGGAGCGGAGCGCCGCCGCCGGATGATAAATAGGCATAATCAACCTCTCTCCCCACCAGAATATTTTTCCTTGGTCGCGTGAGATTTTCGCGTTCGGCAAAAAATAGTTCATGGAAAATCTTCCCAGTGGAGCGATAATTTTTGGATTCAATATCTCTATTTGCCTAGTAAGATAAGGTTTATACGCCTCTATTTCTTCCGGAGAGGGGTCTCTGTTTTCCGGCGGACGACGTTTTACGATGTTTGTGATATACACGTCTTCTCTTTTCCAGCCAATCGCCTCAATTAGTTTCGTGAGAAGCTGTCCCGAGCGTCCCACAAACGGGCGTTTTTGTTCGTTTTCATGAAAACCGGGCGCCTCTCCGATAAAAAGAATATCACAGTTTGGATTTCCCTCGCCGAATACGAGATGCGACTCCTGAAGCGGAAGTAGGGAATCCTTTTCTATTTCCGCTTTCAAATTTTCCAGCTCCGCGATTTTATCCATTGCCTCTTTTTTGTTATGTATTTATAATGCACTTGCCTGCTCCTATCGTCTAGTGGCCCAGGACGCTGCCCTCTCACGGCGGAAACCGGGGTTCGATTCCCCGTAGGAGCGCAATACAACAAGTTTGCAAGTTGCTACTTCTTACTTATACATCGGAGGCTTTTCTAGCCACGCGCTAGATTGGCGGACAAGGAGTTCTTCCGCTTTTGACGAGTCTTCCATCACTCCCTTTACAACATATTCCATCCGAACGCTTTGAGACCCCTTCACCAAAACCATATCTCCCTCTTCAATTGTCCTCGTAAGAAGCGAGAAGGCTTCGGCTATTCCCTTGCATATAAATACCGATTTCTTTGGTAGCCCCGCTTTCATCGCGGATTCTCCGATAAATTTCCCCTTCGCGCCGACGGTTATCAGAATTTTCGCCGTTTTCGCCGCGATTTTTCCGATGTTCTCGTGTTCTTCTATTGAGTGCTTCCCAAGCTCCAGCATATCTCCCAATACCGCGATTTTACGCTTTGCTTTTATTTCTTTTAGGGTTTCCAGCGCTTCTTTCGCCGCGAGAGGAGAGGAGTTATACGTGTCATCAATAATGACGCTGTTTTTTATTCCTCCCAACACATTCATTCTTCCTTTTGGAGATTTATACGCTCCCAAATTTTCCGCGATTTTTACGAGATTCATGCCAAACACCACTCCAATTACAGCCGCCGCTCCCGCCGCGTAGGTTTGCGTCTTTCCCAGTACTCCTTCCATCCTTACAGGCACAAAACTTCCTCCATAGTTCAGTTTGAAGCTGATTGAAGGAACTCTATTTTGAATTTGCGTTTCAAGATTTGATATTTTTATATCCGCCCGCTCGGAATATCCGAATGTTATTCCGTGAGCGCGCGTGTGATCCCGCATGCCAAGCACCGCCTCATCATCGGCGTTCAATACCGCGAAACCGGTCGCGGGAAGCTGGCTTATCATTCTCGCCTTTTCCCGAATTACTCCCTCCTTGCCCGCGAAAAATTCCACGTGCACGGGGGTTTTTCCTATCGCGGTTACCACTCCGATGTGAGGACGGGCGATTTCCAAAAGTTTTCGCATGTCTCCGGGGCGGTCTATGCCATATTCCAAAATCAGCAATTCGGGGTACGACTTTCTTTTTATGAGCAGATTTATAATTGAGGATAAGATTACTTTTATCCAAAACAATCTTCCTTCCGTATCTTTCCAATTTCCCAAAATAGTAAGAGGGAGTCCAAACTCATTATTAAAATTTTTTGAATTCGCGCGCACCTTCCTTTCCCGTTCCAGAAGCAGTCTTATCGCCTCCTTCGCCGAGGTTTTTCCGACATTTCCGGTTATGCCAATAATGCCGGGTTTATAGCGCTTTAGCGTGAGCTTTGCCAACGTTTTTATTATTTTTTCAAGAAGAGGGAGGAGACGAGATTTCATTGGTATCATTTATTCAGTAGCTTTATCTGGTGGGATATTATAGTAACTTACAATAAATTGCGCCAGTTTTTTGAATGCCGGAACGACGGTTGCGCCCGCGAGTGTTACGTTTGGACGCTCAAGCTTCAGAAGCGCGACGAACTTCGGATTGCTTATCGGCCCGAAACCGATAAAGGTGTGATTATACGCTTCTTCATACCCGCCGTATTTTAGGTCCGCGATTTGAGCGGTTCCCGTTTTTCCCGCTATCCGATGCTGGGGAAGCGCCGCGACATTCGCTTTTTCAACCGCGGATTCCATCATCTCCGCGACTTTTTTTGCCGTTTCTTCTTTTATCACTCTCCGCACTTCTTTTGTTGGAACGGAAGCGTCAATATGGGGGCGCATCAGCGCTCCGCCATTCGCGATTGCCGTAAACGCGCTTATCATCTGAATCGGCGTTACCGCCGTTCCTTGGCCAAATGAGGCGGTCGCGATGTCTATATCTTGAACATTTTTTCTCTCGATGTTTGAGAGGTTTCCCCGTACTTCATCGGGCAGTTCAATCTCGGTTTTTTCTCCGAATCCAAATTTTTTTACGTATTCCACGAAATGTTCTTTGCCTGTTTTTACCGCCGCGAATACCGCGCCCGTGTTTACCGATTGCTCAATAACGTTTGTCATTGTGATTCGCCCGTGGGCTTTCAAATCCCAGTTTGATATTTTTTCTCCGTTAATGGTAAGCGTTCCTTTATCAACATAGGTCGTGAGAGGGGTGATCACTCCGGTATCAATACCCGCCGCCATTGTAATGGGCTTAAACACCGAGCCGGGTTCATACAGATTTTGCGTGGCAGGATTTATAAAGTTTTCAACCGGAGATTCGCCGTATGTGTTTGGATTAAAATTTGGGGCGTTCGCGAGCGCAAGAATAGCGCCCGTCTTCGGGTCTTCCACGATAATCGTACCCGTTTTTGCCCCGTACGCTTTCACAAGCCCCTGTATCATCTCTTCCGCTTCCGTTTGTATGTTTCTGTCAATCGTAAGCTTTACATCTTCTCCCGCTCTTAATGTTTCCTCATACTGCTTTTCAATTCCATACAGTCCTTTTGGGTTTTTATATTCTTTGTTTATTCCGACAAATCCCGCGACGTGCGAGGCAAGTTTCTCAAATGAATAGGAGCGATAAGGTTTTTTATCAATAAAGATTCCTTTCAATTTTAATTCCTGCACCTTCTCTATTTGCTCTTCGCTTGCTTTTTCCACAAGCATTCGGAAGCGGGATTCCGGATTATCCAGAGCTTTTTCCAGTTCTTCTTTCTCCCAACCCAATATCTCTGAAAGCGCGGACGCTTCTTCTTTTGCGTCATCTATATCCTTTGGCACCGCGTATATCACGGGGTATTCCTTGTTCACCGCGAGCGGAATCTCATTGCCGTTCTTATCCTGTATAAGAATCCTTCCCCGCTTATACATTGAGTCTGCTCCTATCTTTCCCAATGCTTCCGCTCGTTCCGTATAGTACTCGCTCTTTGATATTTGAAGCTTGTAGAGGCGCACGAAGAGAACTCCATAAAGCATCACCACACCTGAAGTTATAAGTAGCCATCTAAACTTTTTCATAATACCGATCTACATCTACATAACCGCTCCAAAACTACCTAACCGCTCCGAAACTACCTAACCGCTCCGAAACTACAAATTATCCGAATCTACGTAACCGCTCCAAAACTACCTAACCGCTCCGAAACTACAAATTATCCGAATCTACAAATTACTACCAATTACGGATATGGGCTTTGTAGGTCATTATTTTTTTTACTCCTCAATCAGCTTGGACAATGTTTTTTCTGTTTTCTCGCTTATATACGCGGGCATCTCTTCCAATATCAGCGCGTTTTCTTCCGCGAACTTTTTTATTTTTTCCGGGTCGGTTATCTGGTATATAGAATTTTTTATCTCGCTTTCTCTTGTCTTCGCTTCTTTTATATTTTTTTCCAAATTTTCCAAGCTATATCTTGCTTTAACTAAATTATTATATTCAAACACATACGCGACTCCTCCCGCGATCAAACACAAGGCAACCACCATAAGCGCCTTGCTGTTTCTTTTTTGTTCGTTTGGTTTGGTTATTGTCATAACGTTAGAATCTAGAAGCTAGAATCTAGAAGCTAGAATCTAGAAGCTAGAATCTAGAAGCTAGAATCTAGAAGATAAGATTTGGATGACGCGCAGTTTTGCCGACCTGCTTTTTGGATTTTCGCGTATTTCTTCATACGATGGTTTTATAACTTTCTTTGTTTGAATACTTCCCCATCCTTCTTTTTCAATGCGTTTAAATCCTTCTTTTATCAACCTATCTTCCAATGAATGAAATGAAATGATTGCCGTTTTCCCTTTTACGATAGATGGAAGCTGTTCCATGATTGATTCAATATGTTCAAACTCGCTATTTACCCGAATCCGAAGCGCCATAAAGACTTTTGTCGCCGGATGAATTCTTGTTTTTTGATTTCTTCTTTCACCTATAATTTCCAGCAAGTCCGCCGTGGTTTCAATCCGCTTCTTTTTTCTCGCCGTTACGATTGCCTTCGCCATCTGTCTTGATTTTCTTTCTTCTCCATACTTCCAAAAGATATCTGCCAACTCCTCTTCGGCGCATCCGTTTATTATCTTCTCCGCTGTCAAGTTGTTGCGGTTATCACTCGCGTCATATCTCATATCAAGCGGTTCGTTTTTCATGAAGGTAAATCCTCTTCCTGATTCCTCCAGCTGGTTTGAGGAGAGCCCCAAATCAAGAAGCAGACCGTCCGCTTTTCCCAGATTTTTTTCTTTTTTTATATCTTGTATTTCCGTGTATGACCCGTGGCGCACAAACACATCCGACCCTAATTCTTTTCCCAGAGATTCAAGTTCTCTTCTCGCGTTCTCTATAGCATGTTTATCGGCATCAAGCCCCAAAAATACTCCTCCCGGGGATATTTTTTTTATTATTTCCCTCGCGTGTCCTCCCCCGCCGAGCGTGCCGTCAATAAAGAAATTTCCCGGTTTTGGTTCAAGCGCCGTGATAACTTCGTGTAAAAGAACAGGAATATGCATGTTATTAAACCTGAAATTCGAATATCGAAATTCGAAACAAATTCTAATGTTCTAAATTCAAATGACAGAAACTCGCGTTTAGAATTTTGGTCATTCAGATTTTTATATTGTTTCTAATTTCGGATTTCGTGCTTCGGATTTTTTATATTCCAAGCTCTCCCAGTTTTTCCGCTATTTCATCCGACTGGGATTCGGTTTTTGCCTTATATGTATTCCAATGTTCCGCGTCCCATATCTCAATTCTGTTGTAGAGTCCGGTTACAACAACCTGCTTTTTTATTTCGGCGTAAGCGCGAAGGTAGTCGGGCACCAAAATTCTTCCCTGAACATCAAGATTCACATCGCTCGCGCCGGAGAGCATGAGCCTTGAGAAGGCTCGGGAATTCGCCTGGGCGAGCGGTAGCGCTATCAATTTTTCCGCAAGTTTCTGCCACTCCTTCGCGTCAAACACAAACAAACACGAATCCAATCCTCTCGTAATAATCGCTCCGCTCACCAGCTTTGACCTGAATTTCGCGGGAACGGCAACTCTTCCCTTCGCGTCTATTGAGTGTTTGTATTCGCCTAGAAACATATAACCGCTCCAAAACTACAAATTATCCGAATCTACGAACTACTATAGAATGTTGTGAGATATCCCCAGATTTGGCAGTTATCCACACTTTTATCCACAATTCCCCACTTGTGGTATCTAGTATAGCACTCATTCCCCACAAGTCAAAAACTTAAAACACCAGTCTAAGCTGGTGTTTTAAGTTGAATTTTCCTTTGTTTATCTTACTTTTTCGTTTTTCGCTTTCTAGTTATACACAGACGCAATTTTTTCACATGCTTGTAATATTTTTTGTGCGCACTGCAGGGATTGAACCTGCGACCTTTCGCGTGTGAAGCGAACGCTCTACCGCTGAGCTAAGCGCGCATTTTTTGCGCAGGATGAAACAGCGCTCTACCAAGCCGACGACCTTTGGTGTCGGCTCTCCGACCCCCAAAGGGGCGTCGGAGCTGAGCTAAGCGCGCATTTTTTTGCGCAGGATGAAACAGCGCTCTACCAAGCCGACGACCTTTGGTGTCGGCTCTCCGCGCCCAATCTTCAGGCTGTTTTTAGCATAGAACACTATCCTTTCTTCTTCAACAGAAAAACAGTTCGCCCGAAAGGCAAACCGTTTTTCTGTTTCCGCGTTCTTCTGCGTTTGGGTCCGCGTCAGTCCGCGTTTATTGAAGTTCTGCTACCGCTCCCGCCTCTTCCAGCTTTTTCTTTATTTCATTCGCTTCCTCTCTTTTTACTCCTTCTTTTACCGCCTTTGGAGCTCCGTCAACAATATCTTTCGCTTCTTTTAGTCCGAGCCCCGTGATCTCTTTCACCGCCTTTATCACGTTAATTTTCTGCGCTCCGACCTCTTTCAATACGACGCTGAAAGAGTCTTTTTCCACGACTTCCTCGCCACCTCCTCCGCCCGGCGCCGTTACCGCCATCGCGGCCGCTGATACGCCGAATTTTTCTTCGAGCGCCTTTACGAGTTCGGCGAGTTCCATTACCGTTAATTTTTCCACTTTTTCTATGATGTCGCTGTATTTTGTTTCTTCAGACATATATATGAATCTCTAAATCCTAATTTCTAATCTCTAAACAATCTCAAATATCGAAACTCAAAAGCGTTTTTGATATTTGAGTTTTGGATTTGTTTAGAGATTAGGGTTTAGAGATTAGAGATTATGTTATTTTCTTTCCTCGTTCACTAAGAACGACCATAAACGACCTTATTGGGCTTCCAATCATATATACCAGCTGTCCCAGCAAGACTTCTCGAGACGGCAGTTTTCCAATCATTTCCACCTCTCTCCCTCCCAAAGCTTTCTTTTCCGCGAGCTCCACGCCTCCCAAGATTCTAAACTTCTCCTTGTTCTCCTTTTGGAATTTGTATACGAGCTTGGCGGTTTCCGCCATGTCTTTGCCTGAAAAGACAACGCCGGTCTGCCCATCCATATTTCTCGTATCCAGCTCTATTCCTTTTTCGCGAAAGACGATGTTTAGAAGGCGCTTCTTTATCACCTTAAAGCTCGCGCCTATCTCTTCAAGCGATCTTCGGAAGGCGTTTACCTTGTTTACCGAAAGACCCGTAAAGTCGGCTATCACGAGCGACTCATGCTCGGACAGTTTCGCCGATTCATTTTTTACGATTTCTTCCTTTTGTTTGCGGGTTAACATATACCGGTCCCAATCTACGAATTCATCCGAATCTACAAACTGCTACGAATTACGAATATATTTTTGTAGACATTTGTTGATTCGTGTTATTTGTAGTTTTGCGGGTTAAAAAAAACGACCTTTTGGGCCGCAGAGTGTTCGCTTCGCGAACCGCGGATAAACGCTGACCTTACGCTGACTTACGCTGACTTACGCTGACGTTTCCGCGTAATTCTGCGTTCCGCCAACTGACGGATTTTGCGCTCATCTGCGATGTTACAAAGCAACATCATTCCTCGGCAGGAAATTAAGGCCCTTGATGAACTTGGAACGCCTGCTTTCTGCGGACTTTATTTGTTGTGTGCCTTTATTTGTACCTGCTTTTTTAGCGCGTGTCAACTTGTTGTCCAAGCGAGCTTAAAAGTTCATAAAACTTTTCAAGCGCTCGCGGAAGCATACTGTAAATTTCTTCCGATTTTTCTTCACTGTACATATGCGCCGCTTCGTTTCTCAAGTCAATCATTTTTAGCCAAAATTCATCATACCCTATCATGTTTTGTCTGTACGCTTCACGCACGCATTCTTTTGGAGAGGTGCATACGATACCTTTTTCTTTTTCTAATACTCCCTTGATTGTTTTCCAAGCAAGATCAAGCGTAAATTCAAAACGCTGAATTGCCGAGTCCCTTATAAACTCGTTCTTTTCTTGATCCAATACTTCCTTCAAGCGTTCTGTTGCCTTCCGTAATTGATGCATGAGCGATTCTCCTTTTGTCATATTATGTTATTTATTTTATCGGCTCCGCGTGCGATAAAGCGACTTCCTTAAATTCACGCGAGACCCTTTTGAAGTCAACAATTTCAATTTTATAAAGTATGGGCAAATTTTCTATTTCTTCTTGAATTTCAAGCCACACTGGCGAAGAAATACGTTCCGGTCCTTCTATGCCTACATCTATATCAGAGCCCTTGTGATTTTTTCCATCTACTCTTGACCCAAAAAAGAACAGCTTGTATTCCTTTAAATCAAGGTGTTTTTCAACAATCGCGCGTATCTCCTTTTTTATTTTTTCTACAGGATAATGCTCTAACTTCATGCTTTTATTGTATCGTTTTTTTTTCTTGTGGTCAAAAATGCGTCTGGCTTACGTTTTCCCATGCCCCGCAATGTTCTTGACTTATTATCAATAGTATGCTAGAATACGCCTCACAGTTTGAGGACCGCTATTTGACAACTAAATACTTACTTCTTCCTTAGTAAATAGGTTTTTTTGAATATTCTTCCAGAAGAGGAAGGTGGTCGCTACGCTCCGGAAATTCGTGGAAATATGTCCCGCTGGCGCGGGACGAAATATGCTCCCCCGCAAGACGGGGTCGCGAAATATACTAGAAGTGAAATTTAAGCGTAGTTTTTACCTTCCTCTTTTGGAGGAAAAACAATATTTTGGACATCTGACGTCCGAAATATTAAACCGCGGCTCTTGAGGGAGTCGCACGAAAGGGACGGAAATGAATGAGACTCAGCTTTCCGCTGAGGAGCTTCGTGCACTGGCGCAACTATTGGCCACCGAGCACAAAGAGGGGCTCCGCGGGCTCCGCGGAGCCCAGGGTCCGGCGGGGATCGGTCTCTGGTCATGGGGCTTAATTGCCCTCGCCAGCCTCGTGCTGGTTTTCGGCCTCCTTGCTCTCCTACACGTCAGAGGAGAGGATGCCCGTATCGCAGCGGCAATCCTTGCCGCCACTACGAACGGGGTGAAGACGACGGACGCCGACGGCAACGCCGTCACGTCCATCGTCGCGACCGAGAAGTGGGTCAGCGAACACTACACGGATTACACGGACGCTTCCTCAGTCGTGTCGTTAGGTGTAGAGGAGCACGTGAAAGCTCTCCACACCGCCCCCGCTCCGCCGGCGACGGCGGCGTCCGAGGCGGAGAAACCCGCCGACGGCGACGGCGCCTCCGCAACGACGCCTGTGACGACGCCGACGAACGACGTCTTCACGATTCGGTAGGTACGGGTTTGGGCGAGGCGGTGAAACCCGTCCTGCCTGAGGAGATTTGAGATGAAACGTTTCGCTTTTTTACTTCTCGTTTTCGGTTTCGTGTTGGCTTCCACCGCATCGGCGGTGAAGGCAACGAAGGACGGCTCTGGCGCGAGCCAGGCCGTCAAGGATCGCGTTTTTCCCACCCCGGATGGGTGGGATAAGGCCACCCCGGAACAGAAGCTGGCGGCGCGCGTCAACCAGACGGTTGACGTCGCCGCCCAACTCGCGACGCAACCGACGGGTGTCGGGCGACGCGAAGTCGCCGCCAGGTACATGACACGCTCACGGATTGAACCGTGGGTCATGTATATTGAGGCGGGGGTCACGGACGACCCCAACTTCGCAAAACAACGCGTCGCCGAGGTTACGGCCAGGCTTAAAAAAAAGCTCGGTGGAAAACCTTACGACTCTGAAATTGAGGGCGCGATTAACGCGGATGTTTTTCAGGCATTCCGCGCCCAGATCGCCGAGCTGAAGGCGAAGGACTCCGCTCAGGCGACCCCCGTCGCCCCCGTTGTCGCGGGGATGACGGAAGGGGAACTCGCTCGCTTGAAAGCGACCGAGTCGAAGCTTTGCCAGCTCCTCACCGCCCTCGGGTGGGACGGGAAGCAGAAGTTTGATGAGTTCCTTGGAGGGTTTGCAAAAACCCTCGTGGAGTTCAAAAAGCTCGCCGTCCCCGCGACGGTGCCCACCACTGCCCCGGTGGTGACGCCAACGCCAAAAACCGCGGAGGCCGCCATCACAGAAAAGCGGGTTCGCGAGCTTGCGAACGAGGAGGTTGAAAAGAACTCCTTCGTTCAAGAGCTTGCGGGCCGTGTTACGGCAGTGGAAAATGCCACCGCTCACCTTGCTCTTGCACTCCGGGATAACGATCCCGAGGATGGAGGAGACCACCCGACCAAGGGTGGGAAGTTCGAAATTCAGAAAGCGGCGACGGAGACGCTTGGGATGTTACTTAATCCCTAGCGTCCCGTCCCGCAGTTAGCTACTCTCCTCACAGAGGAAAGGAGGTGGAGAGTAGCTAACATTACAACGAAACGAGCCGTATGCACCAGCATACGGCCGTTTTTTATTTATGACAGTCGGTTTGCTGTTATCAATATTGGGAAGTCGGATGTCCTATGACCCTTCGGGTCATTTTTACGTTTTAATATTGGGGACATCCGACTTCGCGACTGACTGGGAGAGATTCTTACTTTTTTGACGCTTCAAGAGCGGTAACACGCGCCTCCAAGCGTTCCATCTGTTTTGCCATTACCGCGACTTCCTCGCGCGTGTCGCGAAACAGAGTGATAAGTTCATCAATTTTTTCAAGAAGGTTATGAAATTCCGTTTCCAGTTTTTCAAGACGCGAATCAAGCGATTTCACATCTTGTTTCAATTCAGCAACATCTACTTTCAGGTCGCTCACATCTTCCTTTAATTCGGTAACATCCACTTTTAATCCGCCCACCTCATCTCTTAATTCACTTACGTCTTCTTTTAGTCCCGTTACGTCTTGTTTCAATTCAGCAACATCTATTTTCAATTCATTCACGTCTTTTTTTAGTCCCGTTACATCTTGTTTCAATTCAGCAACATCTACTTTCAATTCATTCACGTCTTTTTTTAGCACACTTACATCCGTTTTAACTTCCCGAATTTCCGCGTGTACCACGCCAAACTCTCCCCGCATTATGCGGGCGAGACCGTCAAGCGTCATTTCTTTCTTTTTTGTTGGTTTTTTTTGTTTCGTGTTTTTCATTTTTTTTATGGCTTTTATTGTATCATACTCTTCTTTTTATTTATTTCTCTCTCTTTAGGGTTTCTTCCAAGTTTTTTAAGGCGTTGTATTGTTCCGATGTTATACGGTCTTCTCCCGCTCTATGCGCGCTTTCAGCCCACACTATAATTGCATCAAGGGCAGGCTTATACCCCTTGTTCCATAGACCCGCGTCCATCGTTTTTAGCTCTTTTATCTTTCCAGCTTGAACTTTCACATTCAAATCAAGGAGGGTTCCTTTAATGAGGTTTTCTCCAGGATTAAGCTCTTCGTCATACTTTTGCCCTATAATAGTTAAGAAATTTTTTACGAGCGATTGCTTTGTTTGTCCATTGGTTAAATCTGGTTTAAGTTCTCCTTCTGCAATCCCCCCCATTGATGTAAGCCACTTATTAAAGCTACTAATGTTTTCAGTTGCAAAAAGACGCTCCATGCCACGCTTAAGGGCTGTTTTTGTAATGTTTTCGGTAGGTATTTCTGGTTTTTGCGGGATTTCAATGAGTGCGGAATCTTGTTCGAGAGCTAGTGGTTTGGTTGTTTCTTTTGGAACCTCAATGTTTTGTCTCCAGCTCTCAACATGCCCTTCTTTTATTTCAAAGGGGTTCGGGTTGCGCTTCGCGAATCCGGAGAGGTATTCGTCAAGTGGTTCGTTGCGACCGTTGCCTTCGTCTATCCATCCGCCCTCTCCTTTGATGAGTTCTCGTGTAAGGTTTACATATTTAAGCATATCCGCTTCTTTTAATCCTTGGTTTTTTAGTTCGGTTATACGATCTTCGGACATGCTAAACAGCACGTCTCCCACGGTTAGTTTTTGGAGCTTTTCCGAATCGCCTTTTTCAGCTTGATACCAGATTTTATGAAGGAAGCTTTCTAACGCTTCTCGTTTTTCCATTCCGGCGCCTGGTGTTTCATGTGGGATAATATATTCGGGTTTTTCGGCGGTGGTTTTTGAGAGGGTTTGGTCCGGGAAGAAAACTTTTTCAAAGTCTCCTGTGTGAGGTCTTATTTCTGCTAGACCGGGTTTTGGAAGTTCGGTAAGAGGTTCGTGTAAGGAAGGTTTTTGGAAAAATGGTTTGGGTTCTTCAAAATTGAGGTTTATTTTAGAAAATCCTGTGACTCCCCTGCTTTGGCTGGGTTGCTCGGGAACTAACGAGGGAGATTGGGAGACTGATGGAGATTCATTGAGATGTTGTTCTTCGGAGCGCAGAATTTGTTCAACGCGTTCGGCTGTGAGGGGTTCGGTTGGATTCTTTTTTGCCCACTCCTGAATCGAGGTATTGTTTTTCACGATACTCTCCATTTCTTCCGCCGTCAGGCGTTTCGCTTCATCAATAATATCTTTGATTTTTGACTCGTCTCCCAGAATTGATTCAAGATTGATTGTTTGACCCGGTTGCAGAGCGTTTAATTTCGCTCCTTTGGGGAGGCCGAAGGCTTCGGGATTTTTCTCAATCTCATCCTTAACCGCGTCTATGATATATGTTTTCATCGCGGCTACTTTCGCTTTTACAACGCCGTCAATATCTTCCGCTTTTATGTCCGCGTTTTTGGCTTTTGTTTCGGCGATTTCATTCAGTTTTTCAAACGCCTTATGTTTTTCAAGCCCGCCCGTAATCGCTTTCCATACCGATTCCCTTGGTTTTAGAGTTTCGGTGTAGGCGGTGGGTTCAAGAGGGGGTTCTGGTTGATTAGGTAGCCCTTCAATTCCCCCGCTTTGGCGGGGTTGTTCAGGAACTGACGAATGATGGCTTTGATTTGTTTCATGGCTGGCAGGCTCAGGGACTGATGAATGTTGTTCTCCCGCCTCCACTGGAGTTTTTTCGGGCAGGCTGACTTCCTCACCTTGGCGAGGTTGTTCAGGAACTGATGGTGGAGCTTGTTCTTCGGTGTGCTTATGCGTGGCGTGGTCATGGGACTCCTCTCCTTCTTGATGAGTGTCTTGCGTCGCGTCTGGTTGGGGTCTGTTAAAATCGTAGTTGCTTTCTTCTCCTTCAGCGCTTTCTTTATAACTGGTTGGAGGATTTGATTCTTCGGCGGGCTGACGCGCTTCAAAGTAACCTTTTACCATTCCCAAACTTCCCTTTCCTATTTCTTTCACTCTTGCCCACCACTCAAAAGGATTATAGATGTGATATGCCCGCTCCACATTCCGCATGAAGCTTCTTCCCGTTTCTCCCGCCAAACCTCCCAAAATACCGGTGAAAGATTTGTCCTCCATCGCTTTTTGATACTCTTCTATCCCCTTTCCGATAGCCGTTTCAAACCTGCCCTCGCCCACCGCTCCTCGTTCCGCGAGTTCTATTCCGGCAAAGCTCGCAAGTCCGTATACTCTTCCGAGCGTCGCGAAGGCGCGCCCAGCCGTTGCCACTTTTTGCCATCCCGTTTTGTTTTTTGAGAAGATGTTTAACTTCTCGCCTGTTTCCATCACGCTTCTTTTTACAATATCCGCGAAAAGAGCGAATCCTTCTTTTGGTTTATCTTTCTCTTTGTACTGAAGGTTGAGAGTGTATTTGTTATAAGGTTCTATCCTACCGGTAAAACTGGGTCGTTGCGCAAAAAAAGTCTTTAATTTTCCTTCCCAAAATTTTACCTGTTCCTCGTCCCCCTTCACAATTTCTTCATTGATGCGCATCTGTAAGACAGCTGATTCTTGGGTATATGCAGTTGGCTTAAATTCCTTTCCTTTGTTTATATCTTCAGCAATATCTTCCTTTATTCTTTTATGCTTTTCTGGACTTGAGATAATCCCTTCTAGTGCTTTTTTTGCTTCTTCTTTCCCTTCCTCCGCACACAACATTGCTTCGTATTCCTTCCAAGCAAGATTGATTCTTTTTTCTCGTAGCTCGTTAAATTTCTCCGGGTTCTTTGGAGTTTTTGCTCCATTCTCACCCTCAACCAGTTCGCCCGCGCCTTCTTTTTCAAGACGCAAGACTTCTTCGTATTCTTCTCTAAGAATCTTGAAGGCTTCTTCTCCTCCGTGAAACATTATTGACGCTTCCAGCTTTTCTTCCGCGCTTGGTTCTGGCTCTCTTCCCTCTTTTTCTGCTTTTTCCGCTTTCCTTTCCGCTACGCCTTTGTCATATTTTACTTCCAGCGCTTCGCGCGTGTATCTTGAATGAAGCCTCACTCCCGTTGCCACAAGCGAGTTCATCGTAAAGAGTCCCATTCTCGCGACTTGAAAGGGAGTAAGGGCAAGGAGGGTTGTTGCCTCGTTTTTTCTCATCTCAATCCACTGGGCTTTTGTGGCGAGATAGGTGCCCAGTATTCCTTCCGCGCGCTTGTCTTTTTCTGTTTCTAGTGTCTCATTTTTTGCCCGATGTTCCGCCATAATCATGGCAAGCTCTTTTCGGAGAGTTTTCTTTTCCGCCTCGGGCAGGGAGGACGCTTCTATTTTTTCACGAAAGGTTGCAACCGCATCTTTTAATTTTTCGTGCGTTTCGTCGGTTTTTTTGCCTCGCTCTTTTTTACCGTCCGCGTTTTCCGGAAGACCTTCAAGCTCCTGTTTTCTTGCCAAAACGGCTTGGCTCACTTCCACGATTGCCTCTCTAATCCGTTCCGACTGCTTTTTTTCCGTTCCGCGTTTTACGTAATTGCCCCATCCGTACTCCGGATTTTTTGAGATTTTCGCGACCGCGAGACCAACGAGGTCGGAGGCGGCTTTCATGCCGAGGAAGTAGGCAGGGATTCTTATAGCTCCGCTTAGGACAAGGCGCGCGGTTTCGGGAGTGAGTATTTTTTCTTTGACGCGCTCAATGAGACCGGGCGATTTGGAGATTTTAGAATCTGGAGAAGTTTCTGAAGATTCATGAGAAGACGAATCGGAAGTTGGACTTCCCGCATCGGGGCTCGCAGGCTCGTGTGTGGGAGGCGTAACAGGCTCGGTTTGTTCTTTGGTGAGTTCGGGAGACGGTTTTGTGGTGGATTCGGGAGATAGGGGGGCGGGTTCGGCTTCTCTGCGTTTTTTTTCTTCTTCCCACTCCGCGAGCTTTGCTTCTTTCACGGCATCAACTTCTTCGGGAGTTATTTCAAATTCAGGTTTCATTGCTACCACACCCTTAAAAAAATTAACGATGTCTTTCCCCGTTGCTATCTCTCCCCCAATAGGTTTCTTAAGCGATCCTTCTCCAATAAGCATTGCAAGTACTCCGTTATTATCATAAAGACCGCGATGTTCCATCTCTACTTTTGCTGTTTTGAACTCCTCTTTTTCATACCACGGCAGAGCACGGAGTTTTTCAAAAATTATCTGACGTTCTTCCCAAAGTTTTAGACGGGTTTGTTCTATTTTGTCCGCGGTTTCTCTTATTTTTGTGACAAGTTCTGGTGGGAGGCCGGGTATGTTACTCATGCTTGCACTTGGATATCCTTTCTCTTCTTCTTCGCCATTATTGTCTTTTTCTTTAGATACTATTGCTATCTCTTGATATTTTTTTCCCCAATAAAATCCAGCACTAATTCTTGTATCCGTCTGTCCCCGTTTCTCATTTTCCGTTATGGCGTACGGCAAGACCTCTTCTACGAGGGCGCAAAACTTATTTATCAATCGCTCCATCTCTTGGTGCGTTTCGGTTTTTCTTTCCTGCTCTAACTCAAATTCGGCGATGATACTTATCGCCTCTCGCTTTTTTTGTTCTCTTTGCTCGGCTTCAAGGCGCTGGCGTTCTGCCTCTGGATCTGGTGGCGGTTCTGTGACAGGTTCGGTTTGTTCTTTGGTGAGTTCGGGAGATAAAATGGGAGGAGGTTCTATTTTTTTCAAAATTTTTACTTTTACCCTTCTCGTCCTTCCTTCTCCTCCCGCTTCTCTAATAAGAGCCCATTCCGATTTACTGTCAGTGAATTTTTCTACACTCCACCTTATGCCCTCAAAATTTCCATATTGAACAATATCGCCTATTTTAAGGGGCTCTTGTTCGGCTTCCCCGTTTGGTTCGGCAGGCGGGACGACTTCGTTATTTTTTGTCGGGTCTTCACTGGACATGAAATTAGCGTACGTTTAGACGAACTGAATATTTGGGATGTCGGACATCCGACGGGATGACCGACATCCTGTTTCTTGTTATATGTGTTTCGTTAGTTTTTGGATTTTTCGGAGGGCTTCGGTGTCATTCTCCTCTTTCTTTTTTTCAAAACTATGTACCAGTTTCTCCATTTCCTCGCGGAGCTTTTCATCCGCTTCAAGCGTTTGCTCATGAAGATACTGCGCTTCCAACACATTCAAAAGCTTTTCCATTTCTTTTAGAGACATTGCCTGAACTGCCTCTATCCACGCTTCTTTTATGTCCGGAGAAACATTAAGAGCCGCAATCAGGAATCCTAACTTGCGGCCGTACAAGGCGAGCAGTTCTTCAATCACTTCAGGACTTAACTCTTCTCCCTCAATTTGATTCGGGACAAGCCTCTCATCAACTTCATCCATCCTTTTATTATATCAAATACCAATGAAAGACAAAGGATTAAAGATTAATGAAACTGCGAATAGAAAGAGAATAAGGTCTTTAATTGATTTCTACTGAAGTTCTTTTTCAAGTTCCTCAATGAGGTCTTTTGCTTTTTTGGAGAGTTTTTTCGGGAACTTGAGGTGAATGGAGATAAACATGTCTCCTTTTTCGCGGGGCGAGCCGAGCTTTGGCATGCCGCGTCCCGACACTTTTAATTTTTCCCGAACATCAAAGTTTGTCGGAACCACCAGCTCAAATGTCTCGCCCCCGATTCCCCGCACCTGAACTTTCTTTTCCAAGAGAATATCGGTTATCGCCACTTCCTTTTCCACAAGCAGGTCGTTTTTTACCCGTTTGAATACGGAATGTTGCCTTACCCGCACTACCACATAGAGGTCGCCGTTTCCTCCTCCACGTTCGCCGGATTCTCCCGCGCCCTGAATTTTAATAATCTGCTTGTCTTCAATTCCAGCCGAAATATCAACGCTTACTTCCCGCTCACCGCGAATTTTTCCCTCTCCTCCGCATGTTTTGCAGGCCTCCTTCGGCACTCTTCCCCGACCGCCGCATGTTACGCACTCCTTTACCTGCGCGAAATTTCCGAAGAAGGTTCTTTTTTCTTCCCGCACCTCTCCCTTTCCCGCGCACGCGGCGCAATCTATCATCTCCGCGTCTTTTTTATGTCCGATTCCATTGCACGCCCCGCAGACAATAAATGTCTTAAACGCGATGTGCCGTTTTGTTCCCCTATACGCTTCTTCAAGCGTGATTTCCTGAATCATCTCTATATCGGAACCGTGCTTGTAGGTCGTGCGCGTTCTTCCTCCAAAACCGCCGAAGAAGCCCTCAAAGATGTCTCCCAAGTCGGCGAAATCGCCGTTGAAGCCGAAGTTTGACGGGTCAAAGCCCGCCCCTCCGAAACCTTGAGCGCTATATCCGCCTCCTCCGCCTCCCGCGCCCTCAAAGACGCGTCCAAATTTATCATACTGGGCGCGCTTTTCCTTGTTTGAAAGCACCTGGTAGGCCTCATTTATTTCCTTAAACTTTTTTTCATTCCCGCCGGGCTTGTCGGGATGATGCTTGTGCGCGAGTTTGCGGTATGCCTTTTTCACCTCTTCTTCGGAAGCGGAACGAGAAATATTTAAGGTTTTATAGTAGTCTTCCATAAGTGTAAAGTGTAAAAGGAAAAGCGAAAAACAACAATTCAAAACTCAAAAGTTATTTTATTCTTTTTTACCTTTTAGCGTGAAGCGGTAGACTTTTGTGTATTATTGTGGTTTTTTGTTTTGCGCTGTTGTTTTGCATTTTTCGCTTTGAGCCTTACGCTCTCGGCTATAAGCCGAGCGTTTCCTTGCTTGTGTTTTCAAACGTTACATTCACAAAGCGCACCGCTACCAAAAATTTAAATACCAGAAAGGCAAGAAATTCTATAATCCACGAAATCAGGAAGGCAAAGGAGCGAAAGACGCCAAATATCGTAAGCGTTACTATCACGCCGAAGAGGGCGTTCTTTTTGCCGTTTTTATTTTTATTCAATGATTCCAGCTGTCCTTTCAGCATGTTATAAGAAGCATCCTTTACCGTTTCGCTTCCGTTTAGGGGGCCCGTGATGTTTTCAACGGATGCCCGCGCCTGATCCACGATTTGTTTTATCACTACCTCTTTTTGTTCCGGCGCAAGAAGCTCAAGATTTAACTCTATCTCGTGTTTTTCCGCCGCTCCGGTTTTTCTTTTCCGAATTTCCGCCTGCGCGATTGCTCCTATGAATTCATCAACCGTCTGATCCATTGAAACATCCGGAAGCCAGAGTTTTATTACCGATTCGGAAGAATCAAGAAGCGCGCCGCTTAGCTTTTTGCCCAGCGCGTCATTAAACAGCTTCCACTCAAAGTATGTTGAGTACATAAGCGCCGAGACGAGAATCAAGAGCCCCGTTATCGCCTTCGGCACGACAACCCTCGCGATGTGAAAAAATTTTACGCGCAGGCTATTTTCAGCAATTCCTTTTCCGCGAATCAGCCCCGTGAACTGGTATAAGACGCACAAGCCCGCTCCTACGAGAAGAATGATTGGAAGACGATGTTTAGAGAAACGGTCATAAAAAAGGACAAGAGGAAGCGCTCCCTGCAAAAGAGCGAAGAGAAACATAAGCGTTCCTTTTTTTAATATGACTGCCTCCAAATTAACAACGACCAGAAATATCGCGCCAAATATCATACTTCGCGCCAAACTCTCTATTGTTCCTTCCGCCAGAAACTTTTCAACATATCCTATCGTTCCTATGCTACTCAACACTCCCAACATTCCGACGCTTATCATTTTTAGAGGGGCGAAAGAGTTGCTCTTATTTTCACTGTGTTTACTTGTTTGTTGTATCGCGGGGAGCATGATTTAGAAACTATAAGAGAAAAGATTAAAGATTAAGGAAACCTTGAGCAGGAACCGTGGCATGCTACTGATTTGATTCGCTGGAGGCGTTTTCTCCTTCCGCGGGCGCTTCCGGCGTTTCAGGTGTTTCAGGTGTTTCGGGCGTCTCCTTATTATACATGGACGAGCCAACTTTCTGAAGCTCCTCCATCAACTCCTGCGTTGCTTTTTCTGTCGCTTCCTTGTCGTCTCCATCTTTCGCTTCCTGCGTTTTCTTCGTCTTTTCTTCAATTATTGTTTTCGCTTCCGCGGAAATTTTTTCTCCATGATCTTTCAGTGTTTTTTCCGCCGTGTAGATTGCTGTTTCCGCGCGGTTCCGAATTTCAATAAGTTCCTTTTTTCGCTCGTCTTCAGCCGCGAATTCCGCCGCTTCTTTCTTTAGACGCTCCACCTCTTCCTTGTTTAGGCTGGTTACCGCCTCAATCCGAACCGACTGCTCCTTTCCGGTCGCCTTATCTTTCGCCTTTACGTTTAAGATGCTGTTCGCGTCAATATCAAAGGTTACTTCTATCTGCGGAATACCGCGAGGAGAGGGAGGGATTCCGTCAAGGATAAATCTCGCGAGCGTTTTGTTGTCGGACGCCATCGGACGCTCTCCCTGCAAAATATGAATCTCAACCGATGGCTGATTATCCGCCGCCGTTGAGAAGACCTGACTTTTTGAGGTCGGGACGGTCGTGTTTTTTGAGATCATCGCGGTCGCGACTCCTCCCATCGTTTCAATAGAAAGCGTAAGGGGGGTTACGTCAAGGAGAAGAATATCTTTTACGTCTCCCTGCAGGATTCCCGCCTGAATCGCCGCGCCTAAGGCAACCACCTCATCCGGATTGATATTTTTGTGCGGTTCTTTTCCGAAGAGGTCTTTGACCGCTTTTTGAATCGCGGGCATTCTTGTCTGCCCTCCAACTAGAATGATTTCATTTATTTCACTTAACTTTAACCCTGCTCCCTTTGGCGCCGAGGCGGTTACGGTTTCTTTAATAAGAGCGATTGATTTATCAATGAAGTCTTTCACAAGCTCTTCCAATTTCGCCCTCGTCATCGTGAGCGCGAAATGTTTGGGGCCGGACGCATCCGACGTGATGTAGGGAATATTGATCTCCGTCTGCATTGCCGTTGAGAGTTCAAGCTTCGCTTTTTCCGCCGCCTCTTTCAGGCGCTGAACCGCCAGCGGGTCTTTTGAAATATCTATCCCCTCCTGTTTCTTATATTCTTCAACAAGATACTTTAAGATGCGCTGGTCAAAATCATCTCCTCCGAGATGCGTGTCACCGCCGGTTGCTTTTACCTCAACGGTATCGTCGCCGACTTCCAGAACGGAAATATCAAACGTACCCCCTCCGAAATCGTATACCACAATTTTTTCGTTTTTCTCTTTGTTTAGACCATACGCGAGCGCCGCCGCGGTCGGTTCATTTATAATTCTTCTTATTTTCAATCCCGCGATTTCTCCCGCCTGTATGGTCGCCTGCCTTTCGCTGTCGTCAAAGTAGGCGGGAACCGTGATAACCGCTTCTTCAATTTTTTCTCCGAGCTTTGCTTCCGCGTCGGCTTTCAATTTTTGCAGAATCATCGCGGAGATTGTTTCCGGAGAATTCCACGCGTCGCCCATTTTGACCTCAACTCCTCCGTTTTTTGCCTTCCGAAGTTCATAGGGCAACCACGCCTTGTCTTTTTTTACGTTCTCGTCGTCAAACTTTCTTCCAATCAGACGTTTCACCGAAAACACGGTGTTTTTCTGATTTACAACCGCCTGACGCTTCGCGAGCAGGCCGACCAGCCGTTCATTTCCCTTGCTTACCGCCACGATTGAGGGAGTCGTGCGATTTCCCTCGTGATTTTCTATAATTCTTGGCTCTCCTCCCTCCATCACCGCCATTGCCGAATTTGTTGTTCCTAAATCAATTCCTAATATTTTTGACATATATTATAATTTCTAATTCCTAATTAACCTAATCAAGTCCCTATTACCGAATGGTTTAATGATTAGAAATTAGTAATTAGTAATTTTTTTATTTTGATACCTTTACTCTTACCGGCCTTATTATTTTTCCATATAACGCGTATCCTTTTTCCACTTCTTCCGTTATCGTTCCCGTGGGGCTTTCGGAAGCTTCCAACAAGAGGCACTCATGTTTTTCGGGATTGAATTCTTCGCCGATTTTCGCCTGAATGATTTCTACCCCGTATTTCTTGAGCGTTTCTTCAAGTTGAGCCCTTACAAGCATCATTCCCTTCTTCTCCGGCGTTTCTTCCTTCCATGCCATAAGCCCCAGATAAAAGCTTTCCAGCACGGAGACCATGCTTCGTATGATTGCTTCGTTTCCGAATTTTATGAATTCTCTGACCCTCTCTTCCTCTTCTTTTTTCATGTTTAGAAAATCCGCTTTTGCCCTCTTCCAACCCTCCAGATATTCTTCTTTTTCTTTTTCAAGGCGAGACACTTTTTCTTCCATTGTTTCTTCCGTCATATTGAATTGAATTCGCTATATTAACTGGTTTAAATACTCAAACAATTTTAAGGAGGTTTCGTAATCCATTCTCTTCGGCCCGATTGCCATTACAATCACATTTCCCGTTTCTTTCTTGGAAATTTTTCTTATGACAACCGAGAGCTGATTGCTTTTTGTAAACGGGCTTTTTCCGATGAAGACCTGTGGCCATTCCGTTTCTTCCTCCCACCATATTTTCTTTTCTTCCATCCGATCTGAAATTTTGTCCAAGTCTTCCACAAGGGCCCTCATCTCTTCCCTGTTCCCCATCTCAATCGCCTCAAAAAGCTCCGCGATTCCGCTTCTGTGCACCATGTTTCTTTCCTGTTCGTAACAGAGACCAAATACTCCCAGACTTTCCGCGAGCTGTTTTACAAACTTCGCGTTTTCTCCCCTCGCGAAATATCGCGCGATTTCCTCCGTTTCTCCCTCTTCTTCCAGTCTTTCCCGCTCCATTCCGCTTACGATTTCTTTTACAAAAAACCGATACGCCTTATCGGAAGGAATTCTGCCTCCGGAGGGATGTTGTTGAAAGAAATAGTTTCCTTCCGCGAGGTCATGGAGCTCCCAGCGAATCATCGCCTGCTTTATCCCGAAATCGTATTTTTTGTACAGTTTTTCGGATGTTATCGGTTCTCCAGTCTCAATAAATTCGCGGATACCCGCCTCAAGAATTGATTTTGTTCTTCCGCTTATCATATATTTCGACCTCCTTTACCGTCTGGGGAATTATAATTTTAGCACTCAATTGTGTCAAGTGCTAATGCTAAAAGCTGATATACGAATACATTACCCATATTCTTATTGCGCGAGAGATTATGGACAGCCCCCTACGGAGAGCGTGCCGGAGTTTGACACCGAGAGTTTGTAGCAGGTTCCATTCGGGGACTTCAACAAGAGCCCGTAGGAAGAATCGGAAAATTCAATATTCCCCGCCACCTTCAGCTTCGCGCCCGCGCTTGGAGCATCAATTCCTATTCCAACTCCACCCGAAAAGTAGCCGTTCTGCCAATTATTTCCCGAATTTCCAACGCTTAACCCGCTTCCTAACGGCACGAGGTCGGAATCAAAACTTGCCGCCGTAATTCTTGTTACCATTATTTCAATCACTCTTGAGAATTTTACCTTCGGGTCCGCGGTGTTATAGCTTATTCCCAATCCAACCTGCACAAGCGACTTTCCCTCCTTGCTTTCAAGTTTTTTTACCCTGAACGTGTCTACAATCACGTTCCCGTCCGTCAGAGGAACGTCTTCTTTTGTTCCTTCCTTTATGTATAATCTTCCGTTTGAGACATATATCCTTGTCGGGTCTCCTGTTGAGGATGCCATACGAAGCGTGAGCGAGGAGCTCGCGACGCCCGACGGCATGTCTATCAAGCTTGATTCGTGCACTATCCGCTGAATTGTCTGGTTTACGAAGGTGATTTGTTTTGTTACCACCGCTTCCGACTGCTGTCTTCCCTGAACCCTTGTTACGGTCGTCAGAATACCGATAAGCAGGGTCGCGCTCACCGCGAATATCGCGATATACATCAGGAGTTCTATAAGCGAGAAGCCGTCGTTTTTTCTTTTCATAGAGTTATTATAACATGTTTTCATAAGCGCTGTTGTTTTGCATTTTTCGTTTTTCTCTTTGCTCTTATTTATAATACGCCTTATCGGGAACCCTGAAGTCTATCTGGCTTGGGCGGGAAGAGCTGTTTTTTTTCAAAAAGGTTTTTATCACTTCCACAAAGCCCTTGGGTTTGAATTTGATGTTAAAGAGAATAAGAGTTCCTCCGATTGTTTCCATCCACCACTCCTCTTTCTCGCTTTTTATCGTAACTTTCCGCGCGTGGAAGCCCGCCTTTTCCGCGTCTTCTATCGTTGTTTTTATGTTTTGAAACTCCGCGTCTTCCACGATTTTCGTGTTCAACCTCGCGTATGATGTTGAATCGTCCTGAATTTTTATGATAAACGTTCCGCTTACATCCGGCGATCTCGCGAAAAGTATTCCCTCCTCATCAAACACGTAACAGTTTATTTCTCCGAAACACCAGACTCCTTCCACTTTTCGCTCTTTTATATGGATAACAAGTCTTCCCTTTCCCAGCTCTTTTTCCAGTTCAATCGTTTTTATGTTCGGGATGAGCCTCTGAATATCCGGTGTTTTTCCAAATACCCAAAAGGCTTTATGATTCGGACCGAACAGGCTTTTCCATCTGTGTTCTCTTATCATCTCTCCCATGACACCCGACCATATCTCGTTTTCCGGAACAAGCTTGTTTCCTTCTATAACCACCTCTTTCATTTGAAGGGCGGTTGAGTACACAAGAACGTAGAGAAGCCCGATAATCGCGAGCCCAGCAAGAAACATCACAAGCAAAAAAAGAAATCTTCCTTTCCGTTTTTGCTTTTCTCTGAATTGGTCGCTGTATTCCCGATGTCTATCCATATATCACAAAAAACATGAGGAGAGGGTCTCTATGTTTTTTCTATCCGGACCGTTTCCTTCGTAGCCGGGAACTTCCAGTATCCAGCACTTATCCAACAATCTTTTTTCCTTCGCGAGATCTTTGAAGCCCTCCATGCCAATCTCGCCCATCCCGATATTTTCGTGCCTGTCGTGATTTGAGTTGTATGTTGTTTTTGAATCATTCGCGTGAATCGCGACTATATGCTCCAGCCCAACCGCCTCTTCCCACTCATCAAACAATTTTTTTATCCGTGGAGGCGCGTAGCTTTCTATCATTCCCGCCTCAAGAGCGTGAGCGGTGTCAAAGCATATATTTACCCTGTCGGATTTTATGTTTCCGTATAAATACCCGATGTCTTCTATGCTTCCGATTTTTTCGCCGCCTCCCGCCGTGTTTTCCATGATAAGCGAGCTTCCCGTTACATTTTTTAGCACTTCTTTCATAGCAGAAACTTCCTGGTCAAGCGCCTTCTTTTTTTCCATTCCCCTACTTGAGCCGACGTGAAAAATAAGCCCCTCCGCGCCGAGCATGGAGGCAATTTGAAGATGGTCGGAGAGATTTTTGATTGACTTCTCTAATATGTCCCCGTTTGCGCTCGCAAGATTCACAAGATAGGAAGCATGAAGAAATACGGGGCCAAGCTCTTTTTCCTTAAGAAGTTTTTTGAAGAGTTTTACGTCTTCTTCTTTGGGAAACAACGCGCGCCATTGCCTGGGAGAGGCTCCGAATATCTGAAAGCATTTCGCTCCGATTCTTTCGGCATTTTCTATAGCCGACACAAGCCCTCCTTCCGTTCGGACATGCGCTCCGATGTTCGGTTTCTTTTTCATTCTTTCATTATACTAGAGTGAACCAACCTCAAGAGCGATGAAGAGCAGATACACGCACACTAAAAAGATGCCCTCTTTTCTGCTTAGTTTTTTACCGCTTCTCGCTGACCACAAGAAGGCGCATCCGCCCAAAACAAGAAAGGCCAGCACTAACATAAAAGATGAAATTCCCTCAAGCACGATCGGATGTATCATTGAGACGATACTTAGAATGAGGGTTGCCGGCACAATAATGGAACTCAACATATCTCCCAATATCATATCCGTCTCCCCCTTCCTCGCGGAGAGAATAGCGAAGTAGGTTTCGGGGAGGGCGTTTCCCAAACCCACAATGAGAATTCCTATAAGCCCGATTGATATATTCCATTCGTGCGCGAAAAAAAGAGCTGACCTCATGATTCCTTCCGCCGCTATAATAATAAGCGCGACTCCCGCTATAATCCGAAGCGCGTTTCCAAAAAATATCTTTGCGGTCGCTTTTACTCCAACTTCCTCGGATTCCGATGTTTTCTTGAATCTATTATCGCCTTCCGAGAGCCACACTATATAAGAGGCAAAAAGCATAAAGAGCAGAATGCCATCAAAGCGCGAGATGGTTCCATCAACAATAAGAAGGGCGGGAGCGAGCGCGGAGGCAACAGCGAAGAAGGCGGAGTATTGAACCGTCTTTCCCCGCGCGGGGATTCCCCGTTTGGCGAAGAGAGCCGCGAGACCGATTGCCAGAGTAAGGTCAATCACGTTCCCCCCCATCACGTCTCCAAAAGACAGTTCGGGAATCCCCCGCAAGGCGGATGAAATTCCAACAAACAAGTTTGGCAAGGAGGCGGCAAATGCCATCACAAGAAAGGAGAGCGTAAACTTTTTCCACTTCAAAATTCCCGCCACTTTGGAGAGTCCGTTCACAAGCCACCTGCCCGACACATAGAGCAGGCAGACGCTTATAAAAAATTGGACAATATGAAGTATCATCTGTTATCCCCGTCTCCCTGAATCATGTCGCGGACTTTGCGGGATTGAAGACGTTCAATATTTAAAACCGCGATTTCTTCCAGCGAGAGATTGAGCTGGGTCGCGAGTTCGGCGACATACCACAATACGTCGCCGAGTTCTTTTTTCAGTTCTTCCTCCGTTTCTTTGGTAACAATGCCTTTCTTGTCGCGGAAGATTTTTTTTATCTTGTTCGCGATTTCGCCCGCCTCGCCCGCGAGACCAAGTGTCGGATACACAAACATCTCGCCTATCTTCGGCACTATGGATGTCTCGTGCGCTTTTGCCTGATATTCCCCAAACTCCATGTTGATTATTATAGAGGAAATCTACAAAAGGTGAAGTAAATATCATTAAAAGTAGAAGAAAAAACACTTATTTTAACGATATTGCCCATGACCTTCTCGCAAAAAATTTTTCCTGTCTCGCCGAAGCCCAAAACCTTCCGGCGAAGGCGGGGTTTAAACATCGATTCTTTGCGCCGAATGTTTGCCCCAAGTCCAACCGGGGAGGTAGGTGGTGCTTTACATCTGCTTATTCAATTTCTTTTTCCTTTACTTTGTGCGGCTTTTTTGCTGTGGATAAGATTATTGACTTTACTTATGAATTTGCTATTATGCTCGTATTCACTACGAAAAGGACCCTGTTGCGGATAATACCGTAATAGGGGCTTTTTCATTGTGGGGCTTTCCTTTTAATGGTATCTTTGAAATCACGCAGATAAGATATTTTGGCGCCAGTGCGTTTTAAAAGAATTGAACACCTTTCTACATCTGACGGGGAAAGAATGGTCGGTAGCTTTCCTTTTTCTATCAGAAATCGGATCGTGCTTGCATAATCCCCATCGCTTGAAACAAGAATCGCTTTATTCATTTTCCCTTCGTAAAAATCACTCACCATCTTCAGTACCAGATCGGCATCACAGTTTCCCTTTGGTTTTCCATCACCATCAAAAATAACTTCTTTAAAGATCACTTTGAACCCCGACCTTTGCAGATAGTTGTATAAATCAGTATATTCAGAAACCATTCCGATAAACATATACGCATCAGTAATGCCATACTTAAAACCAAGCCATGTGCGAAATCGCTCGTAATCAAGATTGAGTCCGATGCCTTTTGCTCCTCTATGCAAATTCGCTCCGTCAATATACGCAATATTATTCTCCTTCTTTTTCATAACACCTTTGATTATACCCTTTAAAAACCAAAAAGGGACGAAGGTCGTTGCCCAATATTACAAAAATAATCAAGACTGGGTTTTCCACAGTAAGTAAACCTAATAATGAAGGGAGGTGTTATTACGAAGCGCGCGGTGATAGCTGATGGCAAAACGATGGGCTTCGTCGCGGACTTTTATGAGAGTTTTTTCGTCTGTCCAGTCGGGAATATTGCCATAAACATCATTGCGTTTGCGCTCGGGGCCTTTCGCGATGCCCACTACCGGAATGTTTGTTCCGTGTTCTTTTAACACCTGCTCTACGATATTTACCTGTCCCTTCCCCCCATCAATAAGCATAAGGTTGGGTAGGCGCCATTCGGTGTGTGTTAGGCGTCTCTCAAGAACCTCTTTCAACATTCCAACATCATTTGGTTCTTTGAGCGAGCGAATTTTAAATTTTCTATACTCGCTTTTTTTTGGCTCGCCGTTTTCAAACACCGCCATCGCGCCTACCGCGAATGCACCCGAGATATTGGAAATATCGTAGCCTTCAATACGATAGCTTATAGCTTTTAGCTTATAGCTTTTAGGCGTCACTCGTTCTTCATTTATAAGCGCGACATCTTGGATGTGGCGGAGGGCGAAAAGCTCGCGTTTTAATTTTTCCGCCTTTTCAAAATCAAGTTGTTTACTCGCGATATTCATTTCCTTTTCGGTCTCCCGGACAATTTGCCGTTTTTTTCCCTTAAAAAACAAGGCGAGTTTCCGTATGGTTTTTTTGTATTCCTGCCTACTTACCGCTCCCACGCACGCGCCCGGACACAAACCTATCTCATAATCAAAGCACGGACGGGAGGCGATTTTTTTTAATGCTTCCGGACTGTGCGTATTCCACGAGAATATTTTTCGGAGTATGCGAAGCGCCTCGCGGATGTTTGAGGCTGAAATAAACGGTCCAAAAATCTTACGAGATCGTAACTCGTAAGATTGGAGGGCTTTACCGCGAACGAGGAGGAGGCGCGGGAAGGGTTCTTTTGTGATTTCCACATAGAGGAAGCTTTTGTCATCCTTCTCGCGAATGTTGTAGGGGGGCTGGAACTTTTTTATAAGTTCAGCTTCCAGTATCAGCGCCTCAAGCGCGGAGTCAGTTTTTTTATATTCTATCTTCTTGATTTCGCTGACTAGTTTTTCAATGCGAGTGTCGTGCGAGACAAGTAGGCGGCGCGGTATTGTTGAAGGTAGCCCCTCGTCGTCCCGCCGAAGTGGGACTCGCTCGGGATTATTTTCACCTACTATAATATCCTCGCCTTGCTGTGGCGAGGCGAGGGGTCGTAGGTGAAAATAACTTGAAACACGCCTCTTCAGATTCGCGGCTTTGCCAATGTAGAGAAGCTTTCCCTTCGCGTCTTTGTATATGTAGACGCCCGGAGATTCGGGCAGATTTTTATAGTTTGGTTGTTTCAATAAAAGAAGCGTAAAACGTAAACTTAAAAAGGTAAAGCACTAACACAAACGCCAAAAAACTCAATCTTATGAGGTCGGATTTCGTGAGATTGAAAATTGATGCTTTAGATTGTTTTTTTTAATACCTTCCGAAGGTAGGCGCCCGTGTAGCTTCCGGTGCGTTTTGATACTTCTTCGGGAGTTCCGACCGCGACAATTTTTCCTCCCTTTTCTCCCCCTTCCGGCCCCAAATCTATTACCCAGTCGGCCGTTTTTATCACATCAAGATTGTGTTCAATCACAACAACGGTATTTCCGCGGTCAACAAGACGGTGAATTACGTCCAGGAGTTTTTTTACGTCATCAAAATGGAGGCCGGTTGTTGGCTCATCCAAAAGATATACCGTCTTTCTCGTATCCCGCTTGCCAAGTTCGGCGGATAGTTTGATTCTTTGCGCCTCTCCGCCGGAAAGGGTCGGGGCAGACTGACCAAGCTCCAAATATCCCAAGCCAACTTCGTTTAAGATGCCCAGTTTATCATGCACCCACGGAATGTCTCTGAAAAATTCCGCCGCCTCCTCAATTGTCATCTTTAACACTTCGTAAACATTTTTCTTTTTATACTTCACCTCAAGCGTTTCTTTGTTAAATCTTTTTCCTTTGCAAATATCACAGGTTACATAGACCGTCGGAAGGAAGTGCATCTCAATCGCGATGACGCCGTGGCCTTCGCAATTTTCACATCTCCCCCCTTTTACGTTGAAACTGAAACGTCCGATTTTGTACCCTCTCACGCGCGCGTCTTCCGTCGCGGTAAAAAGCTCCCGAATGTAGACCCAGGCGCCGACGTACGTTGCCGGATTTGACCTTGGAGTTCTTCCTATCGGAGACTGGTCAATAGAGATGACCCGATTTACATACTCAAGACCGAGAATTGCCTTTACGGCGCCGGGCTTGTACCGCCCCGACGCTTCAGTCGTGGCATCTACCCCGCCTCGACGGACGTCGGGGTTTAATTTGTTCGCGAGGGTTTTATACAGCACATCATATACAAGCGTGCTTTTGCCGGAACCCGATACACCCGTAATCGCCGTGAATCTCCGAAGCGGAATATCAACATCTATATTTTGGAGATTGTTTTCCGTCGCGCCGCGGATTTTTAAAAAGTCTCCTTTAGATTTCTCCGCGACTTTTCTTCTTGACGCCGGCACTTCTATTTCTTTTTCCTTCCGAAGATAGTCCAGCGTGAGGGATTTCTGCGTTTTATCTTTAAAAATTTCCGGAATTTTGCCCAACGCGACCACCTCCCCCCCATGAACGCCCGCGCCCGGGCCGATATCCACCAGATAGTCCGCCGCGTGAATCGTTTCTTCATCATGCTCTACCACGAGAATTGAATTTCCGATATCGCGAAGTTCTATAAGAGTTTTGATGAGTTTTTCGTTGTCTTTTTGATGAAGCCCGATTGTGGGTTCGTCCAAAATATAGAGAGTTCCCGTAAGGCGCGAGCCAATCTGGGAAGCAAGACGGATGCGCTGGGCCTCTCCGCCCGATAGGGTTCCCGCTTTCCTTCCAAGCGTCAGATAATCAAGCCCCACATCTTCCATGAATTTCAGACGGCTTTTTATTTCCCGAAGTGGCGCCTCCGTTATTTCCCGAAATCTTGTTTCTTTTAACGCCTTCATACTTCCAAAAAATTCCCGCGCTTCGGTGATAGACATACTTGTTATCGTTACGATGTTTTTTCCGTCCAAAAGAACGCTTAAGGCCTCCGGACGAAGACGCTTACCGAGACATGCTTCGCATATTTCTTCCGTCCACGGTTCTTTTGTTCCAATACCATGGCATGACTCGCACGCTCCATACGGGCTATTGAACGAGAAGAGGCGTGGCTCAATTTCCGGAAACGAAAAGCTGTCATCCGGGCAGGTAAATTTTGCCGAAAGATTAAGCTCCTCATCCGTGATGAGCGTTACCACATCCCCGCCATATTTCATGGCGGTCTCAATCGCTTCCGAGAGGCGCGTGCGATTATCCTTGTCTTCAAGGTTCGTCCCGTACGGAAGCTTATCCACCACAAGATCAATCGTGTGAGTATGATGACGCTTTAGTTCTATCTTCTCCCGAAGCGATTTTATTACCCCATCCACCCGAACCTCATAGAAACCCGCGCCCAAGAAGTCGTAGAGCATTTGATAATACTCCCCTTTTCTTCCGCGAACGACGGGCGCCAGAATCATCAATCCCTTTCCTTTCGCGTTTTTGTTCGCGATGCTTTTCGCGATATCAACGATTTCATCCAACGTCAAACGCTGAATCTTTTTTCCGCATACCGGACAGTGCGGCACTCCGGCGCGGGCAAAAAGAACACGGAGGTAGTCGTAGATTTCCGTGATTGTCGCGACCGTTGAGCGCGGATTCGCCGAATGGGATTTCTGGTCAATAGAAATCGCCGGAGAGAGCCCTTCTATTTCATCCACGTCGGGCTTGTCCAGCTTTCCAAGAAATTGGCGCGCGTATGACGAGAGCGATTCTATATACCTTCTCTGCCCCTCCGCGAAGATGGTATCAAAAGCAAGCGATGATTTTCCCGAACCGGAGACGCCCGTAAACACCACCATTTTATTTCTTGGAATTTCAAGATTGATGTTTTTTAAATTGTGTTCGCGAGCTCCTTTGATTTTTATGAATTCTTGCATAACCGCTCCGAAACTACCTAACCGCTCCGAAACTACGAATGGTTCGACTTCGCTCACCACAAGTTATCCGAATCTACAAACTTCTACGAATGAATACGAACTGCCCCAGTGATTGGGGTGTATAAGACCCACTGGGGTACATTCAGACGTCCAATTAGAGTATCGCGTTTTATTTCACTTTGCAATTCGTTTTGTTTTTGCGCTCTTTGATAATTCCCTTACCTCGTCCCGCAGAAGAGCGGCGAGCTCAAAATCAAGGCGCTTTGCCGCTTCTCTCATCTCATGTTCCTTTTCTTTCATCAGTTTTTCCAGAGCTGTTTTTGATTTTGGCAGAGGCTTGGTTTCCATCTCCAGAATTTTATCCACATCCACGGACGTGATATCCGAAATTTCTCTTACAATCGTTTGAGGCGTTATACGATGCGCTTTGTTGTGGGAAATCTGTTTTTCCCTTCTGCGATTTGTTTCCCGAACCGCTCGTTCAATGGAGCCAGTTATGTTATCCGCGTATAACACCACTTCGCCTCCCACGTTTCTCGCGGCGCGTCCCATTGTTTGAATAAGGGATGTTTCGCTTCGGAGAAAGCCTTCTTTGTCGGCGTCCAGAATCGCGACGAGAGAGACCTCGGGAAGGTCCAATCCCTCGCGAAGAAGATTTACCCCGACCAGTATGTCAAACTTTCCCTTTCGGAGGTTCGTAAGAATACGAATACGGTCAAGCGTTTTTACATCGCTATGAAGATATGACGCCATCATGCCTTCCTTCGCGAAATATTCGCTTAAATCTTCCGCCATCTTTTTCGTAAGCGTTGTTACGAGCACGCGCTCTTTCTTTTTTACCCGCTCCTTAATTCTTGGAATCAAATCTTCAATCTGCCCGCGCGCCGGAACTATGGTTATTTTTGGGTCTACAAGGCCTGTTGGACGAATGATTTGCTCCACAATTCGCGCGCTTTTTTCCCGCTCGTAATGCCCCGGAGTTGCCGACGTAAAAATTATTTCGTTTATGCGTTTTTCAAACTCATGAAATTTAAGAGGACGATTATCGGCGGCGGAAGGCAGGCGAAAACCGTATTCAATCAAATTTCGTTTCCTTGAGGCGTCGCCCTCATACATTCCCTGAATCTGTGAAACGGTTACGTGAGACTCATCTATCACCGTCAGGAAGTCTTTTGGAAAATAATCAAGCAAAGTCGCGGGAGGGGCGCCCTCCTTTCTCCCCGATAAAGGCCTTGAGTAGTTTTCAATGCCATTGCAGTAGCCGATTTCCCGAATCATCGCGAGGTCGCCCTTCGTTCTCCGCTCCAAACGCTCCGCCTCCAGATATTTTTTTTCTTTTTCAAACTGTTTCAGGCGTTCATCCAATTCCTTTTTTATTTCTTCAATCGCCGCTTCTTTTTCTCTGCCAAGCGTTATAAAGTGGCGCGCCGGAGAGATGACAATTTCTTCCGTATCTTCCGTTCTGCCGGAATGAAAGCCCTCCACCGGACTGATTTTGAATATGCGCTCCACCTTTTCTTCCCGCACTTCTATGCTGTAAATCACCTCCTCAAATGGAGGCATAATTTCCCAATTTTCTCCCCGAATTCTGAATGTCCCTCGTTTCAGGTCGGCATTCGTTCTGGTGAACTGCATGCGCAAAAGTTGTCGCGCAAGCTCTTTCCTTTTTATCCCGTCTCCTTTTTTGAAATGTATAATATGTTCGCTATACGCTTCCGGCGCGCCAAGCCCATAGATGCAGGAAACAGATGCGACGATAATAACATCCCTTCTCGTAAGGAGCGAGGTTGTCGCCGCGTGTCGAAGACGGTCAATTTCCTCGTTTATCATCGCCTCTTTTCCGATATACGTATCAGATGTCGGTATGTACGCTTCCGGCTGATAATAATCGTAGTATGAGACAAAATAGTGGACGGCGTTTTTGGGGAATAAGGTTTTAAACTCGTTGCAAAGTTGGGCGGCGAGCGTTTTGTTGTGCGCGATGACAAGCGTTGGACGCCTTACCTCCGCGATGACGTTTCCTATCGTAAAGGTCTTTCCGCTTCCCGTAACGCCAAGAAGGGTCTGGGCTTTTTCTTTTTTTTCCAAACCTTCCACCAATTTTTTTATCGCTTCCGGCTGGTCGCCCGCCGGCTTATGTTTTGAAATAAGCTCAAATTCCATTGAGGTACTTTATATTCTTTTCTTTCTCAAATCAAACAAAAATACCTCGTAGCAAGCTACGAGATATTTTTTTCAAGAACCTCTCGGTTCTCGACGCTCGTCCGCCAGCTGGCGGACTCACTGCTCTCCTACACGAGGAAACTCCCGTTTCCCCGACCCCCTTCCCATACTTCTTCTAAAGGTCTTTCAGGTCGGCATCAATTTCTTTTAATTCTTCTTCCAGATTTCCCACATCAATGCTTTCCAACTCCTGATTAACCGCTCCCGTTTCTTCAACCTCGCCCGTTCCTTCCGTTACCGCTTCTTCTTCCACCGGCGCGTTTGAAGATTTCATCGCAAGCACCACTACTACTCCAATAACTACGATTGCCACAACGATGCCGATTATTTTCTTATTCATAATTTAGATACGCATTATACTATGGCTTAACCGGTTCAGTGTTTTCTGCCGGTTGTTCGACCGCGCCTCCTTCTTGAAGCTGTCCCAGGGTTACCGCGACTTTCTGCACCGCTTCTTTCGCGGCGCTTACTTTTGCTCGCGCGGCCTCCAGGTCATTTTTCAAACTATCTCTTAGGCCGCTAATATCCTTCCGCAGATTTGCTTCCGTTCCCATCACATCAGAAACCGCGTATATTTTGGATACTTGGTCTTTCACCGCGACTTTTGCCGCTTCTATCGCCGTTTTCATCGCTTCAACCGCTTCTTTCGCCACTGTTACATCCGTACCCTTTGCTTCAGAGGCGGCTACTCTGTCTTCCACCCGCGCTCCAACCGTTTCAATTTTTTCAATCGCGTTTGTGAGATTTGTGGTAATTTTCGTGTTGAGTTCCGTTATCTTATCCGCCAGTCTTTCAACCGCCTGTTTTTTCTTTTCATCCTTAATTTTCGCCACTTTTGTTTTCAACGTGGCTTTCTTTTCATCAATTTTCTTCGTCACCTCCGCTCTTTTTTGCTCTATTTCGGTTTTCAACTCCGCCATCTTTTCCTGCCGAAGCGTCTTCAGTTCTTCTTTTTTCGCTCCGATCGCGTCTTTTACTTCCGCTTTTTTCTCCGTTATCTTGTCCTTTATTTCACCCACTCCGCTTTTTATCGCTTCTTTCACTTCCGCTCTTTTTTCCTGAATCGCATTCTTTACGTTTGCCCGTTCTTCTTTGATTTGCGTTCTTACTTCTTGCCTTGCGCTTTTAACATCTTTTTCCGTTCCTTCCGTTTGCGCGAGCGCGATTCCCGCGATTAAGGAAAAAGTTACTATGAATGGTATTGTTTTTTTCATGCGTTTTATGTTTTATATGTTTGACTTTTAGGTTACTTGTTTTCTTTTTTTTCTCGACCTTGCTTCTTGCGGGTACTATATCAAAGCCTCTTTTTTATTGCAACTTGCTTTTACACATAAAGATTTTTTATTTTGAATCTTTATCTTCTGTTCTTTTTAAGACTCTTCCCAGATACACCGTCGCGAGAACGACAGCGAGAGTTATTACAATCGCGTAGATTAGTTTCGCGAGAAGCGAATTTTTTGGAAGAGGGTAAATGTATTCTATAGACTCTTTATATTACCTCGTTCCACGCAAAGCCCGCGACAACTCCGAAGGCTCCGGTAACATATCCCAAAAGACGCTCGCGAGTTTCGTCTCTTATTTCCCGCGTTTCTTCTTTGATTCCTTTTTTTATTTTCTCAATCTTTTTCCTTGGCATACCTTTTTATCGTAGCACATTGCACCTCATTACCGCTTTGTGGATAAAAATCTCTCCACAATCTCGCCCACCTCCCCACTTTGCTTTGTTTCCATGAGCTCCATCCGCAACTCCTTCGCTCCTTCAAATTCATTTACATACGACTTGAAGTGTTTTTTCATCATGGAAAAATTCTTTATATTCTTAAACATTTCTTCAAAAAGGGAGGCGTGCTCGCACATAACCCGCAACCTTTCGGGCACACTCACCTCCTTCAGACTTCTTTCTCCAAAGAGCCATGGATTGCCGAATATTCCCTTTCCTATCATCACGCCGTCACATTTTGTTTGCTCCGCTTTTTCTCTTGCCTCATCCAAAGAAACAACATCTCCATTTCCAATGATTAACGTCTTGCTTTTTTTTTCATTTCTTACGTTTACCGCGCGCCTTATCGCGTCCCAATTCGCCGGTACGTCCGACATTTCTTTTCTCGTTCTCGCGTGAATTGTGATTACCGCCGGCTCATGTTCCAGCAGGCTCTCTATCCATTCTTCAGTTATGTCTTTCGCGTACCCTATTCTTGTTTTTACCGATACGGGCAATCCCCCTCCCCCTTCTTTTGCCGCTTTTATAAGCTCTCCCGCTTTGTTTTGATTTTTTATAAGCGTCGCTCCGGCTCCCTGTTTTTCCACGCTCCTATCCGGACACCCCATATTGATATCAATCCCATCAAAGCCGAGATTTTTTAGAAGTTCTGCCGTCTTATAAACATGTTCCGGCTTGCTTCCGAATATCTGCGCGATAATAGGACGCTCTTCTTCTCCGTACCACAGGTCGGGCAAGAGCCTTTCCATTCCTTTGGAGCAGAGCCCGTCGCACGAGACAAACTCCGTCCACATCACGTCCGGCTTTCCGTATTTCGCTATCATCTTCCGAAACGCGGCATCCGTTACGTTTGCCATCGGCGCGAGCGCCATGACGGGTTTTTTAATATGTTCCCAGAAATTCATATCTCTCATCACCCCACCCTACTAAAACAGCGGTTTATTTTCAATCTTACGAGGTTCAACCTCGTAAGATACAAGGTAAACAAAACACCTCGCGTTTCGCGAGATGCCTTGTCCTTTCGTCTTTTGACAACCTTATGTACGTTTTACTGTCGTTTTGTTTCTCTTGTATTAGAAAACTCTTTTACCGATTTTTTCGGCGCTTCTTGTTTTTTTTATTTCTAAGAAACGACGACCTTTCTTTTTCTTCCTTTTAGTTCTAATTCTTTTCTTTCTTTATTGTATCAGGTTTTTACGAGTTGCAAATAGATTTCTGTGCATAAGTATTCGCTCGGATGTTTATGGTCGCCTACCGGGACCAGCGTCGTCCCGCTCCTGCGGCGGGACGCGCCTTGTTCTCGGAGCGTTCGCTCTCGCGAAAGCGAGAGTCCAAGCCGAACGCTCCTCCGAAACATCCCGTACGGCAACCATAAACATCTCTTGCTTGGGTGAGATAAAACCCGCCTGCGAGACCCCGAAGAATCCCGCCAATAGCGGGATCACGGGGCAGGCATTCCGTACGGTAAGCGCGCGTAGCTTTTCTTGCATTATAACTTTCTCAAAAAGTTTATGAGAAGTTGGATGGGAGCGCCTGATGAGCCTTTCGCGAGATATTCGCCTTCTATAGACGTCATGCGAGGCGCCATATCAATGTGAAGCCATGAATATCCCACGTCTTTTACAAACTGATACAAAAACACAGCCGCCGTGATTGCTCCGCCGTAGCGTGTTTTTGTGGAATTCGCCACATCTCCAAATGTGCCTTTTATATCCTCTTCATACTCTTCCCACAACGGAAGTGGCCAAACGTAATCTCCGCTCTCCTCTCCGCTTTTTCTTATTTTTTCAATTAAAGACTCGTCTTTGCTGAATATCGCGGAGGCGCGCTCTCCCAGAGCGACGGAGGCGGCTCCGGTTAGTGTCGCGACATCAATCACAAGTTCGGGATTGTATTTCTTCGCGTATGTTAGGGCGTCCGCGAGAATAATTCTCCCCTCGGCGTCGGTATTCAATACTTCAATGGTCTTTCCCGACATCGTTTTTAGAATATCGCCCGGGCGATAACTTGAACCCGAGGGCATGTTTTCAACCGCGGGAATCAGGGCTACGATATTTTTTTTCAGCTTGAGTTTTGCCGCAAGCGCGATTGTGTGAATGACCGCTCCGCCACCCGACATATCCATATGCATTTCATACATATATTGTTCCGGCTTTAGGCTCAAACCGCCCGTATCAAACGTTACTCCCTTTCCAACCAGCACAATCGGCTTCCCTTCGCCTCCCATGTATTCCATAAGAATAAACTTTGGCTCTTCCCTTGAACCTTCCGAGACTCCCAATATCCCTCCCATCTTTAGTTCTTGAATCTCTTTCTTTCCCAGCATGCTTACTTTAATGTCCAGCCCTTGCGCGGCTTTTTTTGCCGCCTCCGCTAGCACGCTCGGCGTCATTTCTCCGCCGGGCGTGTTTATGAGTTTCCGAGAAGCATTTACTTCGTCCGCTATCATTTGTCCCCTTTCAATTGCTTGTTTTATTTCTTCTTTTATTGCTCCATATATTATCACCTCTTCCACAACGTTCCATCCCTCCTCCGGCTGTGTTTTGTATGCCACAAACTCAAAGTTCGCGAGCTCCATATTTTGAATCAAAAGCTCGCCCGCCTCATCTTCTTTTAGAAAGGGGCTGAATGATAGTATGTTTTCCAACGAAACCGCTATTTTTTTTATCTTGCCCGCTTTTGCCGATACCGCAATTCGGCGCGCCGTGATGATAAACTTTCTTCTCGTGAAATCCTCTTTTTTTCCTATCCCTATCACGATTTCTTTTTGGCCACTTTGAAGCACCTGCGTCCAAGAATCATTTCCCTCCTCAAAGCGCGCGAGCGCTATTTCTTTTACTTCCGGTTTTGTCTCCGAATATGTGATGTTTATCATAGTTTTCCTTATACCAGTTATTTGTCGCTTATTGCAAGAATATCGCCTTTTCTTACTTTCCCGTCTTTTCTTTCAGACGGCATCTCAATAATCTTTTCATATATCGGGTTCCAGAAGAATGTTCGGTTCGGAGAAATATTCTTTTTTATTTTCACTACCTTGCCCTTGTTATCAAGAATTACTACATCAATCGGAACATCCATACCAAACGTGTGAATCCCGAAACGAGTCTTAAAAAAAAGAGACGTTTTCCCGTCGCTCCCGATCAATCCTTTTGTTTTTTCTTTCAGTGTTTTCGCTTCGCGGATGTTTTCGCAGATGATCATATTTCTTGTTTTGTTTGTGAGAATCATAATAAATTTATCTTTGCCGCCACAATAAAATCATTTTCCGAGAGGCCGTGAATGGCGTGAGTCCAAAGCTCAATCACCACGTTTTTATATAAGACGAGGTGAATGTCGGGGTGGTGCCCCTCGCTTTCCGCTATTTCTCCCACCTTGTTTACGAAGGCAATCGCTTCTTTGAAATTTTTAAATTCAAATTTTTTTTGTATTTTTTGCCCCTCTTCCAATTGCCAATCTTCAATTTCTTTAAGATAACGGCGAAGCTTCTCCCCTTGAAGAGGCTCTGCTCCTCCCTCACACGCGACGCACGTTTTTTGTGTTAGATTTGTCATGGTATACTGCCGATTTTTTTTAATCATCATGCGCGTATTTTTTCAAATTCTTCCAACGAGAGCTCCGCGTCTCTAAGAATTTTTTTATCCATTATTCCTAATTATACCTTATTTTTCTGGCAAATTAACGTTCTAACTTCCCCAACCAAATAGAGGGAGCCGGTGACGCAGACGTTATGAATAGAGGATAAAGGATTAAGGATTAAGGATATTATTGCGCTTTTTGATGTTTTTTTAATTTCTGCCGATATTTTTGGATTTATTTTTTTCAAAATTTTTACCAGTTCTTCGGGCGACATGCTTTGGTTTTTCCCGAAGTCGGTTGTTGCGCCGAAACCGGTGAAGATAAATTTTTCCGCGATGGGGGCGAGGAGGCGAAGCATGGCTTCCGCGTCTTTTCCTTTTTTCGCGGCGAAGACAAATGTGAATTTCTTTTTTACATAGAGTTTTTTCAATGCCGCAACAAGTGATTTCATTTTCGCGGGGTTGTGAGCGCCGTCGAGTATAAGGATTAAGGATTTATGATTAAGGATTAAAGACCTTACCAGTTCTAATCTACCTGGAATTGTTAGATTTATAAGAGCTTTTTTTACGCGCTCTTCCTTAATCTTTAATCTTTTCTCCTTAATCCTTTTTATCGCCTCAATCGCGCAGGCGGCATTTACTTTTTGATGCTCTCCCAGAGGGCGTAGCGGTGGCACGTTTGGGTGTTTTTTTATTATAGTGAGGCGCGCGTTTTTTTCCTTACAGCGTTTTTTAATGATTTCTAAGACGCTTTTTTGCCGTGCCGCCGTTATAACCTCAATTCTCTCTTTTATGATTCCGACCTTGTCTTGGGCGATTTTTTCTATTGTATTCCCCAAGATTTCGGTGTGATCTAAGTCCACGTTCGTGATTATCGCGACTTCGGGCTTTATGACATTGGTTGCGTCAAGCGCGCCGCCGAGGCCCACCTCAACGACCGCGATATCAGCTTTTTTTCGCTTAAAATATTCAAATGAAAGCGCGACTAGCACCTCAAAATAAGAGGGTTTCTCAAAATCACTCTCCCTCCCTACCCTCTCCACATACGGTTTGATCCACTGTACTAGTACGCTGAAGTGTTTATCCGGAATTGATTTGCCATTAAACTGCATTCGTTCGTTTATTTTTTCCAAGTGGGGCGAGATGTGTAATCCGACTCTATAACCAGCTTCTTCCAGGATTGCCGCCGCCATATAGGCGGTTGAGCCCTTGCCGGAGGTGCCTCCGACGTGAATTGATTTGAAGGAATTTTGAGGATTACCGATAAGTTCCAAAAGTCGCCAGATCCTATCTAGCGTATATACCCGCTCTTTCCTCCCCTTACCCGGGATGAGCGATTCAAGATAACGAATCGCGGAGCTATATGAGTATATTTGCATGCCAGAATTAAGATGCTACAAGCGTAAGCTGGCGGTTGTTTAGCACGCAGAAATCACTCCTACTTAAACACCTTTTCTGAAAGCTTCTCCGCTTCTTTAATAAAAAACTTCTGCCATATTTTTTCATCAAGCCTTTTCAACATTCGCGGATAATCTTTCAACTCTTTTACTTTCACGTATTGAGCGCCGAGCTGGACGGGATCAATTTGGTGATCAAATTTTATTTGAGCCATATCAATCAGAGAATCAAATGTGAATGCTGGATTATATTTCAGAATCAAGTAGAGGTCAATAAAATCGCGAGAACGCGGATTTTGGTAAATTGTAAATATCTTATTTACAGCGATATCAACTATGCTGTCTATAAAAAGCTCGCCGATTTTTTGTTTCTGCTCTATGCGGATAAAAGGAAAATATGTAAATTCCGTCTTAATCACGTCGGTGTCGGTGTGAAGAAAAAATAAATTCCTGTTGAAACTCTGCTGATATTCTATGCTCTTCCAGCCGACCGCAATTTGAATCTTTTTTAAAATAACCGATATGCTTTGCGGATCAAATTCTTGTTCGGAGAAAAAATCTAAATCTTCAGATAATCGATGATGAAGATAAAACTCCGCAAGCGTCGTGCCACCGGTCAAATAGAAGCGGGCACAGATTGATTTCTCTTCGGAGAGAAATCTTAGGAGTTTTTTCTGATTCTCTGAAAGAATTGAAGGATGACTCATACGAAGAGAGCTAAAAACTTTCTCTTGAAAGGGTCAATATGCACCACGTCCCAATATGTTCGTAATTCATTGAGATCAATTTTTTCTCTTCCCAAGCCAAAATTAATAAGCTGCTCAAGACGCCAAGCAGAGAATTTTTCCGTATTTTTTTGCAAATCCGAGGTGTCGGTAGACCAGTTTTTCATGATTTAATTTTATCATAAAAATGAAATAATTACCATACTCTGTACACCGTTTTACGCGGTTTTCTGTTTATTGTTCTCTCTTTTCTCTTTTTCTCAGCGAGCGCCCAATTCTTTCAGCACTTCTTCGAGCGTGCTTCTTCGTATTACCTGTGGAAGGAAATAGAAAATGGAACGATTCAAATGTTTGCCGATAACGTAGATTTCCGGTTTTCCTGTTTGCGCATTTCTCTCTAACGCAAGGCCTGTTTCGATGTGCATGCCGATACTCCCTCCCGCATCCGAGAGTAGAATAAAAACCTCACACTCCGCGACGCCTCGCACATCCTCCTCCGCGTATTGCTTCGCCCTTTCCAAATCCTCTCCATACCGAGCAATAGGGTCTTGCGTCGTCCAATCCCTTGTAATTTCATGTCCGCGCTTGCGCACTTTTTTGTATACTTCTTGGACTTCTTCCCTTCTGTCAAATTTTGACGCTACATAGATTTTTATTGATTTTTTATTCCAACATTCTTGAGAATGTTGGAATGATTATGTGTGTATTTTTATGTTTTTTCGTACTCCACGAATGAATATCTTTCATAGGCTTCTCTTTTGGTTTCTCGCCAGACGTTTTTATCTATACTCGGAAAAACCGCGTCTCCCTCAATTTCCTGATTCACTTCGGTGATATAGAGCTTGTCCGCGAAAGGAATGGTTTGCGCGTATATTTCTGCGCCACCTATAACATATATGTCTTCGTTCGCGTGCGCGGCGAGGGCGATTTCTATGTTTGAGTAAATTTCTACGGGAGATCCCTCACCCCGTTCAGGATAATGGAGTGGCTGGTAGTTGCTTTGTCTCGTGATTATGATATTTTTCCGATTTGGGAGAGGTTTGCCAAGATAGCCCAAGATTGATTCAAATGTTTTTCTACCCATCAAAACAATTTTGCCGGTTGTAATTTCTTTGAAATGTTTCAGGTCTTCGGGAATATGCCAGGGAATTTTATTGTCGCTTCCAATGACCCGATTTTTTGCTACCGCCGCGATGAGAGAAATCATAGCTTGAGAAGAATCAGATATTAGACCTACTGCGCAAAGATTGTTCTACTGCAATTCCAAAATCATGGCTACAACTTGTCAAAAAAAGTTCACAAGATACGCTGTATATTCCTTACTTTTTTTGACTTCGTTTCGCTCATGATTTTGAAATTTCGTGACGAAAATCTTTGCGCAGTAGGTCTATTCTTTTTCTGAAATTTTTTCTGGCATGGTTACGCTGTGCATAGAGCGCGTAATTTTCATACCGCCATTTCCGCTTTAATGGACGGATGACACTGATAGTTTTCTAAAGACGCAACTTCATCCAAAAGCTCATAGATTTTTTTCTTTGTTTCTTTTTCATCCGTTTCTTCTTCTCTTATTTTATCAGCTTTTTTGAAAATTTGAGCAAGATACGCGTCAAGATCCCCGACCGTTTCCATATTTGAAAACGCGGGATTTAGTTTCAGAATTGACAACGGATATGGATTTCTTCCTAATTGTTCTTTCACCTGATCAATGTGATTTTTATAGATATGCGTATCTCCCAAAACGTGTACAAACTCTCCTGGCTCCAACTTTGTTATCGCGGCAATAAGGTGAAGCAGAAGCGAATATGAGGCAATATTAAACGGCACGCCTAAAAACATATCACAGCTTCGCTGATACATCTGAAGCGATATGCTATTATTCGCCACGAAAAACTGAAAAAACACATGACATGGGCAGAGCGCGACCAGCGGTTTTTCCTGCACATCATAATCAAGTTCTGCCGGATTCCAAGCGGTTACGATATGCCGACGCGCAGTCGGTTTTTCCTTAATTGTTTTAATAAGCCGTTCAATCTGATCAACTTCCTGCCCGTCCGCCCCTTGCCAATGTCTCCATTGAACTCCATAAATACGGCCAACGTCGCCATCAAACTTGGCGCGCGGTTTCCAATATTGGGCGTTCGCGTTTCCATCCCAAATATGACACTCCAGTTTTTGAAGTTCTTTTACATCCCCCGTTCCCCGAAGAAACCATAAAAGCTCGGCG
>Ga0209542_10001200_pt1 | contig 61607 bp, 55 predicted proteins | sample RifCSPhighO2_01_FD_184028 | JGI IMG/M metagenome (GOLD analysis project Ga0209542, IMG submission 184028) | Soil microbial communities from Rifle, Colorado - Rifle CSP2_plank highO2_0.1 (SPAdes) (version 2) | ecosystem: Environmental > Terrestrial > Deep subsurface > Rock core/Sediment ...
AAGTAAGTTTTTTACAAGATTGTATGTATAAGTTGCGACCCCGCTCCCTTGGTAAACAAGCATTGATATGTCGATACCGATCTTCATAGAGTTTCCAAAAAATTGTGGACATTTTGTGCAGTTTTATCCCAGCTAAATTTTTTACTTTGCTTTAGACCGGCTTTTGACAGGTGATCCGCAAGTTCGGGGTGATCAATAATGTATTTCATTTTTTCTTTTAAATCGTTATAATCTTTAGGATTTACATATAAAGCCGCGTCATCAGCAACTTCAGGTAACGACGATGTGTTTGAACACAGTACTGGTGTACCAAGAGCTTGAGATTCAAGTACGGGTAATCCGAATCCTTCATAGATAGAAGGATACACTATTGCATAAGCATTTTTAATAAAGACCTTAATATAATTGTCGCTCATATAATCAAGAAGTATAAAGGGATTTTTTTTGTCAATTGGAAAATTTTCCTGAATAAAATTATCAAGCAACATTTTTACCTTTCCCCAACCTTTTCCTCCGATCAACACCATTTTGAAGCTCGAAGGGATCTTTTTTTCCTCATAGAGGTCGGCAAATGCACGAGCAAGATAAAGTATATTTTTTCTCGGCTCAAAAGTACTGTAAAACAAAAAGTACTTATCTTTTTCAATATTTTTTCCTCTACTTATTAAATAAGTATTGATATCTTCTAGTGAGAGATTGTCATTATTACTCATAAACGATTGATCTAAACCAGGATAGCCAACCAAAATCTTTTTTTTCTTAAATTGAGGCGAAAATGCCAGTAGGTCATTTTTTGTCGACTCACTTATTGCGACTATCCCTTGGCAATGTTTTTTTGCAAATCGTAGCTTTCTTGATTGTAGATCACATGTTTCCGCACGATGGAAATTTGGTAAGAATAAGGTAGTCAAATCATAAATTGTAATGACGTTTTTCATATGATCCATCGGATAAAAGGATGTTTCTGAATGATAGACAATCTTGATATTATTTTTTTTGAACTCTTCCTTCAACTTTTTAACATATTTAGCAAAATTTTCTTTTTCGATATATTTTTTATAAATCTTTCTTAGACTTAAAATATGATCCAACATTTTGAGTGGGTATCTGATTATGGGTACAGCCAATATTTCCACCCATTCACTCCATCTGCTTTCAGTTTTTCGTGTAATTACTAGTTTTTTTTCATAGCCTAACAAAAATACATTTTTGTTGTTGACGAGCTTTAATATTTCTGGATTTATAGAGTAAAAGAGCAATGAATGAGTGAAGGTAAACAGATATATTTTATTTTGGGTATTTTCTTTCTTTGCTTTTTCAATCAGAGCTGATAAAAGTCCATAGGTATAGCGATAAACTCCAGATTTATCGCCAAATATTCCAGAGGCGGTCATTAGAGGACTTATTTCAAAAGCAATATTCATACTAATTTATATTATTGTATCAAAGATATTCGTTATTACATTATAGTAGAATATTGTAATGGAGATATCAATTGTTATCCCGACATATAATGGTGTCAAACTACTTGAACAGACACTCTCGTATACCTTAACTGCAGTTCAAAAATTTAGTAGGTCTGAAATTATTATTGTTGATAATAATTCTCAAGACAACACAAAAGATTTAATTGAATCTAAGTTTCGAAAAGTACGCATATTGAGTTTTGACAAAAATTACGGCTTCACAAAGGCAGTTAACGAGGGTGTCAAGATTGCGACATGTGAATATGTGTGTATTTTAAACAATGATTGTTTTGTAGAAAGAGATGCTTTTCAAAAGTTATACGATTTTCTTAATTCACATAAAGAATATGTTGCGACGCAGCCGGTAATACAAAAGTTAAACGTTAAAAGTGAAAAATTAAGAGTTGAAAATTTATCAGATAAAACGACTGAAAGTATTGGATATATTGTCAATTTAAAAAAAGGAAAAGCCAAGGTAATTACGAATTACGAATTACAAATGTCTAATTATGAAAACAAAGGGAATATTTTTGGAAAAGGAAAAGTTTATGGCCTGTCAGCGACATGTTTATTGATACGTAAAGATGTCTTTCTGAAAATTGGTATGTTTGATGAAGCGTTTCATTCATATCTGGAAGATGTTGATTTGTTTATTCGTCTTGCAAGAAGGGGTTATCAGTATGCTCCTTGTTTGAATGCTTATGCCAACCATCAACACATGGCAACAAGTGGTAAAATGGGAACATATAAAGAATGGCACGACTTTACAAACTGGATTCGAATCATAGTTAAAAACTATCCTTGGTGGTTTATCATGCTTCACTTCCCTACTCTTTTTATTGAACGACTCCGTAATTTAAGTGGATATCTGAAAAAGGCAGCTTAACATCACTCGTATTTGATACAATTTAAGAAATTATATGCAAAATAATGGTCATGCAATTTCATTTGAAAACGTAGACAAGTATTTTTATTTTCAGCATCAGAAAACCCTGAAAGAATTTGTCCAAGCATTGTTTGTACAACGCAAAACTCTCGAGCGGGTACACGCTTTAAAAAACGTTTCCTTCAATATAAAACAAGGTGAATCAGTTGGCGTAATCGGTCGAAATGGCGCCGGTAAATCTACATTATTAAAGATCATAGCCGGAGTCTCAACTCAAACCACTGGTAAGGTTACGGTTAACGGTCGCGTGGTGCCGCTTCTTGAGCTTGGAGCCGGGTTTCATCCCGAACTTACTGCACGTGAAAACGTGTTTCTTAATGGAGTGATCCTTGGCCTTAAGGAAAAGTATATTGATAATATTTTAAATGAAATTATTGATTTTGCCGAGATTTCCGAGTTTGTCGATGTCCCAGTCAAATATTTTTCTTCCGGCATGTACATGCGTCTTGCATTCTCTGTTGCAATATTTGTAGATCCGGAAATACTTCTTGTTGACGAAATTTTGAGTGTTGGTGACAGTGCCTTTCGGGTAAAATGCTTAAAAAAAATGTTGGAGTTTAAAAAAAAGGGAGTAACAATCATATTTGTCAGTCACGATCTTAGGACTGTTGAAAGTTTTTGTGATCGTGCAATTTATCTTAAAACAGGTGCAATACAATATGACGGTGAGGTTAATACAGCATTAAAACAATATCAAGACGTATTAGAGGTTTCCTAAAAATATTATGTCTGCAAAATACTTTGATCTTATAAAACATTTGACTTTGAGAGAAATAAAAGCCAGATACAAACAGTCTTTTTTAGGTTTTTTTTGGGTAGTCTTAAACCCATTCTTCCAGATGCTAATTTTGAGTTTTGTATTTTCGCAAGTTTTAAGATTTTCCGATCTTGGTGTCCCCTACCCAATATTTTTATATGCCGGATTACTGCCGTGGACGTTTTTCAATACTGCACTTGGTGCAGCCATGGGATCACTGGTTGAAAACGCGGCACTTCTTAAAAAAATATACTTTCCGCGGGAAATTCTTGTTTTATCGGTGCTTCTTGCAAAAACGATTGACTTTTTTTTGGCAAGTCTGGTTTTTTTAGTTCTGATGTTGTGGTTCCAGATCCCATTAAAACCATATATGTTGCTTTTTTTCCCGATTTTTGTGATACAGTTTCTATTTACATACGCGATCGCGCTCCTGATCTCAGCACTTAACCTTTTTTATCGGGATATTCAGTACCTTTTCAATCTCATATTGACATTGTGGTTTTATCTCACACCCGTGATTTATGCTGTTGAGTTTTTCCCGGAAAAATATCGCTATATATTTAAATTTAATCCGCTATCGGTATTCATCAATGCATACCGCGAGGTACTACTTGCCGGAGGATTCCCCAACTGGGGGAGTTTGTCAATTGGAGTACTCATATCTTTGGTTTTGTTTATTTTTAGCTACAAAATGTTCAAAAAACTTGAGGGTGTGTTTGCGGATATTGTATAACTTCTTAAATTTAATCCTTTCGGGAGCGTTTTTTATAGTATTGAAGAATATATGTCCTGTAAAAAATCGATAAAGTGTCATATAAAATACCGTAAATTGAGTTGAGTGTGGCAGCATCGGTTACAGCTGCAAATGTGTAATCAAGTTTAATCGGCGCTTCATAAACACGTTTAAATCCGAGTTGTCTAGCAGCAACTAACATCTCTAGATCTCCGGCAAATTTTTTTTCAACAAGTCGTGGTAAAAGTCGTTGTAACACTGTTTTTTTAAAGATTTTTATACCGGCTTGTGTATCTTTGACATTTACTTGAAAAAGTATTTTTACGAGCCAATAATATCCGAGACTTAAGATTCTTCTGAGGAGCGAATAATTGACTTGTGAGGCAGGATGTCGCTTGGAGCCAACTATAATATCAGCGGTATACCACTCCATATGCTCAAGCAGCATCGAAATGCCGTTTGGATCGATCTCGAAACCCGAATCAATAAACATGATATAATCTCCTTTTGATTTGTGCATGCCGACGCGTATAGCATAGCCTTTCCCTCGATTTTCTTTGTACGCAAATATTCGAAGCTTTGAGATTTTGGCCTTTTTGAGCACTTGAAGAGTGTTATCTACCTGACCGTCAACCACAACGAGCATTTCATAGTCATAGCGGATGTTTTCTAAGACAGCTTGTATACCACGAATATTATCAACAATAGTTTTTTCCTTGTTGTAGGTTGGAATGATAAGACTGAGGAAGTGTGACTGTATCTTGCTCATTTTTTTCTAGAACACATTATACATGAGAAGATTTAGTATTCGAGGGTTGTAATTATTTTTTCCACGGTTTGAATAAATTGATCTTGATTTTCCTTAGGTAAATATATATATAAACCTACAAGTTTATTATCAAAATCATTATTAGGAAAACCTATAGAGATTTCAAATGCTTTATCGTCTTTGTACATTGTTTTCCAGTTTGTTAGTTTATCACCAAGAATTTTTTCTGTATTAATTTCGTAATCATAATTAGGGCTACCTCGACCACCTGTCATAAAGTTGATTCTAAAGAGATTTTTATTATCTCTATCAGTAAGAAATACTTCGTGCCATTGGTTCCCAGTTCTATGTTTATAAACTTGTAATTTCCAATCGGATGGAAATTCAAAATTAAAATGATTGAGAGGATGCTTAAATTTATACCAATTATTGCGTTTTGGATAAATCGTTGGAGTGATATATTGATAGGTGGCGTCACCATCTGGCTCAATATATTCTATAGAATTCGCAACAATATCGAGGTCTTTATAGATCAGTAATGATGACGCTGAGATATCGTAAACCCATTTGTCTGCCAATAAAAAATAGCTTTTTTCCGGGGCTTTGCTATCAAGCATATGTTGAATATTGACGTTATATAAGATAGCATTTTTGAGGGCTTTTTCATCTACGATATTAATATCAACATTTTCGTCTTTCTCATAAGATTGTATAAATTCATTAATATCATTTGATGAAACCGTGTGTCTCACGATGTAGATTTCATCTGATTCATCTTTGAGAAATATTAACTGTTGGCTTTCACCGACCTTGTATCTTTGCGGTGCACTAAATTTTATACCCTGAGTTTTAACGGTATAAGTATTATTGACAGTAAAATTCGAAATCAAGGTCATCATTAATACTATTAAGACCGTAAAGAACAAAATAAAGTATATTTTTTTATTAATTCTCCCTCTTTTTTTATTATTGACCATTCTATTCAACCGAATATATAATATCCCCCTTTTCTGTTGTGATTCTTAATTTCTTAAATCCATCTATTTCTTCTTTATGTTTTGTGCCATTCTCATTAATAATGACGAACGTTGTGTCTCTTTTTTTATTGTATACCAAAGTAACTTTAACTTGCTTAGAGATATTAAGATTTTGGGTTATTTTGGTTGGTTCTTTTTTCGACGGATCTTTATCGTATTCGATTTTGAAGGAATTCTTTAGAAGTTCATAAGGAATTTCATCATTATATTGAAGTGATTTGATATTTAGTTCATGGTTTTTCTTTGCATCTTCTGAAATTGAGAGCATGGTTAACCGGCTTGATTGTGCTGAAAGTGTAGTTTGATCATATTCTATTTTCTTGATCTTTATGATTTCAGTTGAAATTGGTACAGTCTGATCTTTCGCGCTTATTACAAAGTGGTTATTTTCAAAGTCAAAAGATATCTCAGCTTCAAGTTCAATCGTGTTTGCTATCGAAAATACTGACTCTCTAGCATCTTCAATATTCCCATCCTTGTCAACAGAATAATAGGATATTTTGTACTCACCGATCTCAATAAAAGATAGCGGCTCTGTGTATTGTTTCCATTCCCCATCATTGATTTTAATGGTGGTGTAATCGATACCGAGACTGCCAATTGTCGGCTCATCGGTCGCATTAATACTCACTATTACAGGAGTTTCATTCGTATATTCATTAGTATTATTTGTAGGTGTTCCAGAAATAATAGCATTTGTACTTGGAGCAAGCGAATCAATTTTTTCACCCATGACTGCAAACTGTGTTAGATGATTGGTTTCTGCAGAGATATGACGTTTTTCCCAATCAATTGTTGATGTTTCTTTTTCCCAGGTTATGCCATCCTGACTTGAATAAATCGACAAGGTCTCAGGTATTAAACGTGATATATCGAGACTGCCAATAATGAAATTTATTGTAAAGAATTTTTGAAAGTTGGTAAAAAAAGTATCGATACCATCCCACATAGTGACATCGGCACCTGGAGCTATTGGATGAAGAGTTGCTGATGGTTCTGAAACAGGAATGTTGTTAATGGTTAAGTAAAGATCTTGACCCACGAAATTTTTTGGGATGGTGACGGTGTATCTATTGTTTGTAACAGCTCTTCCATCGGAATGAATGATTTTAGTCACTTTTTCTAACGGATATTTCCATAAATAATGACTCTTTGCACCATACTTCTCTGTCCCATTTAGTGAAAAAGAATAGTTTTCCCAAGGGTCAGATTTATCTGATTGCCATCCATAGGGATCAACAATCCCATCAGGTATATTGTCTTCGAAATTACCGTCACCGTTTTTATCATTTATGACCATAAAATGTATGTGCGCTCCACCTTCACCTTGAGGATCAACATTACCACTAAAGCCCGCTTTTCCAATAGGTTGTCTGTCATTAACACTAATTTTTTGACCTGGCACATTTAAAATCAGTCCTTCAGGTTGCAGATGATAATAACGTGTTTGATATCCGTTTCTGTGATCTATGTAAATAGAATTGCCGCAAGCACTACATGTATTTATGAATATCGCCTCTCCAGCTGCCGAGGCGAGAACGGTATCATTATTCGCAACAAAGGCACGACTGCCATAGTCATAACCATCATGAGAACTGTAAGATTCTAAAGTTCTTTGACCAAGATAATTAATAATGTTTAGTTGACTATTATTCGGTTCTTGAAGGTTGTTAGTGCTTAATAATGGATATTCATGATCAAAAAAAGAGCCCATTTCAAGTGCCACATCGCCAAAAGCCTTCCCATCAGCTTTATAATCCCATGGCAAATCAAGAAAAGGTGTTAAGTTCGGATCATAATCATCAAAATGCACTAAATATAGTTGGTCTATCTTTTCATAATTTACATCACAATCTTTTTTATATCTAACGTAAATATTGTTAAAACCTTTCTTGGCGATTGGAGTTATGTCAAGTGGCTTCATTGGTTTGGGAGTACAGTCATTAATACCATTTTCGTCAAAGCCATTTGCAAAGTGATCAAATGATCCAATAAAAGATTGATAAGCATTAAGAATTTCTCCAACTAAAGCTTCACCAGTTCCATCAGGATTATGGCTAAGAATTACTCTCCCGGATTGATAATCAAATGATATTACTTTGTAGAAATAAACAGTTTCTAAATACGGATCTCCGCGAAACTCTTTAGCCTCAGTGACTAAATAAGGTTTGACCGTTAGAGCATAGATTGATTTAGGCAGAAAAAAGATAATTGAGAAAAGTAAAAACATTATGGCATGTTTTAAAATCGACATACCATTAAGAATATAAAAAGTTATGTAATTATGTCAATAATGAAGATTGCAAAAATACATATTGTTTATACACTTACATAATTTATTCTCTAAAAATCACATTCTTTCTAAGCAGATAAAACACGAGTGATGCAGCGAAGACAGCCGCTAAAAATCCCACCGTAATAATCATCATAATCACAATTGTTTTTGCAGCAAAAAGCATAGCGCCAACATAAATTACCGTAAATAGCGGAAGTATGAGCACTCCCCAACTCCCTTTGGCCAGAAAAAATTGATGTGTAAAAAGGACTAATAAAAAGCATGTGCCATAAATTGCGGCAACGTCAAGGTACGGTGCAACCGGAAGGAACGACTTTCCAAAAACCAAATTTACTGCTGCGAGGGCAAACATGTCGTAACCATAATATGAAAAAACCCCAATGAGCGCGAAAATTAATATTGTAAAGACAAATCCCAGACGATGGTATTTTTTGTACTTTTTGCTAGAAAAAAATATAAAACCGATTGAAAGCAAGGGGCCGAAAATATATAAAATAATTTTGCCTAAAAGCGACCAGGCGCTGTAAAAGCCCACATCTTCTGCTCCAAAAATACGTTTTGCGATGATAATATCGATATTTCCAAGAAGACCAATAGCGATAGTTGATGCTATAGTCAGCCAAATATGCTTGTCCTTGTGTAAAGTCAAAAGTTTCTTTTGTACGTTCATTGAGAGCACTTTTGCACGAGATAAAAAACCTGACAGTACAAAATGACTGATAATCAAATTAACTACGTATCCAAGTAGCAGTGAAAGTAAAATCATCACAATACCTTGTTTAAAAAAATACACACTTAAACCGCCCATTAACTTAATTGCAGTCATCAGTAATCCCACAATGGCCAAAGTGGAAAGAAGATGTAATCCTTGTATCAAGCTGTGATAATATGCAAGAACCCAATTTACTAAAAGTATCGGAATCAGAAAGTAAGCTACATTCTTTGGAAGTCCAGTAAGAGTGGAGATAAATGGAGTCAAAACCAATGCTAATGCCAATAAAAACCACCGTTTTTTGAGAAAACTTATGAACCAAAGAAAGAGAGTGTAAGCATAATCTTGATTTTTTTCCTTGTCGCCGATTTTGATCATTAGAAATGTACCCAGGATTCCTGTCGGTATCGATAAAACGATAATATAAGAAAATAACGTTGAAATTTCTCCAAATCCTTTTGGGCCAAGAGCCTTACCAACATAAGAGTTAAAAAAATAGTTCATGAGTCCTCCAAGTAGACTTGCACCCCATAAAAATATGCCTCCTTGTAAAAAGTTTAACGAGACAAATGCGCGGGCAAAATTTTTTAGATTTTTGACTATTTTTGACATAAAAAGTTATTTGTTAGCATAAAGAAATATTGTTTGGGCAAATTCTGGAATCACGAATTTATCTGTACCAAAATTATATTTGCCACGTACTCCCATCCAACAACCTTGGGTTTTTATATTTCTAAATCCAGCCTTTTGAAATAAGTGTTTTAATTCTGAGTAAGTATATTCCCGCTCGTGAATAGATTTTCCGCCAATCCCCTCCTCCTGCATGACTTTGGGAAAAACATCTTTTTTTCCAATGAGTTGTAATAATAGACTCGCGATACGATTTCTATTTGGTGTGGCAACTATTGTTTTTCCGCCGGGTTTTAGGACTCGATACATTTCTTTGAAAAATTTCTTGTCATTTTTGACATGTTCAATGACATCGAAGTTCATCACGACATCGAAGCTGTTGTCTTTAAACGGAAATATCTTACCGTCATACATAATGAATTTGTAGCCAGTTGAAAATCTTTTGTCGCGAACATCGAGTATCTCCAAAGCATAAACACGGTTTTTTCGTCCGGTAAAAAGTGTTGTATACTGTCCCAAACCGCACCCTACATCAAGAACTTTTGAGTTTCTTATTTTATCGGCATATTGTTTAATAGTTGCATGATATGCATGCGCACATTTATCGGCACCTTCATAAGAGTCGGGAAAAATAGATTCGGATTTTTTTTGAGTAGATTTCATTCGTTATATTTTAAAAGATATTTCAGGAATATTTTTTGAAAGTATCGTATTTTTATACCAATCCGTAATTTTTCGTAAAATATTTCTAGGGGTAAGAAGAGATATTGCTGCATAAAACCAGAATTTTGGTGAGAAAATATTTTGCCATCTTCTTTGGATCGTGATTTTTATTTCTTCTTCCAATATGCCGTCTGGGGCATAATTTTTCAGCTGCACTAGGCCTTCATAATTTTTCAAGATATGTTCGTATCCAAGTTTTCTTATTTTCTTATATTTATTTTCTTTAAATACGTAATCAAACATACGCAGCCATTGAACTGTGGGCGATTCACTATAGACCGAGCTTATTTTCCGGCTTTGGCTTTGTTTTGTACCCACGGCAATAATATAATTTTTTAGCATTATGACGGGACATCTTTTCATAATGTCGGCAAACGGATAAATATGACCGGGGAAAATATCTTTATTAAATTTTGCCTTGATTAGTTTTCTTCGAAATGCAAGACCAGAGATTTGTCCGACAGATCCAAACACCGCAGTGACTATTTTTTTTCCATCTTTGAGTGACAGGATCTCATCCTTATTTGGATTTATTGGAGGAACATGACGTATCGGATGTTTAATATGATCAAAAAACCAAAAGTATGGCCGTGTCAATGCACCGATTTTAGGATGTTTATCAAATGCTTTGATTATTGATGAAACAGCATCATTCGAAAAAATATCATCTTGAGCTAGAAAAGTGACCAGTTCTGTTTTTGTTCGATCGACAAGAAATTGAAAATGCAGTTGGCAGCCAAGATTTTTGGGAGTTTTGATATAGATGAGGGAAAGTTTTTTTGAATATTGATTTACGATTTCTCTAGTTTTGGTGATTTCTTTTTTATTGTCAGGATTATTGTCATCTCCGATAAAAACCATAAAATCTTGGTCAGTTTGTTTGACAAGACTGTCAAGTGTCATTGGTAGGACAACAGAGCCTTTGTAGACCGGCACGAGTACTGTTAATTTTTTCATAAATTGGTTTTGTCAGAATTGAGATTATATTTAATAACACTTAATTCTTTTTTACAACTTATATCCCAAGAAAACAATTTTAACAATTCTTTATTTTCTATAGATGATTTTTGCTTGCCGACATTATTCAAAATTTCAATTGTTTTTTTGGAAAAAGAATTTATATCGAAACAAGGCGCTGTATGTATAGCAGGTTTGAAAGTTTCGCCAAAAACAGGAAGATTGTAGGAAATTATAGGTACATCACATGAAAGCACCTCTCCGACTATCATCCCAAATCCTTCTTCATGGCTTGGGAAAAGAAAAACTTTAGTCGAATTTATGATCGAAAACGCTTTTTCGTCAGGCAAAAATCCAAGAAGATCAATATTTTTCTTAAGTTTTAGTTTGTTAATTTGTTTTTTTAATTTCGTATACATATTCTTTGAACCATGACCGATAATCGCGAGTTTTGCTTCAGGCAAAACATTTTTTACCTTTTCCCAGATTTGCAAAATATCATCAATTCCTTTTGATTTATGTAAACGCGACATAAAAACGCCATCATATTTTTTTTCAGATTTATTACGATTTCTAATCGTAATTCCGGGATAAATGACATGCAATTTCGATCTTAAAAAACCATTAGTTATCAATTGTTTTTTTAAAATATTACTATCAACGATTACGACATCAGCAAATAGTTTGATAAAAAATAAACTGACTTGTTGGAAAAAAAATGAGAGGAATCTAGAACTTGGAATATGATGAAATATCTTGCTCACAAATACTTTTTTGGGGTATCTGATTTTTAAAAAAACTGCTGGAATGATATCGGGAAGACTGTCAGAAGTGGCATAAATTATATCGAAATTTCTTATCAAAAGCGCATGTATTCCAGCTCTAATAATTCTTAGGAAATATGTAAGATATATATTTTTAAATGCTTTCTCTCTAGTTGTTACTATAAAATCTGCCTTTAAATCCTCACTTTGACATAGCCTTCTTCCTAAACTTGAAGTCATCACAATGATATTTTTTGGCTTTATCCTTTTAAATATTTCGATAAAACACATATCTCCCCCACTTTTTCCAGAAGTGTAGGCGTTAAGAAACGCGAGTATTTTCATGGGACATGATTGAATTAAAATTTTGCAAAATCGATAAAAAGCCGATTCCGAGATCTTTCAAAAACATGACATTGTTTTTTAAATATCGCACTACAAGGTGAATACTTATTAAAATTTTTTCTTGTAGAGAGAAGTTACTAGTGATATTGTAATATTGTTCAAACAAGACATCATATACATAAAATAAAGGAAATAGAACATATTGTAATACTTTTTTGCGTACTATCGAAGAATTGCTAAATTGGTTTATCATTTTATATCGATTTGTGTACAGGCCTGTATCTCTTTTATAAAAAAGCACTTGACTAGTATATACAAATTTTCCTTCAAGTAATCCTCGAAAGATAGTTACAACGTCACTGCTTTTAAAAATTGGACGACTATCTATGTGGTACCCGTTTATTTTTTTTAAAACTTTAGTCCTCCATAATCCATAAAAATAAGACAAATTATTAGTTTCGAGAAAGGACAAAATAGATTGGAGTTGAGAACAGCGATTATTGTAGAAAATATTTGGATATACAACATAAGTTTTATCTTCTGCAGAAAGATTTCGGTAATTACTTACTGCCACAGAGGCACTAGGGTATTTTTTTAACAACAAAACTAGTTGCTTTAATGCGTCTTGAATTCTTAAATCATCCTGCGCAGCCCACATGAAATATTCCCCTTTCGCCTTAGAAAGAACGTAGTTGAAATTAGCAATAGATCCGATATTTTTTTTATGAATAAAAAACTTGATGCGTTTATCATTTTTTGCGTAGGAGTTACAGATAATCTGCGATTCATCACTCGAGGCGTCGTCTGCGATAAATAATTCAATATTTTTATAAGACTGTTGAAGAATTGATTTTATTGATTTGGCAAGATATTTGTCACCATTGTGGACTGGCATACCAATTGAGATAAGGTCATTATTTTTATTTTTTGATGCATTTCTCATAGATATATTGTAATATGTACTCGCCATATGAAGAAGGTTTCATCAAAAAAGTATCTTTTGGCCGCATGTCGTATTTGCGGGTCAAATAAATTATATTACTTCCTAAATCTTGGCTATATGCCAATTCCAAATGGATTTTTGTCTCGAAAAGAACCTTCCGAAACCGAAAGCCATTATCCACTGCAAGTATGTGTCTGCGAATCGTGTTTCTTGATGCAACTTCGGCATGTAGTGCCTCCCGAAATCATGTTCAAAAATTATCTTTATATCCCTTCTACATCACTAACACACATCGAAAGCTTTGATGTGGTTGCCCGTGACATAATAAGAAGATTTCATGTGCGAAAAGGAAGCCTTGCAGTAGACATAGGTAGTAATGACGGCACATTACTTGTCCAATTTAAAGATCTGGGAATGAGAATACTCGGCATCGATCCTGCGGAAAATCTGGCCGCGGAAGCAAACAGAAAAGGCATAAAGACTTTACAGGATTATTTTAGTACCAATCTTGCCTCAGATATTGTAAAAAAATATGGGTCAGCCAAGCTCATCACCGCAACCAACGTAATCGGTCATATCAACGATCTTCACGATCTTTGCAAGGGACTGCATGTTTTGCTTGATAAAAACGGGGTTTTTATGATGCGGGTTCCTTACGTCATCGATCTTCTTGATAAAAACGAGTTTGATACGATTTATCACGAACACTTAAGTTATTTTTCTTTTCGCCCACTTCTAACACTGTTTTCTATGTATAAACTTAAAGTGATTGATGTGGAAAAAGATGAAATACACGGTGGGTCGATACGAGTTTATGTCACTCGTGATGATAGCGAGCGCACTGTCCATCCGAGGGTAGAAAAATTTGTAACCGAGGAAAAATTAAAAAAACTCCATCTGAAAAGCACTTATGATGAGTTTGCTCGCCGTGTCAAAATTATAAAACGCGATTTAGTGAGTTTTTTGAAAAGAATTCGTTCTCAAGGGAAAACCATCATCGGCTATGGCGCCTCGGCAAAGGGAAATGTACTATTAAACTATTGTGGAATAAGCACAGATATTCTCGATTATCTTGTGGATTCAACTCCTTATAAACAAGGAAAATATACTCCCGGTACCCATATTCCGATTTATCCTGAATTAAAGCTGGAAAAAGATATTCCAGATTATGCACTACTTTTATCTTGGAATTTTGCAACAGAAATCATAAATAAACAGCGTTCCTATCGCGAGCGTGGTGGGCAGTTTATCATCACTATCCCTTATCTAAGGATTGTTTAAAATATTCATAAGCCCTACTTATCCCTTCTTCAAGAGAAGTTTTTGGTTTAAATCCAAGTTTTTTTATTTTGGAGCTATCAAATACTCTTCTTTTCATGCCATCCGGTTTTGAAGTATCAAACTCAACTTTTCCTTTGAATCCAACGACTTTTTGAATGATTTTACTCAACCCTTTAATCGTTACTTCGTCTCCACTTCCAAGATTTATAGTTTCTGGAGCAGAATGTTTTTTCATTAGAAGATCTATTCCGTCAGCAAGATCGTCGACATAAATAAATTCACGTCGAGCTTTGCCAGTGCCCCAAATCGATACACTTGGCAAATTTTGAATTTTCGCTTGATGGAATCTTTTTATAAGAGCTGAGATGACATGGGATCTTTCTTCCTCAAAGTGATCGTTTTCACCATAAGCATTGGCTGCAACGCAAGATATAAATTGTTTTTTATATTCTAGATTAATTTTTTCACAGAGCTTCATGCCGGCAATTTTTGCAATTGCAAATCCTTCGTTCGTCGGTTCAGGTTTTCCCGAAAGCAAATATTCCTCTTTTATCGGCTGTTTTAATCTTGTCGGATAAGCACAACCGCAAGAAATATAAAGCAATTTTTTGACTCCAAATTTGTAGGCATTTAAAATTACATTATTTTGAATAAGCAGATTTTCTACAAGAAATTCCGCTGGATTTGTCATGTTGGCTTTGATACCGCCAACTTTTGCAGCCGCTAAGATAACATATTCGGGCTTCTCATTCTGAAAAAATTTTTCAACTGAAACTCCATTTTGTAAATCGAGTTCTTTTTTAGTTTTAGTTATGACATTCATATATCCCGATTTTTTGTATTTGCGTAGGAGAGCGCTTCCGATAAGACCGGTATGACCTGCTATGTATAATCGTGAATTTTTTTTCATGTCTTGTTGTTTTTATTTAGATCAAAGAATTTTTCTAAAAGTCGGCCGAAATGTTTCAACCTTTTGTTGTCAATAAATTGATTGTTTCCCATGTAAAAGGCATTCTTGTGTAAGAATTCGGCATTGGGGAAATCGGTATTCTTAGAGTACGATTTTAAAAATGGCTGTCTTAATAAATTGCCGCTTATGATCGGTCTTGTCTCCACTCCGTTTTTATAAAGAAATTTTTGAAGTTTATTTTTTAAATTTGTATTTTTCATGATGAGTGGTAGGCAAAATGGAGACACGCCCTTTTTATAAGGTCGATATAAAGCTTTAGGATAGTGACTGATTATTTTTAAGAACTTATCATAAATATGATTTCTTTTTGCTATATAATTGTCAAGTTTTTTTAGTTGCCAAGCTCCCAAAACCGCACTAAGCTCTGTATTTCTGACATTAAATCCATCTGTCAGAAATAGAAAATTAAAATCAATATCTTTGTACTTTTTTTTATAAATGTTATGAAGTTTTTTTGGAAGTTCTCGGGCCAAACCATGAGATCGCTTTAATAAAAAAAGATGATATAGATCTTGATTATCCGTGCAGATCATACCGCCTTCAATCGTGGTCATATGGTGTCCCCAGTAAAAACTAAATAAGCTGGCCAAGCCAAAATTGCCTACCTTTGTTTTATCAATTTTTGCGCCATGCGATTCGCAACAATCTTCAATAATCTTGATATTCTTTTTTCCAACAATTTGTTTTATTTTATTCATATCCGCCGGAAACCCTATGAGGTGAGTTGGAATGACGGCTCTTGTTTTGTCAGTAATTTTAGAGGCAAGATCATCATAATTAAATGAAAAATCTTCAAGATTTACATCCACAAAAACCGGTTTTAATCCAAGCTGCAAAATAACGGAAATATCTGTAATCCAGGTCACGGTGGGTACTATAATTTCATCTCCTTTTTTCCAACTGAAATATTCTATAAATGCGGCAATGATTACCAAAAGTGCCGAGCTTCCCGAATTCACAAAAACACTGTATTTGCGTCCCTGCCAGACAGACCAGTCTTTCTCAAATTTTTTTACCTCTGTAAATTGAGTGAAACGATCAGTTGACTTTATGAACTTAATAAGCGTTTTTTTATTGTTGTCATCGATGATGTTTTCTTGAAGCTTCCAAAAAAAACGTTTTGTTCTCATGTATTTGGGAGTATTATCGCACTAATGTAAGGATCAATGATACAATTTTTGTAGCAGAAATACCATGCTTTTTCCTTAGGTATTCCTGTATGCCAATCTCCTTAAGATAAATATCTTTAACTCCAAATCTTTTGAAAATCAATGTTTTATGTCCCCTTTCACTTATTATTTCAGCAATTGCTGATCCCAATCCACCAATGATGCTGTGCTCCTCAATGGTAAAAATAGTGCGAGTATGTTTGACTATTTTGAGAACTAATTTTTCATCAAGAGGTTTTATGGTGTGCATGTTTATTAGGGTCGCTTCAATTTTTTTCTTGCCAAGAGCATCAACTACTTTTTCTGCCTCAGTGAGAATCGGGCCATAAGAAAATATAGCAACGTCTTTTCCACGGGAAATATAATGTCCTTTGCCAAAATGAACTTTGTATTTTTTTTCTGGCATTGGTTCTTTGCCCCGACCAATTCGGATGTATGTTGGACCTTTTAAATTAAGAATTTGTGCAGTCAGTACTTTCGCCTCGAGTGGATTTGAAGGAGCAACAATCTTCATATTGGGAAGGACGCGCATCACTGCAACATCTTCTATAGAGCAATGAGTATTTCCATACTGACCATAGGCAAATCCACCTCCAACACCAATGAGATTAACATCAAGATTTTGATAGCAAACATCAGACTTTACCTGTTCAAAACATCGCATTGTCACAAAGGGAGTAATCGAATAGACAAAAACTTTTTTTCCAGATAAAGCAAGACCCGCGGCAATACCAATCATGTTTTGTTCGGCGATACCAACATTTATGTATTGATCGGGAATATTTTTCCGGAATTCTTTTTCGTGCACATGATTCAGATCGCCTGTCAGAAAAACGATATCTTTATTTTTCAGGGCCGCCTCATAAATGCTATTTACTACCGCAAATCTCATAATTATTTTTACTTAAGTTCTGATAACGCCAATTTAAATTGTTCTTCAGTTGGATAAGCCCCATGCCACTCAGGTTTATTTTCCATAAATGTCACTCCTTTGCCTTTTATTGTCCTTGCAATAACCGCCAAAGGTTTTTTGGGATGAGGTTTTTTTAATGCTGAGATTATTTTTTTGATATCATGTCCGTCAACCGTCACAGTATCCCATTTGCAACTCTTTAATTTTTCTTCAAAAGGTGATAAGTCTAGTATTTTACTTGCGCTCCCCATAATCTGAAAATCGTTATTGTCGATTATCAAAATGAGATTATCGAGTTTATGATGTCCTGCAAATAATATCGCCTCCCAGATAGATCCTTCGGCAAATTCACCATCGCCAATAAGAACATAGACATTCGACTTAAGTTTATTTGCTTTTGCAGCAATCGCCATGCCAACGCCCATTGAAAGTCCATGTCCAAGCGATCCGGCAGTTGCTTCTATCCCCGGAAGAGATCCGTAAGTCACGTGGCCGGCAATATATGATCCGTTTTGGCAATAACCTGCAAGTTTTTCTTTTGGAAAAAATCCCCGCTGCGCAAGAGTCGCGTACAGTGCCGCAGCAGCATGACCTTTGCTTAAGACAAATTTATCCCGCGTGGCAAGTTGGGGCTTTTTGGAATCAATATTCATGACATTAAAATAAAGTCCAACTAGAATATCAACAATTCCCAATGAACAGCCAATGTGGGAACTTTTGGCGTTATAAATCATCATCACTATCTCACGGCGAATGTTTTTAGCATGCGTTTTAAGAGTGCTTGTGGACATAGTTTATTTCAAATTTTTATACCATGCTGATGTAGATTTGAGTCCTTCTGTCAAACTCACAAACTTTTTTTTCTTAAATTCTTTACGGTACCTTTGGTTACTTATAACAGAATTTTTTGGCGTGCCCGTAATTTTTTTCTTATTTTCTCTGTATCCAATAAATTCAGCCTTGTTAATTTTTGCTATTTTTTTCGCAAGTACGGAAATGGTTGTAGTATCAACTCCTGCAACATTATACACAAACTCTTTTCCCGAGATCATAATATTAATGAGCATCTCAACCGCATCGGTGATAAAACAAAAATTTCTTTTTGCGAGGCCAGCATCAATCATAGCTATTTTTCCTGTTGAATGGGCTTTTCTTATAAATTCAGAATATACCCGTTCATCGGTCTTTTTAATACCAGGTCCATAACTTAGCAGCAGACGTGCGATTTTTATATTTATGTCATTTCGATATGAATAGCAAATGCTCTCGGCAAGTCGTTTTGATTCCGCATAAATTGCACGATCTGACAAGGTATTTACTTTTCCAAAAAAATCCTCGGTTACCAATTTGTCAATACTTGTCTCACCGTAAATTTCTGAAGAGCTGATATAAAGTACCTTTGCTTTATTTTTTTTTGCTTGCTCAAGAATATTAAATAAAGTATTTATATTAAGAATAACGGTTTGTTTTTTACCAGCCAGAAATTTTTTTGGCTGAGCATATGTTGCTGCATGGATGACATAATCAAATGGCCGGGAAAGTGATTTAGATTTTTCAAAACTTAAATCTTCTTCAATGTATTTAATTCGCTTTGTATTTGGCAGCCATGAATTTTTTTTCGACTTGCTGACTGCGATTATAGACAAATTTAAATCATTTTTTTCTGATAAATAATTAAGGAAAGTTAAAATATTCCCTCCAATCAAACCGTTACTTCCAGTGATCAATATGACTTTACCATAAAGAGCTTGACGATTTAAAATTTTGATTTTCTTATAAAAAGGAATCATAAATTCCTGCAAGCGTATCATAGTGATTGACTAAATGCCTTAAAGAGTTTAAGTTTTATGCTTTCATGAATAAAGAGTTTATCGATATTATTTTTTTTAGCATTGATCTGATTTATGATTTTAAGATAAATCGTTTCGGGGATGAAAAACAAATTCCATAACACTGCGCGGACATCGGAAAAAAATAATGCGAACTTCATTCTAAAAAGAAAATATCCCATCTCTCCACAAAGCAAAACAATATACATCGGTAATGTTCTAAAAAGATGGCCAAATGTTGTATTTTTAATATAGGTTCTCATGCTGTTTCTCTCGCTTAAATAGCGTATCCGTGCGCGACTATTATTGGCTTTTATAGTCACACTGACTTTATGATATATGACCGATCGCTTTGTATAAATTATTTTGTACCCGAGCTGTCTGACTCTCCAAGAAAAATCGATATCGTCATTCATCATAAAAAGCCTCGTGTCAAAACCATGAGTTTTTTCAAAAGCATCACGCCGCACTATGAGAGAATCTCCATAAGCAAAAAACACCTCCTCCTTTTCTGGGATATCTTTCACAAGCTCAAGAGCGTGATGGGCCTGGGCAAAACCATAGACATCCAAAAATCCACCAGCATGATCGACGATCATTTTACCGAGTTTTCTATTTTGTTCGCGAATACCGATACTCGTCACAATTCCGACCTCCGGATTATTAATTATGTTCTTATAAAGAGCTTGCACACAATTTTTATCAAGAACAATATCATTAGTATGTAAAATTATATAATCACCATTAGACTGTGAAAAAGCTGTATTTATAGCAAGTGCAGTTCCAGTATTAAATCTGTCTTCTGTGATGATTTTGACCGAAGGAAATTTTTTACGTACAAACTCACGACTATTATCTGTCGATAAATTATCAAACAATATCACTTCTTCAGGTAATAAAGTTTGTGAAAAAAGCGAAGTAAGATATTCATCAAGTAGGTGTTGACCCTTACCGTAGTTAAGCACTATAACAGAAATTGTCTTTTTTCCTGACCTATCTTTCATAGAATTATTTTATAACTTTCGGCCGATTATAAAAACGTGCGAGTTGAGATACGGGTTCCCAATGCCAAATGGCAAAATAAAATGAAAATATTTTGAAAGCCTGTAAAAAAATGGAATAAATGTTTTATGACGATACTGAATTTTTGAGAATCCGGAGTTTCTATACACAGTAACCCATTCCATCGGATAGCGCACATTGACATGCGTTTTATCGACGTGAAGAACATATTTGTACGGATAAGGAGTTGAACAGATCAGCGTTCCACTTGGCTTCAACATATAAAACATATTTTTTATAGCTTTTTCTGGATTTTCCAGATGCTCTATCACTTCAAAAGAATATATAAGATCAAATTGACTTTTAAATGGCGGTTTTGCTTCAACATCTAAAACCTTAAATTTTATATGCGGAAGAAGTTTTTGGTTTTTTTTAATTGCATAAGGAGAAATATCAGTTGCTGTTATGTTGAAGCCGCGTTCATATAGAATATCCGCCGCCGCCCCTATTGCGCACCCGATTTCTAAGACATTTTTTCCTTTTCCATCTACAAAATCGTAATCATCTTGCAGTGCTTTAAACCAGCCATGAAACCAGTTTTTGTTTCTTTTAAGTTCTTTTTTCCCAAAATTTCCTGTAGTGCCAAAGTAATAATCGGTAAAATATTCTTTGTCAAAAGTCTTTTTGTGAAGGGTTTTTTTCATTTTGCCTTATTAAGTAAATACAAAAAACCGAGATGAATTTTGAGAAACATCATACCACATGTTAGAAATGGATGCATGATAAGCCGTCGCCACTTTCCATTTTCAATAAAAACCCCAAAATATCGATACCAAAATCCAAGCTGTTTTTGAATCTCGGCATCACTACTCCATTTATTTTCATATTTTTTAATTCCCAAGGAATAATAATTTTTTTTTTGAAAATATTTTTTAAGTGAGAAAGCATTTTCATCATGATACAACGGCCTGTCTATTATTGCCGTCTTGCCGATCTTTCTCACTCGACGATCCAGATCCCAGTCCTCGCCTGCGTAGAGATTTTCATCAAATCCACCTGTCTTATCAAATATTTTTATAGAAACAAATCGCACCGCGTCGATCACGGTTCCGTTATAAAACTGGCGTTCAAAGTTTCGCACTTTTGACCAATAATTTTTTCCATCGATAATTTCAGGGATATAAATTCCGTCAATCTTTGATTTTGTACTCAAATTTACACATTTTTCTATGACTTTTTGAGAAAGATACATGTCTGCGTCAAGAAACATAAGATATTCGCCGCGACTTTTCCTTGCGCCAAAATTGCGCTGTGATGAGCGCTCGGGGCCGAAGGTATATACTTTTTTTGTAAATTTTTTGGCAATTGTGAGGGTTTTATCTGTCGAGTGATTGTCAACAATGATGAGCTCAATGTTTTTATGTGTTTGTTTTTTGACCGACTTTAGAGCTTTTTCAATAGACTGTTCGGCATTTTTAGTTGCAAGAATCACAGACACCATTGGTCTCATCATAGAGTATAGTATATAATGCAAAAAGTATTTGGTTATAATGTTCTATTATGGCTCTTACCTATTCGCAAAAAAGGTTTATACAGGATAACTTTCAGAAAAAATCAAATTCGGAGATAGCTCACATTCTAAAAATCTCTGTTGACGATGTCAATGAGCATATTGAGAGATATTTCAAGGTTAATAATAAAAAAATTTCGTTAACAACGGATAAAGATGATGTTGTGGTCAGTAACATTAATGTGTCATTTAGAACCTGGATTAAGGAGCACTGGATCAATCTTTTAGTTCTTCTATTTTTTATTCTCATTGTATACGCCAACGGTCTTACTGCCGATTTGGTGTCTGACGACATTCCAGCGATCACCGACCTTGAAAAAGAGCTCCAGACACCGGCATATATGTCGACAATCCCGACATTTGCCGCAAGGACGGTCCAGTACTATATAGCCTATAAAATCGGAGGCCTGACCCCAATTTTTTATAGGATGTTTAATATCTTTTTTCATATAGGTTTTGTTTGGATGGTCTATGTTTTAGTGCCATTTTTCACTAGAAAAAAGTTAATGCCCTTTTTGGTGGCCGCGATTGCCGCAGTACACCCAATCATGGTCGAGTCGGTGACTTGGATATCTGGAGGGATCTATTCGATGGCGGCTTTTTCCTTACTAATATCGTTTTACTTTTATCTCCAGAACAGACAATACAGCAAGAAAAAATATTTGATATCTTCGTTATTTTTCTTTGTTTTAGCAATGTCAGTTTCGGAAAAGGTAATAATTTTTCCTGCGATCTTGGTTTTATACGAGTTTACTTTTTATAATATTTGGAAGAACTGGGGTCGGACAGTGCCGTTTTTCATTTTGGGTTTCATTTGGCTTGTCATCATAATGACTAGAGTCAATGATCGTATTCAATATCTTGAACAGATCGGGTCGCTGGATTTTGGAAAAAACATTTACAATCCACTTGAGCAGATCCCAACTGCGGTCTCTACATATCTTGAACTAATTTTCTGGCCAGACAAGCTGACTCTATATCATTCAGAGTTCAGATTAAATTTATACCAATTTTTTTATTTAGCTGGTATCTTTCTTGTTTATGTTGGTGTGACTATTTATACCTATTTCAGGAACAAAACTCTTTTTTTCTGGCTTACTTTATTTTTCATAACACTGATTCCAACAATGAATCCACTTGGGCTTTCATGGATTGCCGCGGAAAGATATGTTTATTTGGGTTCGATTGGAATTTATTTTTTTGTTGCTTATTTTTTATCAAAGCTTATTGAGTCAAAAAAATACCAAGCTGCTGGATATGTATTAATTAGCGTTATTCTTTTGTCACTTAGTATAAGAAGTATTGTTCGAAACATTGATTGGCAAACTCAAGACAATTTGTGGCTGGCGACAGGTAAAACTTCTCCTTCCGACCCAAAAACGCACAATAATTTAGGAGATGTCTATGCAAGGCGAGGAGATTGGAAAAAATCGGCAGAAGAGTTCGCAACAGCGATAAGAATCAATCCAAAATATCCCGATGCATACTATAATTTGGGCAATCTCTATCGCACATTAAAAAAATATGATGAGGCGATGCCGCTTTTTGAAAGAACCCTCGCCTTAAACCCAAATGTTTGGCAAGCACATCAAAACATAGCAGTGATAAATTTTGAACGTGGAGATATAGTTGGCGCTGAAAGTCACATCAAAGCTGCTATAAAAATAAATCCCGAGATCTCAACATTACACAGTAACCTTGGCATAATTTACTATCGACTTGGTAAAAAACAGGAAGCCATCAAAGAGTTTCAGATTTCGGTACAACTTGATGAAAAAAATGAAAACGCCAAAGCTTGGATACAAAAAATGTTAAGTGAGAAATGAAAAATAAAAAAAATTATTTGTTTTTGGGATTACTTGTTAGTCTTGTATTACTCTCCTACCTCCCCAGCCTTTTTTCAGGTTTTGTTTCAGACGATATTAATGCAATTGTAGAGAGTGAAAGCCTCTTGAAACATGCTTCATATATCATTGCAAACCCAAAATTTATTGTAAGGTCAGCTTTATTTTATTTTGCATATCAGCTTGGTGGCGTCAATCCTGCATTCTTTAGAAGTATAAATATCATATTTCACATCGGAGTAGTAATTCTTGCGTATCTAATTATTCCTCATTTTTCAAAAAAAAGGTATTTGGCATTTTTCGTTGCTGCTCTTACTGCCGTTCACCCTGTAATGATTGAATCGGTAACCTGGATTTCAGGCGGAATCTATACGCAGGCGGCATTTTTTCTCCTGTTATCTTTATTTTTATATATTAAAAATCGTGAGCAACTAATAAGTAAGTCATTCTGGCAACCCGCCGTTTCGGCGGGGCGCCCAGAATCAGATCCTGGACAAGCTCGCCTCGCTGAAGCTACGGCGAAGCGGGCCCGGATGACTATTAGTAGATTAATTTTGTCTTTGATTTTTTACATTTTGGCATTATCCTCTTCGGAAAAAACGATTGTATTTCCAGCGATCCTCATTTTATATGAGTATTGTTTTTTTTCCTTAAATAAAAATTGGAAAAAAATTGTACCTTTTGCTTTAATAAGTATATTTTGGATTTTCCTACTTATCCCTTTTATCTCTCCCCGACTGGAGTATTTTAAAACCACTCGAGGCGCCGGTCTTGAGCCAATGAATCCCTTTTTTGCGATTCCGCAAGCAATCGGAGCCTATCTACAGTTATTTATTTGGCCGCAAAACCTAAGCCACTATCATTACGACATCATTTTTTCTTTTGGAAATATCGTTTTGAACTTCATACTGTTTCTTTGTTTTCTCGGCGGACTTGTTTTCAGTTTCATTAAGAATCGTTTATTGTTTTTTTTCTTAAGTTTTTTTATCATTGGTTTGGGTATTACTTTAAATTCTTTGGGTTTTTCCTGGCTTGTTGCTGAAAGGTATGTTTATCTTCCTTCAATCGGACTTTATTTCATTGTTGGTTACGCGTTTAGTGTTTTGATTTCAAAAAAACATTTTAACCTCTTTGGATGGATTGTGTTTTCGATAATAATTGTCTCTCTTTTTCTTCGAACAGTCATTCGTAACAAAGACTGGCAAAATAGCGAGACACTCTGGCTTGCAACGGCAAAAGCCTCTCCAAATTATGTCGCCTCACAAAATAACGCTGCAAATATTTATGTTTTAAATGGAGAGTATGAAAATGCAATCGAAGCTTACAAAAAGGCAATCGAATTAAATCCTAACTATTCTTATTCTTATTACAATCTGGGTTACACGCTGCGCCTCATGAAACGCCACCATGAAGCGATACCTGTTTTGAAAAAAGCTATTTCGCTTAATCCAACATATTGGCAGTCATACGAACAACTCGGTGGAATATATTTCGAGCTAGGCGATTTTGACAGATCTGAAGTTTACGTTCGAAAAGCGATTGCGCTTGCCCCAAAGCAAAGTATGCTATATGCCCAGCTTGGAACACTGCTGTTAAAAAAAGAAGACTTAGTGGGAGCAAAAACCGCTTTTGAAAAGGCTCTCGAGATTGATCCGCAAAACGAAGTAGCTAAAGAAGAGCTCGGTAAAATTTTTCTTTAAATAGACGGATAAGTGGTCAGAATGTGTTTATTTTAATAATATATTATGGTATCATACGATTATCATGAAGTCCTCGTCAAAGAATATCCATATCGGAGTTCATAAATCAGACCCTTATTTTAACTCCGTTGTCCCTCCTATCTATCCAAGCTCAACCTATCGTTTTGCAAACGCTCATGAAGGAGCGCTTCGTTTTTCAGGAAAAAAGAAAGGTGTGATCTACTCTAGATTTACAAATCCTACCGTGTATGCACTTGAAAAACGCCTTGCGGCACTCGAAGGAGCAGAGCGCGCCCTGGCAACAAGCTCGGGGATGGCTGCAATAATGCTAACACTTCTACATTTTTTAAAATCTGGAGATTCAATAGTTGCACACAATGTGCTATATGGAGGAACATATGAATTTATTGGGCGCATACTGCCAAGATATGGAATTAAAGTACATCTTATTAATGTTAACGATACAACATCACTTGAAAAATGTATTGATAAAACAACGAAAATGATTTATTTTGAAACGCCTACTAATCCACTACTTGAAATAATTGATATAGCAAAAATTGTAAATATTGCCAAAAAATACAAGATTTTAACGGTGGTCGACAATACATTTGCACCTCCCCCTATGCAATACCCGCATAAAATGGGCGTTGATATCGTGATCCATAGTCTTACCAAATACATTGGCGGCCATTCCGATCTTATAGGTGGCGCGATCATTGGAAGTTTGGAAAAAATTAGCCCTCTTTACCTTCATAGTTACATCTTTTTTGGTCCGACGATGTCGCCGTTTACGGCATTTCTGGTTTTACGGGGGTTAACCACTCTTGAGATTCGACTTAAAAAGCAAACCGAAAATGCTGAAAAAGTAGCAAAATTTCTTGAAAAACACTCAAAAGTTGAAAAAGTATATTACCCCGGCCTTGTCTCACATCCTCAATATGATCTTGCAAAGAAACAGATGAACGGAGCTGGTGGTGTACTTTCTTTTGAAGTGAAGGGAGGATACCAAGCCGGTGAAAAACTTGTTAATGCTGTCAAAATGATTACTCTTGCCGTGTCTCTTGGGGCTGTTGAAAGTCTTATCGAGCACCCGGCCTCAATGACTCATTCGGAGCTTACGCCAGATGAAAGAAAAAAATCAGGAATCAGTGACTCCTTGATAAGACTTGCTATTGGAATTGAAGACATTGCCGACATTATTGAAGATCTCACTCAAGCATTTCAGAAGATTTAAAGAATATTATACTCGTATTGCCGCTTTCTCTGCATCAACCGAGGTTTTTGAAGTCACAAAATGTTTAATAAGTTTTGTGGAAGAATTTTTCCAAAACTCAAGCGAGGAAAAATGAACCTTTGTCTGATTTGGGTCAAAGTCAAGCATGTGACCAAGGAATTTATAGCCCATGTAGAAAAGATATTTTGCATCATGAACCGATCTTATCCTGATAATCTTATTCCAAATATATCCCGGTGTCATGAATGCAGAGTAAAGATCTTGTTCGAGCTCCATGAGTTTTGCGTGTGAAAACGGGATTTTCATCACCGGTTCGCGCATATCAAAGCGGTTATAGTCGTCAAACAAAAGCCAATCATTTTCCTTACATTGCCGGTATAGCGGCGTGCCAGGATATGGAATGACGATAGTTGCCTGAATCGTCTCGTAATACCCTTTTTTCATGGCAAATTTTGCAACTTCGATAGTACGCTTGGCATCTTCGTAGCTTTCCCACGGGTACCCAAGCATGATTGTGACATGTGGGTCGAGTCCGGCTTTCCGAGCCATAGCCGGGCCCTTGATCGCGTCTTCCTCTTTTGTGCCTTTTTCCAGCCGGTCAAGAGTTTTCTGATTACCTGACTCCATGCCGTATAAAATAAACCTAAATCCGGCTTTGCTCATAAGGTCGTAAAGTTCTTGTTTTGGGATCGCGTTAAAACGCATGTTGCAGCCGTACTTTACTTTTTTGTTATAGCCGGATTCAACCAGCAGTTCGCAGAAAGCTTTAAGTTTATTACCGACAAACATGGTGCCCGCATCGTCAAAAATTTCTTTAACTCCATATTTGTCTACAACATGCTTTACTTCCGCAAAAAGTCGTTTCGGGCTAAAGCTCCGATACGAACCAATCGGGTTTATTGTGTGATCCCAGACGCAAAAAGTACATTTGTTCCACCAGCAGTCACGCCCGCTGTACATGTAGGTGCCGGGTGTATATTTATAATTTCCATTTGCATAAGCATATAATCTCCATTTTGTAAGGTCGCGGTCTACAAACGGAAGATCATCGAGATTATGCTTGAGAGACATGACGCCCGAATGATGGACTTTTTTACCTTTGGAAAGGATTTTTGTATAAAGGGGTTTTGTTTTAATATCCTTGTTACTTGCTCTCCAGTACACTCCGCCTTCAAGTTTTTCTCCCTTATGAATATGGTTAAGAAGATTGGTCACTACAAAATCATAATCCCCGCCTTTGATAGCATAGTCAACCGGGCTATTTTCAAAGATTTCGTACGGAACGTAGCTCACATGATCGCCGACCCATATAGTTTTCATCTTGGGCAACCGTTTTTTAAGATCGGCAATATATTTCCAGTGGGTTTTGACGATTGGAGATTTCGTTTCCACCATAAGATAGTCGGGATTAAATTTTTTCAGATCGCGCATCCATTCTTTGTAGGTTTTTCTCTCCGCTATGCCATCCACCCACCTCACATCATACCCATTTTCCTTAAGAAGGGTCGCGGCGTAGGCAGGCACCATTGGGTAGATATAAGTTGGCGCATTAAAATACTGAAACTGTCTGTTTTGCGATAGTAAAGCGACGCCCTTTTTGGACTCAATTGGAGGATAGCCGACGACAATTTTGATTCTCTTATTTTTTGTCATCGTGTTCCATTGTCGCATATTTTTTTTGAAATAACAAGTAAGTAAAAAGTAAGAAAATGCCATTGCAAAACTATTTTTGAAAAGGTATGATGAAATCATTATTCATTAACAATCGATATTATGGCAGACAAATCAAATAGCAGCTTAGGAGGTCTTGAAGCAATGTTAGAAAAATACTTTGTTGAGAAAGCTCCTTTTCAATTACCTGACGATGTCAAGGAAGCAATAGTCAAGTTTGGTCCATGGATCATGCTGATTCTTATGATTCTTGCGATTCCGGCCATACTTGCAGCGCTTGGACTCACGGCGGTTCTCTCACCGTTTGCGATGATGGGGGGATATGGTAGATCGGGTTTTTGGATTGTCCCAATGGTTTTAAATATCGTTGTTATTGTGCTTGAGCTTATTGCATTACCGGGACTATTCAAAAGAACCATCCAGGGATGGCGTTATGCATACTATGCAACACTTGTTTCCTTGGTTGCAAGTCTGGCATCATATCAAATACTTGGCGCGATAATCTCTGGACTTATAGGGTTTTATATCCTATTTCAGGTAAAATCGAAGTATAAATAATGCTTTCCGTTCCAGATTCTGTCAAATAATCTTTTTCGCTCGTGACCTAAAAATTTGATTAATTCTGTTTTAACGCTTTCTCTCTCTTTTTCAGAAGTACACTCGTATATCCTGCAGCAAAGCCAATTCCGTAAATTATGTGAGTAAGTGGAAGAATTATTACTACACTCACAAATAAAAGCGGATTATAAGATTTGAAAAATGACTTTAAAGCCGCAAAAATCACGCCTAGCAGATAAATTGCAAGCGGTATGCCCATGTAAAATTTCGTATCACTTTGTTTAAGTGAATAGGCTGCAAATAATAGTTCAAGATACACAAAAAGATAAACGACCAATAACAGCGGCAAAAGATACACTCCTCTCATTGAATTTTTGTCGCCATGAGAAAAAAACATTCCTCGCATAAAACCGTACTTCCAGTGCTGTTTAAAATATCCAAACGGTGATGTTCGACGATGATGATAAACCTCAAGATCAGGGTGATATAAAATATATTTCTGTAGGACAGTGCGTAGTTTTTCGCCAAGTTTACTATCTTCTCCGGGCCAGTAATCATTGCCGAATCCGGAAAGTGCTTGGAAAACATCTTTTCTAATAATCAAGTTCATTGACGGGTAATCGTCGGTTTTACGTTCTTTTTCTTTTTGAAAGCGATAGGTATACCCCCCGCTTCCCATGAATGAAACTAAAATTGCGTCAAACACTTTCTCCCAGAAATTTGAATTTGGAGGAAGTATGCCGGGCCCACCTGCGGCAACGATATCATCTTTTCTCAAGAATAATTTATCAGCGTTTTTAAGCCAGTCTTTAAAAGGAGCAGTATCATCGTCAATAAATGCAAGAATATTACCTTTTGCTTGATGGGCACCAAGATCACGTTTAACACCTGGGGGTTTTGTTGATTCAATGATGGTGAGCCATGGGTAAAGCTTGAGCTCTGTTGCGAATGATTGCATGTCATCGGCGATGATAATCACTTCAAAATTCCGATAAGTCTGCACTTCAATCGCCGGTAATGTTTCATCATGAAGATATTTATTGTTGCTTCGAGCCGGGATGATGATTGTAAAAAAATTGTTCATAGAAAATGATTTATTCTATTATTGTAACAGTTTTTTTGTTCTTTATTATCTTGCTGTGATAGTGTAAAATCAAATTGTGAAATTGACAAAGATTGTTGCAACAATAGGACCGGTTTCTGATTCGCCGGAAATGATAAAGAAGCTGATCGAAGCCGGAGTCAATGTATTTCGTTTCAACTTCAAACACAACACGGTTGAGTGGCATAGTGAACGTATTCAGAGAGTACATAAAGTGGCTTCAGAGATGGGTGTACCTATTGGAACGCTTATCGATCTTCAAGGACCAGAACTTCGTATCAATATGCCCAAAGATCAGATTAAGATTGAAGAAGGAGAGCTGCTTTATTTTGGTGAAGAAGTATTTGAAAATGGTCAAAAAGGTTTTTCAATAACACATCCTGATATTATCGTTCATCTTAAAGATGGACAACTAGTGGTCGCAGATGACGGTGCTTTCAGTTTCCATGTCATAAAAAAAGGAAAAACAATTTACCTTGCTTCGGAAACTACAGGAGTTCTCAAAACGAGAAAAACCCTAAATATCCCGGGCGCGGACTTCCCATTTCCTGTTCTTATAGATCGTGATTTTCGCGGACTTGAACTTGCCGCACGCCATGATGTTGATTTTATCGCTTTGTCGTTTGTACGATCCCAAGCCGATTTGAGGACGGTTAGAAAAGAGGCAAAAAAATATAAGGTTAACGCAAAGCTTATTGCAAAAATTGAGACGGAAAAAGCACTTGGACACATGGATAAAATTATCGAAGCCGCAGACGGCGTGATGGTCGCACGTGGAGATTTGGGTGTGGAGATTCCTATCGAGCAAGTACCTTTTTATCAAAAGATGATCATAAAAAAGTGCATAATCAAAGGAAAGTTTGTCATTACCGCAACACAAATGCTTCAGACCATGATTGACCACCCCTACCCCACCCGAGCCGAGATTTCCGACATTGCCAATGCTATTTATGATAGTACTGACTGTATTATGTTATCAGGCGAAACAGCTAGCGGCGCATATCCTTTGAAAACCGTTGAAGTCATGAGTAAAACCGCCTCTTTTTATGAGTCGAAGGTAGATACGGATATTCGAAATTCCGTCAGGTTTTCGCCAACTGATACTACGGCTCTAATCTGTGATACTGCGTATGGACTTTATCGTGAGTATCTAAAAACCCACTATAGAATTGATGGAATTGTAGTATTTTCCCAAACCGGAAACACCGCAAAAACAATTTCTAAATATCGTCCAAAAGTACCAATCTTTGCTTTTGTGCCAACTCAAGCGGTGTGCGAAAGTTTGACTGTTGATTTTGGTGTTTTTCCAAACATGTTTCCATTTATCGAAGCCGGTGAAGTAAGTATAGTAGATTTAAAAAGAGCTACCAAGATTCTCAAAGACAAAAAATTTCTAAAGCAGGGCGGCAGAGTTATAGTGATACATGGTGATCAGTGGGGTCGTGGCAGTGGTTCGACTACGGTCAGGATAGTGTGAAAAATCACTTTAATTTTTGGAATGACGAACAGGTTTCATTGCCTTTAACTAGACCAAATTCTTCCAAAATGAACTCGTCAAAATGAGGTAAGCTACCTCCCCGCCAATGAAATTCTTCAACTGGATCTAAACCATCTACAAATCCAAAACCACCAGGTTTTAATATTTGTGCAAAGTTAGCAAGGAGTTCTATCTTAGGAACGTCTGGGTGAACGTGACGGACAAAACTAGCGGCGATAACTACATCTACACTATTTTGAGGAACTAAATCGGTTAGATCAACCACGTTCCCTGGATAAGGATTAAAAGATCCAGAAGTTTGTTGCGACATAACCCTTGGAAGATCAAATCCTCCAAGATTAATAGAGTTGCCATATATTGATCTCAATTCTTTAAGAGCTTTAGCTTCTGTACCGCAACCCACATCTAATATTGTTGGAACGTGAGGGCCAGCAATAAGACTTTCGATTAATTCTCTAGCGGTTATTCTTGGTCCAAACATGTTTTGTGGATATCTCCTTTGAAATACTGGCAAAATTTCTTCATATGAACTATTTTTTCTACCGCCATGGAAAAAAAAAGTTTTTCCAGGTATATCGATACCAGGATTAATTGACTCTTTATTAGCATAAATTCGAGCTCGCTGTTTAATCTTTGCGAGTTCTTCTGGAGAAGGCCTTATTTTTTCTGATGTATTATATCCCATAGTATGTATTATACTATATATTTGTAAAACTTTGGTAAAAATTATCAATATTTGATACTATTGCTATCTATGAACCACATTCGAAATTTTGCAATTATTGCCCACATCGATCACGGCAAATCCACACTTGCCGATCGTTTGATGGAACTTACGCATACGGTTGAACCCGGTCGGCATGATGCCCAGATGCTTGACCGAAACCCGATCTCAAGGGAAAGAGGTATCACTATCAAGTTAGCGCCAGTTAGGATGAAATACAGAAATTCGAAATACGAAACCCGAAATACGAAACAAATCAAAAATTCCAATGATCAAAATTCAAAACATTTCGAATTTCGAGATTCTGATTTCGAGTTTGCAAATTCAGAATTTATTCTGAATTTAATTGATACTCCCGGGCATGTGGATTTTTCCTACGAAGTCGATCGTACATTGGCTTGTGTTGAAGGTGTAATTTTACTTGTTGATGCAACACAGGGCGTGCAGGCACAAACTATTGCCAATGCTCTTAAAGCAGTCGAAAAAAATTTAACCATTATTCCGGTAATTAACAAAATCGATCTGCCAAATGCTCAAGTTGCAACCACAAAACAAGAATTAGTAGATTTTTTGGGCATAAAACACGATGAGATAATTGAAATTTCGGCAAAAACCGGGCAGAATGTTGAGATGATTTTAGAAAAAATTATTTCAGATATCCCCGCCCCAAGTATTTCTCAAACAAATTCATTACAAGCGCTTATTTTTGACTCATATTTCGATTCACATAAAGGTGTGGTTTCGTTTGTGCGTGTCGTAAGCGGGGGTGCAACTTCGCGTATGAAGATGCAGCTTGCAATCGGCAAACAGCCATTTGAAGCTACTGAGGTCGGTATTTTCACTCCAGATCTGGTACCTTCAGAAAAACTTGAGGCAGGAGAAATTGGTTACATAGTGACAAATCTGAAAGATATTCATAGTGTGCATGTCGGCGATACTATTTCGGACAAGTCAGATCTAGCTGCGCTGCCCGGCTATCGTAAAGTCAAGCCGATGGTCTACGCTTCTCTATTTCCAACTGATACTGCAGATTATGAAAACCTAAAAAAAGCACTCGAAAAGATATATTTAAATGACTCCGCGCTCGAGTTTCAAGCGATATACAGCCGGGCGCTTGGTGCCGGGTTTCGCGTCGGGTTTTTGGGATTACTCCACGGCGATGTTGTCCGCGAGCGTTTGGAGCGGGAATACAACTTGAATCTTGTGCTTACGCCACCGCAGGTTGATTATCATATTGAAGGAGAAAAATATTTTGAACCAATTGTCAGAATCTTGATTCTTACACCGCATGAGTATCTTGGTGGAGTGATGCAGGTTTGTGAAAATCATCGAGCCCGTTTTTTGACGATGGACAATAAAAATCATGTGACCGTTGAATATGAGATGCCGATGAGTGAAATGATTTCGGATTTTTTTGACAAATTGAAATCAGCAACCTCGGGATACGCATCATTTGACTGGGAGTTTATTGAGTACAGAGAAGTTGAAGCTGATAAATTGGCAATCCTGTTAAACGGTGATGAGGTTGAGGAATTTTCACAAATTGTAGTTGTAGAAAGAGCTCAAGAGTTGGCTCAGGAGCTTACTCAAAAATTGAAAAAACTCATTCCGCGTCAGCAGTTTGAAGTGAAAATTCAGGCATTTTATAAGGGTCGTATCATAGCATCAGAACGTGTTTCTGCATTTAGAAAAGATGTTCTTGTCAAAGGCGGCAAAACTGTCGGCGGCGGTGATTATAGTCGAAAACGCAAGTTGCTTGAAAAACAAAAAGAAGGAAAAAAACGCATGAAGATGATAGGTACCGTTGAAGTACCAAAAGAGGTATTCACTTCGTTATTCAAAGGAAATAGTTAGGCTGTTTCCAGATTCCGTCAGAAAAAGTTTTTCGTTCCAGATTCTGTCGCTCGACAGCCCCAAAAAATGTCAAAATTCTCACATTTGTTTGGGTCTCCCCGTCTCGCGCCACCTGCTCCGCGATTTAAACATACTGAACAAATTTTGTGTTACTTCGCTCAGATTCATAAACTCGCACCACCTGTTCAGCGATTATTTATTTTTAGAGTAGTAATCCCAAAAGTATCAGTCCAAGTGGAGCAAGAATGATTAGCCATGGCGTGAGCCCTGGTGGTTTGCCTTCAACTGTGAGTTGCTGCACCGTTGTTGGTGTATTGGTTGCCGCAATAATGGTAGTTGCGGTTGGTGAAGGAGTATTTGTGGCGGTTGGTGCAATCGTGTTAGTCGCTGTCGGAACAGGCGTACTGGTTGCAGTTGGAGCAAGAGTACTTGTCGGTACTGCTGTCGGCGTATATGTGAGTGTAGGTGTGAGTGTAGGCGTTTTCGTTGGCGTTGGAGTAGGCGTTCTTGTTGGTGATGAAGTTGGAGTATTTGTAGGCGTTGCTGAAGGTGTAGGTGTGTTGGTTGGCACGGGCGTGTTTGTAGCGGTTGGCTTTGGCGTACTCGTTGGTACTGCTGTCGGAGTATGTGTAGGCGCAGGAGTATTTGTTGGTTGACCAGGAGGTGTAGTTGGCGTATTGGTCGGTCGTACCGTCGGGGTGCTACTTGGCGGAACCGTTGGTCTAGTTGTTGGAGAAACGGTTGGCGGTGTCGTTGGAGATATTGTGGGAGGTGGTGTTGTAGGCGTTGGCTGTGCACAAGAATTTTCGGCACACAACAAAGCACCGCCGGCCACTCCTTCATTATTATTTGCATCAAACACACCAATATCCCATTGCACACAACCACAGGTTTTATCGGTGCTTTTGTTTATTGCAGAAGGGATCACAGATCCCGAATCGCGTTCGACAACTTGATCTTGACAAAATGTTTTATCCCCCTTTTTTTGTGTAGGGCACCACATAAGTACATAATTGTATGGTCTATTTTTATTTCCTATACAAGTAATTGTAAAAGATGTGGAACCGCTAGAATTTAAACTATCTCCAACATTATCATTACAAGCAGTGCCATCAAACTCGGCTCTTGGACTCACAATTACTTGATATTTTTGTATCCCCAATGCAAAAAAAAACGCTCCAAACGTGAAGAATATAAATGTTAACAGCAGTTTAAGTTGAGCATCGCGTTTCATAGAAAGAATTGTACATACATCCAGAAACTAAGGCTTGCAACGAAGAATAGTATTGAAATAAGCAATATGACATCGAATTTATTTATGGAAAGTGATACGGCAAGTTGTCTTTTTTTCAGGAGGGTTTGGAAATTAGCTCCTTGCTGGCCGGTTTTTGTATCAAATTTTTTTACATTAAGAGGAGTATGGTTTTCATCAGAAGATGGCATATAAAAACATTATTTCACGAAAGAGCCGTATTATCAAGAAGTAATTATTTTATAATAGCAGTCCCAAAAGTATCAGTCCGAGCGGGGCAAGTATAAAGAACCATGGAGTAACGCCTGGAGGTTTGCCCTGCACCGTAAGATTTGCAGTTGTCGGTGCTGTGGTTGGCACTGGCGTTACTGAAGCGGTTGGTGTCGGCGTTGGGGTAAATGACGGTGTCGGTGTATTTGTTGCTGTTGGCACAGGTGTATCGGTCGGAGTGGGAATAGGTGTATCTGTGGGTGTTGAAGTAGCTGTGGGTATGGGGGTCTCGGTTTGTGTCGGTGTTGGTGTGCTTGTCTCAGTGGGTGTTTGTGTTGGCGTCTCAGTTGGCGTGGTCGTTGCCGTGGGTGTTTGTGTGGCAGACGGAGTAAGAGTTCCAGTTGTTGTCGGTGTGAGTGAACCGGTTGGAGTTGGTGTTTGCGTATCTGTAATGGTTGGAGTATTTGTCGGGGCAGAAGATGATGATGTAGGAGATGGTGTTGAAGTTGGTGTATCTATAACCGGCCCAGCGCCTTCATCGAATAAATTAATTCCATCAATATAAATAACACTATCGCCGGGACAATCTTGGCAATCTACTTTATAGAAAACAGTCATTCTTGTACTTCTAGCGACAGTTTTTATATCTACATTTACGTCTGGAGGAACATAATCAAGATGTCTTGCGTCACCCCAATGTGTATTACCCCAGACAATATTTGGAGATGTTGGGTCCGTTCCACCATATGGGTCAATACCAAGGGTGCGACCGTAATTGTCGGTGGCGCCACCAGGTCCAGGTGCTCCCCATCGCCAACTAGCGCAGTAGAGTTTGCCTTGTGTTACATCAGCCTGAGTATATGCACCTGCAGAATAATTACTATTCCCATTCGGAGTCATTTTTATGGCCCCTGGTCCTAAACTTGAGTAATCCACATTTTCATATCTTGGATCGCCGCTCGTTTTATATTTTTCCCAGCCTTTTGCAACCTGACTTCCTTCATTTTTGAATTCACATACTTCTACACTTAACATACCACCGCTACACTTATCACGTTTCAATTCTATTGTCGTTTTACATGCTTGTTCAACACCTGTTGCTGCTTTAGACTTTGTCAAAACTTGATACTTTTTTATACTTAGCGCAAAAAGAAGAATCGCAAGTGAAAATAATAAAAAGGTTATAAGTAATTTGATTTGAGTGTTGCGCTTCATAAATAGAATACTCTATTGTTGCACGAATTAAAGAAAAAATCCAAGCAACAGAAGTCCAATAGGCACAAGAATAAATGCCCAAGGCGTGACTCCCGGAGGCTGTTCGTTTACAGCAATCTTTTGCGGAGGTGTATTTGTTGGAATCGGCGTTGCGGTTGGCGGCACAGGCGTGTTTGTCGGTATCGGAGTGTTAGTTGGTGTTAAGGTTGGCGTTGATGTTGGAGTTGGTGTCGGAGTAGGAGTATTTGTCGGAGTCAAAGTCGGGGAATGCGTTGGCGATTCGGTGGGCGGAGTCGCTTCGGTTGTAGGTGTAGTCGGAACAGGAGTTGTTGGAACCGGAGTCGTCGGTACCGGTGTTGTCGGCACTGGTGTAGTAGGCACAGGGCATTTGCCGGTATCCTCATTATAACCTGTTGAGTTTTGATTGATGCTAAATGCAATGCCTCCCGGCCATCGAGATGGGGGTGTGGGGTTTATATACTGAGAACGAATGTTATAACATTCGAGTGGACTATCATCTACATGATCATCGGTGTTATAAACATCAAACTGTGCGATTTCGCAGGCGTTTGCGTTAACTTGTATAGTTTTTGATTCTCCTGGAGCAAGAACAAACTCTGTGATCGACGAATTAGGATCAAAGGTTCCGATTTGGCAGTTTGGATCATTCACTTCATCACCATCTTCGCAAGTTTCGCACTTATAAAAACTTTTTTTGACTTTATCTTTTATATAGGTACATCGATAAGTTACCGAAGTAAGATCATCAATTGTTTCATTTGTATTGTTTATAATGCGAAGCGTATTTGAGTTATATGGATCATCCCCCGCATCACAAACTAGCTGTCCCGCAGCTTCAGGTGGAAGTGTTGGGGTGGGTGTTCCTTCGGTTGGTGGAGGAGTTACTCCAGGAGCAAGCTGAGCGGTAAAAGCGATAGATTCATAAGGTTGAAGCACGATGACATTATTAGCATCTACTGTTACCGAACTTTCTCTTGTTGTTGAGCTACCTGAATTCAGTTTTAGAAAGGTTGGAAATTTTATTGGAACAGATTCGTTTTTTGTATTTACTAATATTCCGGCGTATTTATTGTCCTCACTTTTTCCGATAAAACCTACCACGGGATCCGCATTTTGTAAACTGGGATTGTCCCAGACACGACTGTTCGTCGGTGTAGCCTGTGGCCAGACCAGAGTCATCAAATTTATTGCAGAAACATATCCAACAAACTCCTGCTCCTTTGGCGTCATGCTGTCATAAGTACCCAAATTAATATAGACAATTGGAGCTTTGTTAGCTTGGGTTATTGGTACGTCGCTGGCAATCGCTGAAGCTATTACGCCAAGTTTGCGAGCATGTTCGATGGTCGTGTGCGCAGGAATACGTATGTCGGTCAAAGATAATGCAGTGTCATTCGGATAATCAAAGGCGACATTTGAAGTGCCAATAATATTGTTCGAAGCATCATAAAAAGTTTTAAATGTTTGTTTTACATAATCGTTTATCGGCTGATTAACATCGTTAACTGAAACATAAAAACTTATGGCATTCAGCTTTGGTGGCTGGACGAGCTCAAGTACAGCTTTTGCTTTGTCTCTCTGCCAACCTTCGGAGTTTGGAGCATGGATCACAATTTTTGGATACGTGCTAAGCAAGGAATTTATTCTCTCTGCAGTTAAACCATCGATGTTCGTGACCTCGACAATAAGAGGCTCGGTATAGGTTGCATAATATTTTGCGGCGACAAGCTCCAACTCGTTGAAATTTTGAAAAGAAAAATGCCAGGAGGCTCCCATACCGGCAAGGTCTTTAAAATTGGCATTATCAAGAGTTGCTTCATTTGGGTTTACAAGTCTTAAAGCATCTTTATTGACCAGACTTGATTTTATTTTGGTAACAGCTTGTGTATTTGCAATATCAGAAATAGTGACGCTATAGACCTGATCAATCAAACCATAGTTACTGGTCTGGGTAAAGCTGATGTCTTTTTGAGTTGGTTCTTCGGCTCTGGATCTAGTAAGCACTTGGTATCGTTGTATTGAATAAGCAAAGAGAACTATACTCACAACAAACAAAATTGAAGCGAGAAATATTTTAATTTTTTCTGTGCGAGTAAGCAGATTAATGTCGATCATGTCTTTATTAATACATAATACTGATTTTTTAAAGCGTTATCCAGTGGATGCTTGGGTCACTTTTCATAAAGGTGTACTGTCTTTTTGCATATTGAATTTCGTGGCTTACCCATTGATCGGTCATTTCTTTTTCAGAAAGCACGCCTTCTAAATATTTAAATATTTGTATATAACCGATAGTCCGGAGCCCTGGATCGGTTTCTTTAAAACCCTGTTTAATAAGTTGCCGTACCTCTTCAATCGCGCCTTTTTTTAGCCTCTCCTCTACCCTTTTTTTGATTGCTATTTGGAGATCGCGTCGTTCTTTAAATATAAATCCCGTAATATCGATTTTGATTTTAGTAAAAAATGGCGAGTATTCATATTTAATGTCAGTTTCTTTATAAGTAGGATTTACAGTAAGAATCTCTATTTTTCGTATCAGTCGATGTGGATTGTGGCGCTCGCTTTGATTTAATGATCTGAAAAATTCGGGAGAAAGTCTTTGCAATTTTTGTTGAAGATCCATGACTGACACGCTTTCCAGTTTTTCCCTTAAAGACCAGTTTGCCGGTACGCGAGCTTTTGATCTTTCGTAAAGCAGCTCCGACAGATAAAAATAGGTTCCGCCAACAACGATTGGTGTTTTACCGCGACCTAGAATATCTTTTATTACTTTTTGGGCTGCTTCTCGATACTCATGTGCAGAAAAAGTTAGTTTTGGAGAAACGATATCATAGAGCCAGATCTTAACTCCAAAAGAACGCAATAGGTCAAGATCTTTACCTGTCACTATATCTAGATTTTTATAAATCTGCCGAGAGTCGCAATTGATGAGTTCTCCATCGAATTTCTTTGCAAGTTTAAGAGCACACTTCGTTTTTCCAGTTGCCGTTTGTCCGGTCACAATGTAGATTGTGCTCATAAAACAGGTTTTATTTTCTCCAATCTGGCCGCCTCAATGAGATTTATGTACAAATACATGACGTCAAGTGGGCCCAAACCACCGGGAGTTTCGGTATAATACGAAGCAATTTTTTCGATTTCCTGCTCGTCATAGTCGCCTCGCAGTTTACCGTTTTCCTTGCGAAGACCTACATTTAGGAGTACTACACCGGGTTTAATATTTTTTTTATTGATAAGCTGTCTTCCGGTTGCAGTGACAATAAAATCCGCAGTCAGAAATATTTTGTCAGGATCCGGTGTTTCCGAATGAACGACTTGATATTTGATTCCCAGCTCAACAAAAGCCTCTGCAATAGGTCCTCCTCCGGTTGGTCCACGCCCGGCGATGACCACAGATTTATTTTTCAAATATTCTGCAAAAAGAGACTTATCTTCTTGAGGTTTGATGATAATTGTTTCATCAATGTTTCTTTTTTCTTCGGCCATTATTATGTACTTGATTCCGGTTAGCACAGAAAGACTAAGCGGGAAAAAAAACGGTGAATCGGGTTTGTGGCCTTCGATTTCTTTTTCCATCGGAACAGTATCGTAGAGTTTGATCTGATCGTAGTCTTTAGGAAGCGGATGCTGAACGATCACGCCTGTTGTTTGCGGGTCACCAACTTTAATTTTTAAATCTGCGACAAAGTTGTCAAAACTTGGGGGTTTAGAATATTCATGCAACTCAAATTCGGCACCGATTTCCGATGCCACTCGTTTTTTTATCGAAACAAATGACTGTTGCTCGGGGCTGGTTTGGGGAAGAAAAGTAAGAAGCTTAGGGTAAACAGACTGTTTTTTAAGATCAGATATTTGTTTTCGCAGTGTCTCTTTGATTACCGCCGTGATCTGCCTGCAGGGAATCTTCATGAAATTATTATAACATTCAAAATCAAGAGATCATCGTTGCGGTAACTACTCTGTCATTTTTTTCCGAAAAGCGCATCAGGATAACTCCTTTTGCCGCTCGTGAGTACTTGGGAATTTTATCAAGCGGTGTTTTTACTACCTGACCGTTTTGACTCGTAATAATTACGGTTGAATCTTGGGGTTCAATCATTTGAACAAAGGCAATTTTTCCCATCCGCGCATCGGCCGGAGCAATCTTCACGCCTTTGCCTCCACGATGTTGTCCTCTGAAGAGTTTTAAGTTGACCCGTTTTCCGATACCTCTCTCCCCGATAACAATCAAATCTTTGTGCAAATCTGAAGCCGTAAATACATCTGCCGTAACCACCATGTCTCCTTCACGAAGTTCCATACCGCGCACTCCCTGTGCCGAGCGTCCGGTAGTGCGAACTTCTGATTCTTTAAAAGATATCGCTTTTCCGTCGCGGCTGACCATCATGGCATTCATTGTGCCATCGGTAAGTAATGTCTTTAATAGTTCATCGCCTTCGGTTAGTGTAATTGCAATGATTCCGTTACTTCTGATATTTGCATATTGATTAAACTCGGTTTTTTTTACCTGTCCCTTTTTGGTCATCATAATGATGTTGGGACTTTTCTTTGAATTAATTTCTTCCTCGTTATAGGTAAGTACAGAAGCAACCCCCTCATTGGGTCTTAGACTTAATAAATTCACAATTGCTTTTCCTTTTGAGATGCGTGAGCCTTGAGGGATCTCCCAAACTCTTGTTTTGAATACACGACCTGTGTTGCTGAAAAAAAGCATGTAATCGTGAAGCAGGGCCGTTGTGATATAAAATATGTCATCGGTGTCTTTTGTTTCCATTCCGGTGACTCCTTTGCCGCCACGTTTTTGGACTTTAAATGTTTCACGAGGAACTTGTTTGACATAACCTTCTTTTGTCAACACTACGATAACTTCCTTGTTTTCGATAAGCATTTCTTCGGTAATTTCCCCAGGGCGTGACTTCACGACTTTTGTGCGACGTGCATCACCGAATCGTTTTTTTAAATCAAGAAGCTCTTCTTTAATTACTTTTAGAATTTTGAAAACGTCTTTTAATAATTCCTCAAGATGTTTAATAAGCTTTCGAAGCTCAGCGAGTTCATCTTCAATCTTTGCCCGTTCAAGTCCGGTCAATCGCTTAAGTTGCATATCTAAAATTGCTTGTGCCTGAACCACCGAAAGCCCGAATTTACTCATAAGAGTAGTTCTTGCCGTGGGCTCGTCCTTGGACTTGCGTATGATCTTGATTACTTCGTCGATATGATCCAAAGCGATCAAATATCCTTCCAAAATATGCGCTCTTGCCTTGGCTTGTCTTAACTCAAATTCGGAGCGGTTCCTGATAACCTCAATGCGGTGGCGGGTATATAATTCTAATATTGATTTTAATGACAGCGTTTGCGGAACTCCGTCAACGAGCGCCACCATATTTACGGGGAATGTGGTCTGAAGTTCGGTATATTTAAAAAGATTATTGACAACTTTTTTGTAAATAGCATCACGTTTAAGTTCGATAACTATCCGAATTCCATGGCGATTCGATTCATCACGTAAATCTGAAATTCCTTTGATTTTCTTTTCATTCACCAGGTGGGCGATTTTGGCAACTAAATTAGCTTTATTTACCTGATATGGAAGTTCGGTAACCACAATGGCACTTTTTCCGGCCCGTTCCTCTTGTTCTGCCACTCCTCGAATCATTATCTTGCCTCGTCCGGTTTGGTAAGCCTGAGTGATGTAATTTGCGCCATAAATCGTACCCGCCGTTGGGAAATCGGGACCTTTTATAAACTGCTGAATATCATCAAGTGTCGTATCAAACATTAATGATTTATCATTATGAGGTGTAAATTCTGTTATAACAGGATTTTTTTTAGCAATTTTCTCTTCGGTTTCCGGCGCAGCTTTTGCATGGTCAATCATGAAAACTACCGCATCGATCACCTCACTTAAATTATGAGGAGGAATTTTGGTCGCCATACCAACGGCAATTCCTTCTGCTCCCATTAGAAGCATGTTTGGAAGTTTTGCCGGCAGAAACAAAGGCTCTTTTAGCGTGCCATCGAAGTTGTCACCAAACTTCACGGTATCTTTTTCGATATCGAAAAGCATTTCCTCGGCAATCTTCGTCAATTTTGTTTCCGTATAACGCATAGCCGCCGGAGGATCGCCGTCTATAGATCCGAAATTACCTTGTCCGTTAACGAGCGGGTACCGCATTGAAAAATCCTGCGCGAGTCGGACTAACGCATCGTACACAGGCACATCACCATGAGGATGATATTTACCAAGTACTTCTCCGACTACTTTTGCCGATTTAGAAAAATGCGCTCCAGCCGTTAGACCCAGTTTATACATTGCGTATAAAATTCGTCGGTGAACAGGTTTTAAGCCGTCACGCACATCTGGTAACGCTCGAGCCACAATAACAGACATCGAGTAGTCTAGATACGCTTTTTTCATTTCATCAACGATCGATGAGTCTTGTATGTTAGTCATGAGTTAGTTATATGATGAAAGGCGCAATCATCAGTGCGACAATATTTAATACTTTAATCATTGGGTTTATTGCAGGTCCGGCGGTATCCTTGTACGGGTCGCCAACTGTGTCACCCGTAACCGCACTTTGATGTGCAAAGCTGCCTTTTCCGCCGTAGGCACCTTCTTCGATATATTTTTTTGTGTTATCCCATGCCGCGCCTCCGGTAGTCATCGAGATAGCAACGAAAATACCCGTGATGATGCTACCCATTAAAAGTCCGCCCAGTGCCTGTGGTCCGAGTGTAAAGCCGACTATGACAGGAGCTAAAACAGGGATAAGAGCCGGGACGACCATCTCTTTTATGGCTGCTGCGGTTACGATCTCAACTGCGCGGCCGTATTCAGGTTTCGCTTTTCCGGTCATAATACCTTTTATTTCTTTAAATTGTCGTCTGACTTCATCAACTATAGCGCTTGATGCTTTTCCGACCGCTTCCATGGCGAGTGCCCCGAAGAAATACGGAAGCGCTCCTCCGATAAAAAGTCCGATGACGACGCTGTGGTCAGATAATGAGAAACCCGAAACAAGAGCCTGACCTTTCGGTGATTTCAAGAGTTCTTGCGTATAGCTTGCAAAAAGTACAAGTGCGGCCAAAGCGGCTGACCCGATCGCGTATGCTTTGGTCACTGCTTTTGTCGTGTTGCCGACTGCGTCCAAAGGATCGGTAACATTGCGTACTTTCTGGTCAAGACCAGCCATTTCGGCAATACCGCCGGCATTATCGGTTATCGGACCGAATGCATCAATGGCAACAATAATACCCGTCAAAGACAACATAGACATGGCAGCTATCGCAACACCGTATAAACCTGCGACATTAAATGCTACAAGGATTCCTGCCGAGATAAGTAAAACCGGGGCCATTGTCGATTTCATCGAGAGCGCGAGACCGGCAATAATATTGGTGCCGTGGCCTGTCGTTGAGGCCATCGCCACTCCTTTAACCGGACCGAAACTTTTGGATGTGTAATATTCGGTAATGATTACCATACCCATCGTGACAACCAAACCGACTATAAGTGAATAAAAAAGTTCCGATGATGTTATCGTTTGTGAATCTGCCACAAGCGGATCTGCAAAAAGTGTATTTGTCAAAATGTAGAAACCAGCCAAAGCCAGAAGACCGGCAACAGCAAGCCCTTGGTAAAGCGCTTTCATAATGTTTTTATCGGTAACACGGACAAACCAGGTACCGATGATGCTTGTTACGATTGAAATTGCACCGATTAAAAGCGGAAACGTGAGTACCGCAAGATTGCCAGGGAATGTAAGTTGTCCGAGAATCATAGCGGCGACAGCCGTAATAACATATGTTTCAAAAAGGTCGGCCGCCATACCGGCGTCATCACCGACATTATCTCCTACCAAGTCGGCGATAACTCCCGGATTTCTCGGGTCATCTTCAGGAATATTTTTTTCTAACTTTCCTACCATGTCGGTGCCGACATCGGCGCTTTTTGTATATATTCCCCCGCCGAGTCTGGCAAATACCGAGATCAGCGAACCTCCGAAACCTAAAGCGATAAGAGGTTGAAGGTCTGGAGCGGGATTTTTAGTAACTGCCGATAACACATAATAAAATCCGCTTACTGCAAGAAGGGCAAGCCCTGCGACCATAAGGCCTGTAACGGCACCTCCTGAAAAGGCAATGGAAAAAGCTTGTGCCAAACCTTTTTTGGCAGCCTGGGCTGTGCGGATGTTGCTTCTTACGGCGACATTCATACCAATGACTCCGGCAATTGACGAAAACAATGCTCCGACAGCAAACCCGGCAGCTGTTATGAAGTTATAAGCGAAAAATAAAACTCCGAATATGAGTACTCCTATGACTGCGATCACCGTGTACTGTTTTTTCATGTAAGCATTTGCCCCTTCAGTGATGGCGTCTGAGATTTCATTCATCTTTTTGTCCCCTTTCGGCTGGGAAAGTACCCGTGATGTCAAAAACAGGCCGTACCCAATCGAAAGAAGGCTGGCGACAACTGATGTAACAGTGGGATTAGAAAGTAAGACAGTTGGAAACATAGTTTTAATTTTGCTATTAAATTATAACAGTCAATGTCATTCTGAGCGTAAGCGAAGAATCCAGGAAATAAACTGGATCCTTCGTCCGATGTCCATCGGACTCAGGATGACATTGTATCAAACATCCAGTTCTGCCATTTTAGCATGAGTAATGATAAATTTTTTTCTTGGGGGTACTTCTTCGCCCATGAGCATTACAAAAGTTTGATCTGCCTCTTCGGCATCTTCCACCGTAATTCTTTTAAGAATACGTGTTTGCGGATTCATGGTCGTTTCCCAGAGCTCTTCGGCATTCATTTCTCCAAGACCCTTGAATCTTTGGATATTCCAGGTCACGTCTCCCTTTTTTTTGAAAAATTCAATTTTATCCTCATCCGTGTACAAATATTGTTTTTCTTTACCATGCGTGGCTTTGTAAAGAGGAGGTACCGCGACATACACCAGTCCCTTTTCTACGACCGGACGCAAATGTCTAAAAAAGAACGTCAAATATAGAGTTTTAATATGTGATCCATCAATATCCGCGTCAGTCATAATAATGATTTTATGATAGCGCGTTTTTTCAACTTCAAGCTGTTCTCCGATACCGGCGCCAATTGCGATAATGAGATCTTTAAATTTGTCAGATCCGATCACTCGGTCAAGTCGGTATCTTTCGGTATTTAAAATTTTCCCGAAAAGCGGCAAGATTGCCTGTGTTTTTCTATCACGGCCTGATTTAGCACTACCACCTGCCGAATCTCCCTCAACAATAAAAATTTCGGACTTTGCCGGATCGCGTTCCTGACAATCGGCGAGTTTTCCGGGAAGTGCCGAGCCCTCAAGAGCCCCTTTTCGAAGTACTGCTTCTTTTGCCGCCTTTGCAGCAAGACGCGCCCGTTGAGCCAGTAAAATTTTACCTAAAATTTCTTTGCCGTCTCTGGGGTTTTCCTCAAAATACACATCAAGGTACTGTCCGACAATCTGCTGGACTATAGATTGAATCTCGGAGTTTCCCAGCTTTGATTTGGTCTGGCCTTCAAACTGCAGATTGTTGGATGGCATTTTTACATACACAACTGCGGAAAGTCCTTCTTTTATGTCATTACCTGATAAAGGTTCTTTCATATCCTTTTCGGCCACAACTTTTTTTGCATAAGTGTTTATTGATTTAGTCAGCGCCGAGCGAAATCCCGTAAGATGTGTACCACCTTCGGCTGTATTTATGACATTTACAAAAGTATGAACATTTTCTATAAGTGAATCATTAAACTGTACGACGGCTTCAATCTCAACCTCTCCCTCCTGATGCTTTATGTATATTGGCGGATGGAGTACTTTTTTCCCAATATTCATATCGGCAATAAGCGAACGGATGCCGCCTTCAAAATAGTAAGCTGCCTTTTCTTTAAGCTTATTATTAACAATTCTGAAAAAAACCTTTGGAATTAGATAGGCTTTTTCGTTTATCTGTTTTTTGAACTTTGGGTAATTGATCTCTAGAGTCTCTTTAAATATTTCTTTGTCGGGCATAAACGATATCGCCGTACCCGTTTTAAAAGGAAAATTAAGTAGCGACTCCTTGGTATGTTTGACACTGTATTTTGGCACACCGCGTGAATACTCTTGACGATAAATCTTGCCATCCCGTTTTACTTCGGCAATAAAATGTGAAGAAAGGGCGTTTACCACCGACGCACCCACTCCATGAAGGCCACCTGATACCTTGTAGGCGCCTGTTTCAAATTTACCACCGGCGTGAAGCATCGTCATCACAAGCTCTAGTGCGGATTTTTTATATTTTGGAATAATATCCACAGGGATACCTCGCCCATCATCGTAAACAGTCATATAACCGTTTTCTTCTATGACAATATGAATATTTTTTGCAAATCCGGCAAGCGATTCATCAATCGCATTGTCTACAATCTCATTTATGACATGATTTACTCCGGGTTGGCTCGTAGTTCCGATATACATTCCCGGGCGTTTGCGAACAGGTTCAAGTCCCTCAAGCACAACGATCGATTCTGCAGAGTATTTATTATCGCTCATATTTTTTTAGATAAAAACCAATTATAACATATTCAGCAAGCCTAATACAGGTATATATAGATTGTTGTAACAGTATAAACTTAATATAAGGTTGTTCCCTGAAAACTTGGGTATTTGTATAAAAAAAAGACCGCGCAACGCGAGGTCTTTTTTATTTGAATATCTTTGGATCCTTCTCCGCCGAATCGGCGGATCAGGATGACTCGGCTTCGCTCGTCACTTCAGTTCTGCTTTTGCGCCTGCTTCTTCAAGCTTTTTCTTGGCGGCATCAGCTTCGTCTTTCTTGACTCCGGTCAGTACCTCTTGTGGGGCACTTTCAACCATTTTCTTTGCATCCATAAGCCCTAAGTCTTGTCGTAGTTCTCGAACCGCTTTGATGACACCAAGTTTGTTGTCACCAGCTGCTGTAAGCACTACGTTAAATGTCGACTTAGCTTCGGCTGGAGCGGCTTGCCCACCTGCTGGAGCCGCGCCTACTGCTCCCGCTGCCATCATAGGCATTGCAGATACTCCAAACTTTTCTTCAAGATATTTTGCAAGATCAGCTAGTTCAAGCGCTGTTAGCTTTTCTATCTCTGTTGCAATTTTTTGCAATTTATCCGCTAATTTTTCTGTTGGTTTTTTTTCTTCTTCGACTTTTTTTTCGTCTGCCATATATGAACACCCCCCTTTAGTAAATTTAAAAATTTTAAATCCAAATTTCGAAATCCGAAACAATATCAAAATTCAAATGATCTAAATCCAAAAACTTTTGATATTTAAATTTTGGTAATTTGAATTTGTTTCGAGTTTCGTGCTTAGTATTTCGAATTTCTATTATTGTTGAGCTTTTTGACTTAAAATGTAAACAAACTTCTGCATATTGTATGTAAGCGCACGAGTGGTACGAGTCATAGGATTTTTAAGAGAGCCTATGATCTTTGCGATAAGTTCGTCACGTCCTGGTAAGTTGGCGAGTCGCATCATGTCGTCTTTTTGGTAAAGTTCCTTATCAATATATCCAAATTTAAAAGAAAAGTTTTCGTCTTCTTTTATTGTGGAGTAATATTTTTTGAGTCCGTCAAGCCATTCCCCCTTGAAAACTAAAATTGCGGATTTATTGGCAAGCGGCAATACTTTTGTAGAAATATTTCGAAATGCTTTTTCAGATTGTGAAAGTTTGTTTACTGCTTTTTCAAACAGAACGTTTTTTATGACTTTAAAAGAAGTATCTTGTTTCTTTAAATCGCGACGGAGCTTTTCTAGAGAGCCGTGGGTAGTTTTTTCAAACGTAATTAATGCGAAGTTGGCGGTTTTAATAGCCTCAATGAGAGAGTCGACAATGGATTTTTTTTGTAGGTTTGCCATAAGTTTTCACTTTCCCCGCCGACTTAGGCGCGATTACCAAGGGATTTATACTTTTTAGGAAACCTTTGGTAGTGGTGAATATCTAATGAGTTGTTAGTATACGAAATGAATTTGAAAAATGCAAATTTAGATTTCCCCCAAAAGCTCTTTTAGAGATTTGGTTGATCGTTCCTGCTTGTCTTCTTTCTTCTTTTTCTTTGCTTTCACAATCTTTTGATATTCTTTTGCTTGTTCTGCTTTTTTGAGGAACTTATCAACCGTACCCTTGGTATCAACAAATTTATGCTCGCCTGTAAAGTAAGGATGGCAGTTTGAGCAGATCTCAACAGTAATTGTTTGTTTTGTAGAGCCGGTTGTAAATTTATTGCCACAGGCACAAGTCACAACGGTATCGGTATAGAATTTCGGATGGATAGTAGCTTGCATAAGAAATGATATTATAACAAACTGATTTAAAAAAAACTTTATAAACTCTATTTTTCAACATGAGTTCGATATATTGACTTTTTTCTCTTAATTTTATAAAATGTTCATATCATCAGGGAGAATACGAACAATAGACTACGTGTCTATTTGCTACGCCTCCCATTTTTTATGACCTTAATTTCAATTTATCTTTCTCAAAGTTAATAAAAGTTTTATATTTCTGAAAAGGCAGTAAAAGCGAAGATTCTGATTTATCATTTGGAATTACAATACTTAATATTTTTTTGTTCTTTTCTAAATAAGTATGCAGACAGTAAAAATCACCATCCCCTGAAACAATTACTGCCTTATCATAATTAGCATATTCAATTGCACTAGCATGCAACACTAATTCCGCATCCACATTCCCTTTTGGCTTACCTTGACTATCTTTAACAGTAGGCTTAAAAACTAACTCATATCCGAATGTGTGCAATCTTTTATACAGATATTCGTTTTGTTTTATATATCCGATAAAAAGAAAAGCTCTTGAGACCCTAAATTTATCAGTTAAATATTTTCTGAATTTTTTGTAATCTAATTTCCATCCTGAATAAATTTTTCTCCCGCTTTTATATATATCTTTACTCGTACCTAAGTTCAGATTCTGACTGTCGATAAATGCATAAATGTTGGTTTTTCTTGTTTGATTCTTTTTCATTTATAAAATTATTTATTCTCAGCTTCATCATGATTTGTAGGAACATCAGAAGCAATGTTATTTAAAAAATCTATATATTTTCGAATTTTTTCTACATCACCTTTATTAATATCTGCTGGTACAAGAATTATTGCCTTTACTCCCGGGCGTAACGGTAGTTCAAATCTTGACATTTCGGCTTCTTTATATTTTTCGTCCGAGGATAAGTTTTCGATCGAACTTATTCTTTGTTTATCTGTTCTTGTTGATATTTTACGAATTGGTCTATTCCAGTTAGCCATTTTTGTAGGATTTGTACCATATTTTTCATAGTCTTTTATCACCGCTAAAAATCGATTTTTATAGGTTTGTAAAGATTGTGCAGTCATTTCTGATTTATTTTTATTAAATAAGTTCTGAAAAATATGATCAATATTTTGTTTAAGCGTATCTAGTGAAGCTTTTTCCTGATCATTAAGTTCTTGTTCAAATAGGCGTGTAGCAGATCTCCGAGCAGAGGCGGTACTATTTGGATATTTTCTGCTTTTTTCAGCAGCGTCTATAAAATCCATAAGATTTTTTATTATGTTACCATTCATATATTTAGAATCATAAATGAAGAAAATCATTTTGTCAAGAGAAGAAAAGATAAGAAAAAGAAAAAAAGAATTATCAATAATTAAAAAAATTTGACCTGATCTTAACTCATTTTTTCTTTTAAAGTTTCAAATACTTTATCCCACTTGCCGCTTTCAATGATGTCTTCAAGATTGTAGAAACTTTTGTTTATACGATGATCTGTAAGACGGTCTTGAGGAAAGTTGTAAGTACGGATTTTTTCAGCTCGCTCTCCGGTGCCAATGTCTTTAACATAAGAATATGCCAGCCCGCGTCTTTTTTCTTCCGCAAGTTGGTAAAGTTTTCCTGCCATGAGTTCAAGAGCGATCTGACGGTTAGCCTGCTGATGACGTTCACGACTTGAGGTCACCACTATTCCGGTTGGTTTGTGCGTAAGTCTTACAGCAGAGGCTACTTTATTGACATTTTGTCCTCCATGCCCACCGGCGCGAAAAAACTGCCAGTCAAGATCACTTTGGCTTAATTGAATCGAATACTGCGAAATCTGAGGAGTCACAAGTATTACAGCTGTCGAAGTATGAATTCTACCTTTTCTTTCCGTTGTCGGTATGCGCTGCACTCGGTGTACGCCGGTTTCATATTTAAAATAATTAAAAGCGCCTTCTCCTTTGATGCGCACTATTGTTTCTTCCAGATACTCTGCTTTCATAAGATGTTTTTGGGCAAATCTGATGTACGATAGAAGGAGTTCACGACCCCAAAGTTTGGATTCATCACCTCCAGCGCCTGGAAGCGCTTCGATCACTACGATATTCGGATTTATATTCATAAGAGAAGTATTATAAACTACTTTGTAGAAAATTCATTTATGTCTTTAAGTTTTTTTTCTTCACCTGTTTTCATGTTTTTTACTTTGATACTTCCTTCTTTTGCCTCATCGTCGCCTATAATAATCACAAAAGGTATTTTTTTATCATCTGCGTACTTCATCTGTTTTCCAAGTTTCTGCTCGGAATCTGGATAAATATCTACGTTAAATGCCATTTTGCGAAGTTCGTTTGCACATTCAATAGATTTATTCAAAAGTGAGGAATTAAAAACTGTCACCATCACATCTGCCGTAGAATTTTTTTCAGGTATTAGTCCAAGCTGTTTGGCTGCCTCAAAAGTGCGATCAAACCCAACAGCAAAACCGGTTGCCGGTACTCTGACTCCGCCTAATGACTGGATAAGATTGTCGTATCTTTCCCCGCCAAGTACGGAACCGGATGAATATTCCGGAATGACTACTTCCCAAATAGGTCCGGATGAGTATGCAAATGAACGGGCAATACTCGGATCAAAAGTATACCAGCTTTGATCATATCCCATGCTTTTCAAATATTCTAAAATGACATTTATAGTCTCATTGGGTTTGATATCTTTTATTGCTTGTAAATAGTCCTTTGCCTTTTTTACATCAACACCTTTTTGCTCCATTTCTTTTATGACACCTTCTTCACCGATTTTTTTAAGTTTATCAATAGCAACTATTGCTTCGTAAGGCATATTTTTGAGAAGAGCACGATCATTTATGAGTACTTTGGCGTTTTTAAATCCAAGTATTTTGTATATTTCAAGGCTTAAGGCAATGACTTGAGCATCGGCAACAGGCGAGGCGATGCCAAAAATGTCAGCATCTGCCTGTAGAAACTCACGGTATCTACCAGCTTGGGGTTTTTCTGCACGATAAACCGTACCGATTTGATAGCGTTTAAATGGAAGTTTTATATCATTTCGATATTGTGCAACTATACGCGCAGTAGGCACGGTTTGATCATAGCGTAATGATACTTCGCGCCCACCTTGATCGGTAAACTTAAAAAAAAGTTTTTCGTCTTCACCGATCTGTCCCTTAAATAGCTCTGTATATTCAAGGACCGGCGATTCAAGGGGTTCAAATCCCCATTGTTCAAATAGGGATTTAATTTTTTCAATAAGGTACTGACGTTGTCTTGCTTCATTTGGCAAAAAATCACGAAAGCCTTTGAGTGTTTGAAGTTGTTGCATATTATCCGCTAAATCCCTCAAGAGTCAGGGTAAATGTTAACATTTCATTTTCCCTCCATACTTTTACCTGCACGCGATCTCCGATTTTTTTCTTAAGTATAATTTTGGCGAGGCTTTCATCGTCTTCTCCGCTAAGTTTTGAGCCGTCGATTTCGGTGATGATGTCATCGGCTTTGATGCCAGCCGAATCGGCGGGGGAATTTTCGACAACAGATTCTACATAAGCTCCTTCAACAACGTTGTTTAATATGGCAGTTCGACTGTCAACCATTTGATAACGGACTCCAATATACGGACGTTCAAAAGAACTACCTTGTTCCTTAAATGATTTCATGAGATCCTTAACAACATTTATTGGGATTGCAAAACCAATGTTTTGACCGCCGCCTGCAATCGCTGTGTTAATGCCAACTGCCTGCCCCGATGAGCTCAAAAGAGGACCGCCTGAGTTGCCGGGACTTATCGCCGCATCGGTTTGGATCACATTATCAAGTTCTTCAACAAATCCTTCATATTGCGATCCTGCAGTAATTCCACGGCCAAGCCCGGAGACCACACCAACAGTAACCGTGTTTTGAAATTCACCAAGTGGCGTCCCAATAGCTATTGCCATCTGACCAAGTTTGAGTTTGGTCGAGTCACCAAGTGGCAGAGGTTTGAAATTTTGGGCATTAATTTTAACAATAGCAAGATCGTTTAGAGGATCACGATAAATTTGTTCAACATCATACTCGGCCTTATCGTTTGTCAGTACTTTATATTTCGCCTCAGTATCAAGAACTACATGTTTGTTGGTGATTATCAATCCATCTTGTGAAACTATAAATCCACTGCCGATGTTTTGCTCGACAGTTCGCTCCTCACCCGGCGCTACTCGAAACGGACTAAACGGATCGAAAGGATTGTACTCTACTCTATTGTCTGTGGTTGTTTTTGAAATGCCTATCGTTACTACGGAAGGCAAGGTATTTTCAACCACTTTCGTGACAACAGACTCTTGATAAATCACACCTTGGGAAGGTATCAATGCTTCGTCAGACTTTTGTCCTTGAGAAAATAATGATGAAAAATTCCACGAGGAGAATTTGTCTTTATTTGCTGCATACTGTTGCCCGACGGCAGTTGCCAAAACGATCACAGCAACGACAATAATCAGTGTTTTTATATTAATTACGTTCCATTTCATGGATACAATTATACTACTAAAAAAACTGGAAGGTTATTTTGTAAGCTCTTGAATCGCTGCCTTTAGTTGCTTGTCGGTATCACTGGTTATGGTATTATTCTCATCAACCGTATTTTCAACAACAATTTGCGGTTCGATTCCGGTCCCATTAATCCAGTCACCTTCTGGCAGAATCCATTTAGCTATCGTCACATGCAGGCCTGCGCCGGCTGTCAGATCAAGCGCTTCTTGGACCGAACCTTTTCCGAAGGATTTCATTCCCACAAGTTTGGCACGTTTGTGATCGCGCAGCGCTCCGGATAATATCTCTGACGCCGAAGCCGATCCTTGATCGATGATGACAACAAGCGGAATGTCTAGAAGCTTGCCGTCACGTCTTACTTTATAAACCTGACTGTCAAGATCTGTTGTTTCTTGTGTCACCACGGTTGAGCCCGAATTAAGAAACTCCGAGGCGATATACACAGCGCCTTCCAAATAGCCTCCGGGATTTCCACGAACGTCTAAAACCATTCCCGATATCTGACGATTGTTCCATCTTGACGCTATTGTTTCAACGGTCTTATCCCATTCCTCATTGGTGTTATCTCCAAACTGGTTGAGTTTTAGGTGGGCAACCGATTTTTCGTTACCACTTTCAAATGATAGCTCAATTGAGGGTACGTTGATCTCATTTCGTGTCATTGTCAGATCTTTTTCGACTCCTCCCCGCTCGATCGTAAGAGTAACTTTTGTTCCTTTTTCGCCTCTGATTTTTGTGACGGTTTGAGTGAGGTTCCACTCTTTTGTTGACTCACCGTCAACTTTGATAACATAATCTCCGGCTTTAAGTCCCGCGCCTTCGGCAGGAGAATTTTTCAGTGGCGCTATCACAACTACTCTATTTTCCTTAAGACCAAGCTGAGCTCCGATACCTTGAAATTTTCCTCCAAGTTCGTCTTTTGTCTGCTTATTTTCATCGGGAGTCAGAAAAAAAGTGTAAGGGTCGCCAAGTGAAGCAACCATACCTTTTATCGAACCGTAGAACATTTTTTGAGGATCAAGTTTGGATTCGTCAATATATTTTTGCTCTACCTTTTCCCATGTTTCCCAAAAAAGACTAAAGTCAATATTTTTCCCCTCTTGATTTTTTATGACAGGAGCATTGGCGTTGAAAATTGTGTATGTATATTGCTCTCGAGCATTGCGTTTGATATTCCACTCCGCCAACTTATACCCTGATCCAAAAAGCAGGATCGCTACAGCAGCATATAAAAGATAGTTTGTGATGTTTTTAATTCGCATGAATATAAGGATTTTTATTCGTAAAAGAAAATAGACTTTTTGTCAACTCCCATGATGCAGAAAGGATACTTTTCTTTCTGGATGTGCTCAAAATCATCGCTGTTTTGAAGAATAATCTTTTTTAAACTAATATTTTGCGGATTATTTGCATGAGTGATGAATGCCCGAGCTCCCAATGTCTCGATCTTGGCTTGATCAAGTGAATTGATGCTGATTCCGAAAATACATTTTTGCGCAATATTTTCCTCGGTAAGAGGTTCATTAACTTTGTGAATATAATAGACCGGCCCGCCAACATAATGTTTGGTTTCACGAGTATCAAATTTGTCTGCCCTTTTGACTTTTACTTCAATGTAATCTTCTGCCACAGTCTCGACTTGACCGCTAAAAAAACACATTGTGAGTTTAGCGTCATCGCTATCAAGTTCAAGAGTCACGGTCCCCAGATTGTGATCAATTTCTTTTATTATCCCGTTTACCGAACTTAGATATTGTTTGGTAGCAAACATAGCTTGGTGCTCTGCCAAAAGATCTCCTTTTTTGACCTTATCACCGACGACTTTTTTTAAAACAATGAAGATTTTTTCAGGTTTAAATCCGAGTATCTCGGCAAGCGGAATTCGGGTTACTTTTTTTCCTTTTGAGCGGTGAAACGGGGTCCCAAAATCCACGGTCTGCCCAGACTTGATAAGAAGTTCTGCTTCTTTGGGAATTTTTACCGGAATTTTCATGAAATGCATTATAGCAGTTATCGTGCGATGCTTGCAATTCTAAAGAAGCTGGATCAGACTATTCCCTGATACGAGGTATAAGGAATAAGAGCAAGATAACGGGCATACTTTATCTGTTTTGATAAATTTCGCTGATGTTTGGCGCAGATATTGCTTCGTTCACGGCTCAAGATTTTTTTCCGTGCGGTTAAAAATTTTTCCAAATTTTCAACATCCTTGTAGTCGGGTTCTGTGTCGTATTTACAAAAAAAACAATTATTCATTATTAAATACAAATTATTAATGGTTTATAAAGCGAGTAAGCTTATAGCTTGTAGCTTTTTAAGTTACGAGTTATAAGTTTCAGGTTACGAGATTTTAAAATGGTATGTCATCGGGATTCACATCTTCGCTCTCTTTTCCCTCAGGTTCTGAGGGTTTTTTCTCTTCAACTTGTTCAGTTTTTTCCTCAACTTCTTTGGTTGGTTCTTCTTTTTCCTTGGCTTCGGTTGTCGGCGTACTGATATCACGCTGTTCGTAGCGTTTACCGTCACTGAAAACTATGAAATCGTCAAGGACGATTTCGGTTATATGGCGTTCCTGACCGTTTTTATCGGTATATTCACGGTAAGTAATTCGGCCTTCAAGATATACTTTTCTACCTTTTGATAAAAGCTTTCCGCATAATTCTGCCAGTTTTTGCCAGGCAACGATGCGATGATACTGGGCTTCTTCTTTGGTTTGGCCATCTGCCGTAGTCCAAGATCTGTTTGTGGCTACTCCAAATGTGCAAACCGCGGTTCCAGCAGGCGTGTACTTTAGTTCCGGATCACGAGTTAAATTTCCTAACAAAACTATTTTATTTATCGATCTGCTGGCCATATATTCTTGTTAAAAAATTTGTAATAATCTTAGTCTTTTTTGGCTTCAACTTTTTTTACTTTCTGTTTTTGATTTTTTTGGGTATAGTCAGTCTCCACAAGTAAGTATCTAATAGCAATCTTATCATACTGAAGCTTTTTTTTGAAGTCTGCAATATTAAGAGGCTCCATGTGAATGAACCAAGTAAAGTAATACGCACTAGTTTTTTTGTTTATGGGATATGCAAGAAGACGCTGGCCCCAAGCTCTTTCATCGAGTTTTTTTCCTTTCGCAGTCTCGAGTACTTTCTCAAGCTTGGAAGTTTCCTTATCATCCTCCATCAGAAATGTAAATTCGTAAGTATTCATAATAGTAATGCCATATAATAGTAAGAAACAGTCAAAAAATCAAGTTAAATTTAATTATTCTATCGATGAGATTTGCAAAAATACACATCTCCATCTTTTTATTATTTGTGGTTTTGGTGTTTACACGATTTGTCGGACTTGACTGGGGTCTGCCATACCCAATGCATCCAGACGAGCGGAATATGGTAGTTGCCTTACTGCAAATAGATTGTCATCAAGGTCCAATTATCAAATGCATGAATCCGCATTTTTTTGCTTACGGACAGCTTCCACTATATTTGGGTCTCATTGTTTTTCAATTTCTTCACGCTATTTTTCCAAATTTAACGACCTTTGATCTTGCCACCATTGCGCTTCGCATCATTTCCGCATCTTTTTCAATATTTACAGTCATTGTGCTAATGAAGATGATTAGGTTATTTCAAATTAATGACAAACTTTCGCTTTTCGTATTTTATCTGATGGCGACATTCACGCCGGCATTTATACAGTTTGCCCACTTTGGCACTACGGAATCAGCTCTCATGTTTTTTTACGCGTTTCTTATGTATCTTTCCCTTAAATATATTTTGCGTCAGTCTACTGAGCGCAGTTTTGCGATAGGATCCGGCATAGTTTTAGGACTTGCCCTTGGCACCAAGGTTTCCTCAATTATTTTTGCCGCGATACCAATTCTCGCAATGGTATTTGGTTTATCTTTCGTTGGCAAAAGTACATTGGTTCAACGTTTACTTACATTTTTAAAAGCAGTTTTGATATTTTTTTTGACTTCTGTTTTATTATTTTTAATAAGCTCTCCATTCAACTTTATCGCCTGGAACGAGTTTGTGGGCTCGATGCGATATGAAGCAGATGTCGGATTTGGAATATATCGCGCTTTTTATACAAGACAGTTTGAATACGCCGTCCCGGTATTGTTTCAAAGCGTAAAAATTTTTCCGTACGTTTTGGGGATGCCTATCTATCTTTTATTTTCTTTAGGATTTTTGTTTCTGCCTTGGAAAAAAGAATATGTCTTTTTAAGATTGCAATTTTTACTTTTTTTTATCCCAACTGCCTTTTTATATGCCAAATGGACAAGATTTTTGGTTCCGGTTTTTCCGTTAATGGTATTTTTTGCCGGCTTGATGCTAATTCAAATTTTCAAAAAAATAACTACATATAAATATTTTTATCAAGTTACTTTATTGGCTATTGTTACAGTTAGCATAATTCCCGGAATCGCTTTTCTTGCAATATATACATCTCCCGATGTTCGCTTTACGGCATCCGAATGGATTCATAGTAATATTTCCAAAAATTATTATATTCTTTCGGAAACCGCAAACGTGGTTGATATTCCTCTTATGGGAAACGGTTATCGTGTAGTATCGTTCAATTTCTACGATCTTGAAAACGATTTTCAACTTAAAGATTTTTTAAAGATGCATATATCTTTGGCAGATTATGTTTTTGTACCGTCACGCCGGATATTTGCCAACCATACTTGTTATGAGTTTGATGAATCGCTTCTCAATGTTTCTCTTACCGGATATAAAAAAGAACGTTGTGTAGAACTAAATAAAAGGTATCCCAAAATCAATGAATATTATAATGACTTATTCAATAGCTCCGAATATAAGTTAGTTCAAGAAGTTAAGTCATACCCCCGTATAGAAATGTTTGGAAAAACCTTGATTACATTGCCTGATGAAAACGCCGAGGAGACATGGACGGTCTTTGATCATCCCGTAATAAGGGTTTATAAGAAGATATAAAATTGACAAGTATTTATACCTTTGTCATAATGAACTTATATGAATCTGAGAAATACCGTCATTTTTTTTGCTAGTCTATTCGTGTTTTTGTTTGTGGTAAAAATCTTCGATATTTCTTATCCAGTGCAAATTACAAATACTTCAAAGTCTACGGAGTTTTCGGTAGTCGGTGAGGGCAAAGTAGAGGTCGTACCCGACGTCGCTTATGTTGATCTTGGCATCACAGTGAATAATGCAGCCACAGTTGAGTCGGCCCAGTCACAAATTGACAAAACCAACAACGCCATAATCGAGGCTATGACGAAATTGAATATTCCTAAAAAAAATATTAAAACTTCAAACTATTCAATTTTTCCAAGCTATCGCTATGATGAAGGCGCGGACACAATTACAGGTTACAGCGGTAATGTGACAATCACCATTAAAACAAATGACATTCAATCAGTTTCGCAAATTATTGAAAGTGCCACTGCCGCAGGTGCAAATCAGGTACAAAACACCCGTTTTGAAGTTGAGGATCCCGGCAAATATCGGGCAGAAGCGCGCAAAAAAGCTATAGAAAATGCCAAAAAACAAGCACAAGAGCTAGCAAGCAGTTTGGGTATAAAGCTTGGCAAGGTCGTAAACATCGTTGAATACACGCCAAATAGTGGCGTCGTTCCTATCTATTCACGGGCAGATACAGTTGGTTTGGGAGGCGCAGGCGGCCCATCTCTTGAGGCTGGCTCTCAAAACATCACTTCTGTTGTAACGCTTTATTTTGAGAAGAAGTAATTACTTTAAGTATGTCACTTGACAAGCTGTTTAACCCGACTTCAGTTGCGATCGTAGGTGTGTCTAAAGAAAAACACAAGGTCGGTCATCTCGTTGCCAAAAACATGCTCGATCAAGGTTATCGTGGAGGATTGTATTTTGTTCATCCGACAGAGAAAACCATTCTTGGCGCTCCCGTTTATCCGAGACTTGAAGATATAAAAAAAAAGATTGATTTAGTTATTTTCGCAACTCCGGCTTCTGTCACTATAAATCTTCTTGAAAGCGTCTATAACGTTGGCGTAAGACATGTAATCATATTTGCCGCCGGATTTAAAGAGACGCACACGAGAGAAAGCGATCAACTTGAGGCAGATTTACTAAAAAAAATCGGCAAATACAAACTTAAAATTCTTGGGCCAAACTGCATAGGATTTGTAAATACTGGCCGTGCCATCAACGCAACATTTCTTAAATTACCTGCACCAGTTGGCAACGTTGGTATTATATCCCAGTCCGGCGCTTTAGGAAGTGCGCTTGAAGATTATTTTGCGGCGCACACAAACCTTGGTTTTTCATATTTCATAAGTCTAGGTAACAAAAGTTCGCTCGATGAGTCGGACTGTCTCACCTTTCTTGCCGGTGATCCGAAAACTAAGGTTATAGGTATGTATCTTGAGGACGTGGTTGACGGCGATAAATTTCACAAAGCGCTGACAGCGGCCTCGCGTCAAAAGCCGATAGTAATTCTAAAAGGCGGGTCGACACAGGCCGGTTCGCAAGCTGCTATTTCTCACACCGGCAGCATGGTTGGCGATGATCAGGTTTTTGAAGCAGTGGTATCGCAAACCGGCGCTATCCGGGTCCACAGCTACGCGCTTTTTCAACAGCTTCTTATGCTTTATAGTTTCAACCGCATCCCTTCATCAAGGCGTATACTTGTGCTTTCAAACGCCGGCGGAATGGGTGTTCTGCTGACAGATGAGATTGTCAAAGAAAATCTTGAACTTATAACAATTTCAGAAAAAACAAAGAAAAAACTTTACAGCGCATTTGGTGAAATAAAAAAAATTACTGTCCACAACCCAATAGATCTTCTTGGAGACGCAAGCGCATTTCATTATGAAAAAGCGATAACCTTAACTCAAAAAGAACAAAATTTTGGCGCAACGGTGATCTTGCTTACACCGCAGGCAAATACCGAAATAATGGAAACCGCAAATGTCATTGCTAAAGCTCAAAGAAAGCTTGACCGCGCTCATAAATCGAGACGCAATCCGATTTATCCGGTATTTATGGGTGGACATTCGATTCATAAGGCAAATACTTTTTTTGAAACTCAGACGATGAAGTATTTCAAGACTTTTGACGATCTGCCTAAAATTCTCTCAAGCATATGTGACCGTCGCGATCGGCTCACCACACTCGCTTCAAACTCAAAGCAAGTAAATCATATGAGTCTTGCTGCACACGATCTTGATATACGTACCCTGCTTTTATCAAATCAAAATAAAAAGTTTTTGAATCAATACGATTCGCTTAAACTTCTAAGTCATACCGGTATAACAACAGCGCAAACCTATCATGTTGTTTCGGAGCGAGATCTTAAGGCGGTGCTTGCAAAAGAAGGGTATCCGCTGGTTGCAAAAATTGCCTCAGAAAAAATAACTCATAAAACCGAGGTTCAAGGTGTTATTACGGGTCTAAATACTTGGGAGGAACTTGTTGATGCCTACTCTCATCTTATCCAAATAACCGGCAAGCAAACAGGATGTTATATACAAAAGGAGTATAAAGGATATGAGCTCATAGTCGGCGCCAAACGTGACCGCACATTTGGGCCCGTAATACTTGTTGGGATGGGTGGTATTTATGCCGAACTGCTCAAGGAGGCGGTCCAATTTGTTTATCCTTTTTCTTTTGAATATTTTAGATATATTTTGCAGCAGACAAAATTAAATGCATTTATCAAGGGTTACAGAAATAGGCCGTCGCTTGACGCATCAAGTCTATATGTTGTTGCTGAACGACTGGGGGCTCTTATGAAAACTTACACACAGATTAAGGAGGTAGATATAAATCCACTTATTGCCGATGGGAAAAAAATGATGATTGTTGATGCAAGAATCATTGTTTAATCTGACCAAAAGCATTTTCTTCTAATCTTACTATTCGAACATCATGGTTTCTCAACGATTCTTCATGAGCTTTATTGAAGGCATTAACATACTCTAGTATTTGATCTGTTTGAATTGTAAATCTTTCATCGAGAATCTCAGTAAATCTTGCCACTAATTTTCTTTCCAAACGTTCTTCAAGACGTTTTTCTAAACGCCTTCCCCAGGTGTCAAAAA
>Ga0209542_10001201_pt1 | contig 61568 bp, 70 predicted proteins | sample RifCSPhighO2_01_FD_184028 | JGI IMG/M metagenome (GOLD analysis project Ga0209542, IMG submission 184028) | Soil microbial communities from Rifle, Colorado - Rifle CSP2_plank highO2_0.1 (SPAdes) (version 2) | ecosystem: Environmental > Terrestrial > Deep subsurface > Rock core/Sediment ...
TGGAGCATTTCCGCTTCATCGGACTTAACGGTCCAGGAAGTTATATTTCCAATATCGGTTCCTTCTGTTGATTTTGGCGGAATAAACCCCGATGCTTCGTATCTTTGATAATGAACTCTGTAGCTTGCTGGTCCAGTACCCACTGGAAAAGGTTTCCATTCAAGCTTAATATCTCTATCTAACCAGAATCTCCTAATGCACTGGGGACCAATCAGCTTCACGACTTCATCATCCCATACAATTAAAGGTGCTTTAGATATTAACATATCGCCAGGATTAACTACGCCACAACCAAGCTTAGTACCGCCATAGTTAGAGTAAAAAGTATGCGGTCTCTGAAGAACGATATCAATAATATCTTTTTGTGATAAATTAGGATAAAGAGATATTAATAGGGCTATACTTCCCGCCACTTGAGGTGCTCCCCAAGAAGTACCCCCCGCTTCGGGGTAATCTTCAGAAGATATCTTAGGTCCAAACTCGTTGTTGTATTGAGTAGACTGAATACCATCGATAACCGCAGATACATCTATCCAGTAGCCGTAATTAGAGTATCTCTGTTTAGAACCTTCCATACTTGCTCCAGATACAGCTATAACATTATAGTAACCGGCTGGAAACGTCCTTTCTTCCGTATTATCATTACCGGCCCCTGCTACTAATATCTTGCCGGCATTAAACGCGTCGTTGACAGCCTGTATCTCTATTGGTAAATAGCCACCAAAGCTCATGTTGATTATACGTACTTTATCTAAGGAAGCAGCATAGTTAATTGCTTCGATCTCTGACTCAATTACGGGTACGTCAAAAATGTTACCAAAAGTAATCTTCATAGGAACAATCTTAGAGCTAAACGCAACACCTGAACCCATTAGAAAATTTTCTCCTGTTTCCACCGCTATACCAGAAACAAAAGTACCATGACTATAGAAAGAATCGTCGGGTTCTTCACCTTTTATCCCGCCGGATGTCCCTCCAAACTCTATCCACCCCTTACACGGTTCATTATATTTTCCCTCTTCACAAGGATCACCAAAATACCTCCCTACCCAGCCGTTTGGATTATCGGGCGAAATCAAGTTAGAATCTGTAGCAATATTATCCCTTAAGTCCGGATGGTCTAAATCTACCCCACTGTCAATAACTGCTATCCAAACCTCCTGATTACCACCGGGATCTTGCCCACTATCCTTGAGCTTCTTCCAGGCCTTATGCACTCCAATGCTTTCTAATTCTCCCTTTGCGCCCGGCGGCGGATTATTCATTTGAGAATCATTTGGCCACCAACCGCCGTGATATTCTTTTCCAGTTAATTTAAGAGTAGAATTTAGATTCACCGTCAACAATCTCTGGTCTAAATCAAGCTCTTTCCAGATGTTTTCTAACTCTCCATTGGACTGCTGCTTCATGGAATCGGATATCACCTCTAATGGGTTTGCTGTATTTTCTTGAACTGACGCAAGACGCAGACGAAAAGCCGGCCTTATCTTCTGATAACGCCTTAATATTTGCATATTGTATTTATCTGCTATTACGCCTATTTCGTAGAGCGGTATACCATCTTTTAAGGTTATGAGTAACTCGCCCTTTGCCGCTTCTATCCATTCTACTTTTCCGTACTTATCCTGATTAATATTGTTGTAAAGCTCTATCCCCTCAACTCTAACTCTCTTTTCCATGTCATATGAGGGTATTTTGTTATCGGCGTAGTATTGAGTTTGCTCGCTAAGCCGATACGCCTCGTTGGCATTCTGGACGGCTTGGTTGAGCTGGTTGCCGGTAATGATTGGGGTAATCCCAATTCCCAAGGCAAAAAGAAAAACTGTTGATAAAACGATATGTTTTGATTTTCCAGATTGTTTTTGTTGAAACTCTCTTGAATTATTCATATTAATATCTTATCAGTTAAACGTGATACTGCAAATTCAAAAACCGCCCTTTCCGGGGCGGTTTTTCATTAGTGATTAACTAGCACTAATTCGTATTGATTAGTGGTATTAGTTTTTTAAAGCTACTCCGATATTTTTATGTCACATTTAAACTAAAAGTTTAAACTGACAGATGAATCGATTTTTAAAGAAATTCGACCAACTTCTTGTAAAGTTAAGATTCAAATTTTAAACCTCAACTTCCATCGACAAACTTTAAATATTATGATCCACCGACAGGTTCCCCTACCGGTGCCTTGTTCATGTCTTTCTCTATATCGCTATAGAGCATGGACTATATCACCATCCTTCTTTTTAAAACTTCTATCTTTCTCGGATGCAAGCTTCCTATTTTTCCAAGAAAGGTTTGTTGTGATTTGGCAAGAACATACATTCTCCAATAATCCGGATCTACCGATTTACTCGGATTATGGATCTTTCCTGTCTCAATTCCTAATTTCTTTAGGATAAATTTCAATTTCTCTAATTTTTCCCTATCGTTCTGGACTAACTGAATATAGAAACGTGCCTTTTCTTTTCTTGGGATACCGCCTTCGGCGTCAAAAAATCCCTTAATATAACCAATTCTTTCTTCGTCTGTTTCCAACCTTAAAGGGTCGAAATGAAAATCTAAAAAATCTGCCAAGGTTTCCAGAACATATACTCTCCTATCTTTTCCCTCTTTATAAATCCAGGAATTGTATCCTATCCTTCGAAAAAGTCCTTGCAATACTTTAAGCCAATCTGTTCCAGCTTGAGAAATCCGAAATCTTTTATTACTGCTAAATGTTCCATCGTGCAATGCTCCAAGTAGATAAGCTTTAATTGAAGGAGCTCGGCGTGTAGTCTCTGAGGGGTCCCTTTTAACAGGACTTCCCTGCTGATCGTCTGCACCGAAAACTTTTTTACGCATATTCATTTATCTTAACATGCATAGTTTCGGATACCCAGATGTCCCAGCATATAGCCGAGTTTTTTCCCGAAAATTACTACTCGGGAGTCGCAACAAGTAGATTACTCTAACGACTTCACCCTTATTACTGACCTTACCTTAATTCCGCCAAAGGCGGATTATCGGGTACTGCCAGCTCTCTTGGTGTGACGGGCGGTGAGTACAAGACTCAGGGACGTATTCATCGCCACGTAGCTGATTGGCGATTACTAGCGATTCCGGCTTCATGAGGTCGAGTTGCAGACCTCAATCCGAACTTAGACTGTTTTTGATGGGATTAGCTCCGCCTTGCGGCTTGGCAACCCATTGTAGCAGCCATTGTACCACGTGTGCAGCCCAGGGCATCAAAGGGCCATGCTGATTTGGCGTCATCCTCGCCTTCCTCCTTGTTATCCAAGGCAGTCTCCTATGACAAATTAAACATAGGATAAGGGTTGCGCATGTTATTCCATTTAAGGATGCACTTCAAAGCACATGCTGACGACAACCATGCAGCACCTGCTCAGCCGTCCTTGTGAGAGATTCCGCTTTTCAGCAGAACTTCGTCTGAGTGTCAAGCCCTGGTAAGGTTCCTCGCTTGTCGTCGAATTGAGCCACATGGTCCACCGCTTGTGTGAGTCCCCGTCTATTCCTTTGAGTTTTAACGTTGCCGTCGTACTTCCCAGGCGGGACACTTAACGCGTTAGCTTCGCCACTTGAAGGGTCGACACTTCAAATAGCCAGTGTCCATCGTTTACAGCGTGGACTACAAGGGTCATCTTGTAGATTTTTATGTTCTACTCCGATTACTCGGAGGATCGGACTATATCATTTTCTGAAGATTTTTCGTAAGCTTTCCATTTATGTTTCTTTTCAGAAACATATTTTTCAACAATTTCCATAGAAAAACCTGTCAACTTGCTAACTTCAGAAATCCAGCGTTGTTGTAAATTAATATCTTTGTAAAGAATTAAAAACTTCGGCAACATTGATTGAACTTTTAATTGCGGAAGAATAATTCTTAATAATTTTTTAAGTTCTTCGCTTGAACGAATCCATAAACGATAATAAATTTTCTCTTTTCCATTCCATGCTCTTTTTATTTTTCCTATATGAACCTCTACTTTCCAAATAACTCTTAGATAACGAGCTATAATCTTTTGGTCATCATAAGAAAAACTTTCTGTGCAGAACACTCCTTTTCTTCCGTTTCCGATAATCGAACCGTCGTCCATCCACCAAATTACCAACGATAACGGCGTTAATAAATTAAGCCATTTTCGCTGGATTTTTAATCTGTCTTTTTTACAGACTAAATTATACAGATCGGTCAATTCTTGTGCTACAATGCTTTGATATCTCAATTTTTTTCCGCCAAATCCATCTTTATCCCTTGACATCCAATAACAATTTTTTCCTGAAATATCCTTTAATTGCGCTACTTTCCAGAGAAAATAATCTTTCTGATGAATAGAATGACGGAATGAAAAACGAGCATTTTTATAGTTTTTATGAATCCTCAAAGAACCGTCTCCGAGCAAAGAACCTAGAATGATTTCTTTGCTCTTACTTAACAAAAATGATTTTATCATTTTCTATTTTTTAATTTACATAGTCTCTACGGGGTCGCTATCTTAAGAAGACGCGACTTCCCTCGGGATCGCCCATTAAACTAAAATGGATTTCCCCGATACAGCTAGATACTCACCGCATTGTTGCCAATACGGAGGACACCGTTTAGTTCCGATAAAAATCGGAACAAGGATTTATCTAATCCTTTTTGCTCCCCACGCTTTCGCGTCTCAACGTCAGGGTCGCCCCAGTTGAATGCCTTCGCTTTTGGTATTCCGCTCGATATCAACGGATTTCACCCCTACACCGAGCGTTCTATCAACCCCTAGCGCCCTCTAGTCCGCCAGTTTTTTCTGCAGCTTCAAGGTTAAGCCCTGAAGATTTAACAGAAAACTTAACGATCCGTCTACACGCTCTTTACGCCCAATAAATCCGGATAACGCTTGAGGGCTCTGTATTACCGCTGCTGCTGGCACAGAGTTAGCACCCTCTTATTCATCATTTACACTCAGCCTTGCGGCTTGCTCAACGATAAAAGCAGTTTACAATCCTAAGACCTTCTTCCTGCACGCGGCGTCGCTGGGTCAGGGTTTCCCCCATTGCCCAATATTCTCGACTGCAGCCTCCCGTAGGAGTAGGGTCCGTGTCGCAGTACCCTTGTTGGCGGACAAGCTCTCGCTCCGCCGACCCGTCATTGCCTTGGTAGGCCATTACCCTACCAACAAGCTGATAAGCCGCAGACCTTTCCCAAACCGAATTGCTTCTTTACCCTTCGGCTTACGCCTCAGGGACTATCGGGAATTATCTAATCTTTCGATTAGCTATGCCCGTGTTTGGGGTAAGTATCTACGTGTTACTAACCCGTTTGCCGGTGATACTTCTACTTCGCTTGCGCTCAGTATCAGTATCCCCATGACTTGCATGCCTTATCCACGCCGCTAGCGTTCATCCTGAGCCAGGATCAAACTCTCAAAAAATAGTGATCCAATAACCAGTAAACTGGCTATCAGTTCACTGAGATATCGGAGTAACTCTAAAAAACTAATTTATTGACTCACTATTCAATTATCAAAGTGCTTACCAGTCGTAAAACGAAAAATCAGGAAAAAACCCTGACTTTTTTAATCTTTGCGGCTTATATCTTTTTCGCTTTAACAGCCGCAGTAGGATTTTTTCTTCTGGATTTTCTTTTTACTCATTTTTTTAAGATTTCTGATATGTCTGAAATATGCAACCTTCTCTGGGTTAAGTTTATATTACCGAGAAAACCTTGTCAACCCCCACACCAATTACCTATGAGCCGGGAGAGGGATTCGGACCCACGACCTTCGCTTTACAAAAGCGTTGCTCTACCACTGAGCTATCCCGGCACTTCATTTTGTTAGGCGTGGACTATTTTTGAGAATTTTTCTCATCTCGACTCTTGGTCGAACCATTTAGCTCTTGCCAGTAATTATCTTTTTTTTGCGCTTTTTTGTTGTGGGATTTTTCCCTTAGTCGCTGAAGGTAAACCGAAATCAAGCTCTCTATTTTTAACGTCAGCACTCTCATCCGAGACAAAATCTTTTGCAACAAAACCTCCACGGAAGAACTCTGCAAAGGATTAGAGAATTTAACGCGTTCCCTTATTTGAGAATAGGATTTTTTAATATCAAGCACGGGCAAGTTTACTGGCAACTCAACTAACGCAGGAATCTTGCGAATAGCAATAATTCCTATTCCAATGGCGCTGCCGAATAAAATTATGATTGCTATTAATTCCATATCGCTGATATCACGCATTATTCACTAATATTCGCGAATAGTATTTGTGAAAATTAGTGTTATTCGTGGTTAAATTTCGTATCTCGTGAATCTTTTCACCACTATGTTTTCTCCCGATTTGGCAATCTGGTCCTCAACCAAATCTTTGATGGTCTTCGTACTGTCTTTTATCCACGGCTGTTCCAGCAAAGGAAGCTCGGATGCTTCAGGATCAATGGCGGCTATCTGAAGACATAATTCATGAGACAAATCCTGAAAATCCTGGGACTTAGCAACGAAATCAGTTTCACATCGAAGTTCCAACAAAGCGCCGACTTTTTTATTAGGGTGAATATAATAGTCAATTATGCCTTGCCCCACCGCTCTTTCTTTTTTTCTTTCCGCGAATTCTTTGCCTAAATCCTTTAAAACATTCTTGGCGATGGCAATATCACCATTGGCTTTCTCCAGGGCTTTACGGCATTCTGCTATTGAAACGCCCGTTTCCTGGCGAAGCTGTTTTATTTTTTCAATTGAAGCCATGATGCAAATGTAAAGTGTAAAACGCGAAACAACATTTTGCAAGGTTTAAAATATTTTAAGTTTTACACTATTGTTTTTTCGCTTTGCGTTTTAAGTTTTGCGTTCAATATCGCTTCTTTTACTTTTTCAAGAATATACTGGACCGATGAAACCGAATCGTCATTAGCCGGTATCGGATAATTTATTAGATCGGGGTTGCAATTGGTGTCGGCGATGCCAATAACGCTTATATTTTTCGACCTAGCTTCTTTTACCGCCAAGCTATCTTTCATAATATCCGCGACAAAAACGGCATCCGGTAATTGATTCATATTTTTAATGCCAGAAAATTTTGTCTCCATTTCTTTAAGTTCTTTATCGAAATTAGCTTGTTCTTTTTTTGTGTATTTGCCCGTCATTCCGCTTGATTTTTTTTGTTCCAAATCCTTGAAATATGCAATTCTTTTTAAGATAGTGTCTATATTGGTAAGAGTGCCTCCTAACCACCTCTCCGAAACATACGGCAGTCCGCATTCTTGGGCAACCTGTTTTATTAAATTCTTGGTTTGAATTTTCGTGCCAACAAAGAGAATGATTTTCCCTTGAGAAACCAATCCTCTAATAAAATTCAGCGCCCCATCAAATTTCTCTTTTGTTTTCTCTAAATCAAAGATATGAATGCCGTTTCTCGCCCCATACAAATAAACCTTCATTTTAGGATCAACCCTGGAGGTCTTATGCCCAAACTGAAGACCGGCGGCAGTCATTTCGCCAACATCAGTATTGGATTCCGGAGAAGTAACCGGAACCGCAACGACGGACTCTCCTTCCCCTGTCGACAACGTCTCTTTGGGCTTTTTCTTAGCAGTATCCTTCTTAACTGCTTTTGATATTTTTCTTGGCGCTTCTTCTGAAGTTTTAACCATAGATATAATAATTGAATATAGCACGCTCAAAGATTTAATCAACCCGGTAGCGAAGATTTGATTTGTTCCGTAAGCGTATGCTTATCAAATTTCTACTATCGGGTTAACTCTTTTTAGGGTCTTGATTTTTTCTTTAAATTTGGTAGGGTTGTTGTGTATGAAGAAAGATATACATCCGCAATATTTCCCGAAAGCTCAAGCCCATTGTTCCTGCGGCAACACTTTTAACGTTGGCTCAACGCAAGAACTAATTGAAACCGAAATATGCTCCAAGTGTCATCCTTTTTACTCCGGTAAAGAAAAAATATTAGACGCTATGGGAAGAGTTGAAAAGTTCAGAAAGCGATTGTCCAAAAAACAGGATACCAAGAAGAAATCAAGGAAGTAATCCAAAATAAGGCAATGACGGATATTGAAGCCGTAAAGAAACGACATCAGGCAATCATTCAACAGCTCAGCGATCCTGAGCTGATTTCAGATTGGGAAAAATTTGAAGAACTGTCAAAAGAAAAACTACGCTTAGACAAAGTTATCGATAAATACCAAGGATTAGAAGAAATCAAGCGTAGGGTCCAGGAAAACCAATTATTAATCACCTCAAAAGAAGACCCAGAGCTTGTGTCGCTGGCAGAAGGCGAACTATCCCAACTAAGAGAAAGACAAAGAGCGATAGAAAATGAAATATCGGCCCTGGAAACAACCGAACTTCTTTTGAACGAAGAAAATTTTCAGGAAGACAATCGCCAGCGTCAAGAAACTTATTCCGACGTTATAATAGAGATAAGAGCCGGCACTGGCGGTGAAGAGGCGGCTCTCTTCGCTTCTGACCTGTATCGAATGTACAGCAGATACGCAGAATTAGCCGGTTTCAAATCGCAAATCCTTGACTCAAAACCGACAGACATAGGAGGCATTAAAGAAATTACTTTTGAAATAGCGGGAGAAAATGTTTTTTCCAAGATGAAGAATGAGGGCGGTGTTCACAGGGTTCAAAGGATTCCCAGCACGGAAAAATCAGGCAGAATTCATACCTCTACCGCAACGGTGGCGGTACTCCCCAAACCAAAGAAATCCGAGATAAAAATCAGGTCAGACGAACTGAAGATAGATTTTTACCGAGCTTCCGGCCCCGGAGGCCAATACGTTAACAAGAGAGAAACGGCGGTTAGAATCACTCACTTACCCAGCGGAATAGTTGTTACTTCACAAACCGAGAGAAATCAGTTAAAAAATAAAGAGGGCGCTATGAGCATTCTTGAAGTAAGACTTTTGGAGAAAAAAAGAAGCGAGGAGGCACGATCTTTTTCTGGAAAAAGGAATACCCAAATTGGCGGAGCCAAAAGGGCTGAAAAAATAAGAACCTATAATTTTCCGCAGGATCGCGTCACGGATCATCGTATCAAAAAAAGCTGGCACAATTTGGAGAAAATTATAGACGGCGATTTAAATCAAATAATCTCGGCTCTCCAGAAAACGGACGCCGAAAGAGCTATTTAGGTAAAAAGCCGAGAGAGTTTTGGATTGTTTTAATGTCTTCTTCAAATCCCTTAGCTATCCTCAAAACCGAATCGCCGTAAAAACTATATTTAGGGCTTGTGGAACCGGAAAAATAAATCATAGCCGCCCGCCATTCTCCCGAACTCGTTTGCTTGGTAGCTCCGTAATCCCCCAGATAAAAAGCGGCGGCCAAGAATGAATCTTTGATTTTCCAAGGATCAGCGGCGCTTCCGGTGACGCCAGCTACCCTGCTTCGATATGCTATCCAGGTGGACGGAATAAATTGGGCCGGGCCCATAGCCCCTCCCCAACCGTAACTCATCGGACAAGAAACTTGCGTATTGAAAGAATCTCTTCCTAATTCTTTGGTTATCTGCAAAAATGGCTGGACATCCCTGCTTGGACTCATAACGCGCGAGGTAACCAAACCAGTTTTAATGGAAACACCCGCTCCCGTTACGGTGTTTTTTAGATAGCATTGACCAACGTTTTTGCCAATCGCTGATTCCTGCTGTAAAACAGCCAATAGGAATGCCGGTCTTATGCCGGTTACGCCAGCTGCCCAATTAGCCACCTCTAACGCTTGTTCAAATGTCGGCGCCTGGACGTCTGCCACCCCGGCCAATTGAAAAATTCTGGCTCTTATTTCGGTCGCTCTTTTTTTTGCGTCTTGCAATATCCTCTGATACTCTGATTCTTTTCCTTTGGTTTGCTCTAACAACACTTCTTGTTGTTTTTGCGACTGTAAACTCTCCTGCTTTTGAAGTGTTTGCAATTTAGTAACCCTTTCTAAATCATCCTTTTCGCTGTCGAGGGTAATTTTTTGACCCTCCAAATCCGATTTTAATTTTTTGATATCGTTAAGGAACTCCTGGTTCCTCTGGTTTAACGCCTCAAGGGTCATTAGATTGTCAAAGAAATAAGACAGCTTCGGTTCAACGAGCAAAACCTCAACTAAACCTCTTTGATCTTCTTCGTGTAAGGTTCTTAAAACGCTGGCTAATTTCCGTTTTGAATCTTCGATTTTTAACGTGGTTTTATCAATAGACCCCTCGGTGTCCTCAATCTGTACTCCAAGATCCTGGATGACAAGATTGCTTTTTTTTATTTGGAGATCCAATTGACCAATCTTCTTTTTCATTACGGAGACTTGGTTTTGGAGTGTATTCTTCTGCTGCTGGGTTATCGTAATGTCTTTTTCGTACTGGACAATCTTGGACTCTAATTCTGCCAACTCTTTTTCAAGAACAGATTTCTCGTCTTGTGGAGATATCTGGGCAAAACCTGAATGTGAACTAAAAAGGAAAAACGCAAAAGCAAAAATAATAATCAAAAAATAAAAGCTACTTTTGAGATTGACTCTTGTTTCCGTTTTATCCTCTTTCATTTTTAGTTTTTACTTTTCTTCGGTCGCTTCTTCCTCTCTTTCCTTTTTCTCCTTTTCAACCTTAGCCACCTCTTCCACTTTTTCCTCGATTGGTTTCTCTAATTCTTCTTCCACTTTTTCCAAGGGAGCTACCAAAGCAACGATTTCTTCTGGGTCTTTCTGTATTTTTACATCTTTTGGCAACGGCAAATCCTTTACTAAAATGCGGTCTTCAAAGGTTTTGAGATTGTCTGTCTGTACTATTATCTCTTTTGGCAAGTTGGTTGGCAGGGCCTTAACTTCAATTTCGGTGATGTTTTTTATCAACGTGCCTCCAAGCTCTTTGATTGCCGGCGCCTCTCCTTCAAAAACGATGGGTACCGCCACTTCAATTTCCTCACCCATCCTTGGCTGATAAAAATCAATGTGCATTAGGTCACCGGTCAAGGGATCTTTTTCTGTGTTATGGATTAAAACTAAAAAATTTTCTGTCTTTTTGTCTGCTTCCTCATGTTGGACGCCAAGAGAAATCAAAGAACTCTCGCCAGCTTCTTTGTAGGTTTTACTGAAATCTTTATTGTTGACCTCCAGCAATATAAAATCTTTAATCTCCGGACCATACAAAATCGCCGGAATCAACCCGTCTACTCTAAGGTCTTTCACTTTTTTACCGAAAGTTTTACGAATTTTAGAATGGATAATTAACATTGACGATTATGGTTCTTGATTATTCTGATTTGATTTGGAATTCGTTTGAATAAAATAAAATGTCGGCCCTAAAAACATCTCCTTCTCTACAACCAACGCAAGCAGGAATCTGCAAACGGTGTTTTCCGTTAGAAACGTTGGGCAAGGTGAGCTCGAAAGATTTGCTGCTGAACTTGACGATATTGTATCCATTGCCGTTAAATTTCTGGCAATCAGTATAATGATAATTTTCCCATTGCCCATCTCCGTTATCTTTTTCTAAAAGATAAGGATAGCACAAGGAAAATCCTACGCTAGTTGCAAAATCATTCTTTATTATCAGCTTAAGATTCTCGCTCGGATCGTAACTGTCTTTATCCGTTTCGATTATCAGACCCCTTTCTGTACGAATGCCTCTTTGAATAAAAAACCCTGCAACAATCACTACCAAAACCAAAATTATAACTATAATCCACTTTGACATTTTAACAGTATTTCTAATATATACTTATTTTTGCTGTTCGTAAAGAGAGAAGGCGTCTTGAGAGCTCTTTCCGTCAAAAGTTATTGCCGATATTGCATTACACATTGCCACCGCCTCTTTTAATCCTTTCTGATGGATATTTCTCCCGGTGGCATTACCGGATGTGCCAACTTGAATTTGAGCATAAAGCCGTTCAAGAAAGACCCTTACGTCAGTTGAAGACCCACCAGCGCAAATCACCTTCGTCCTCCCCGCCGCCCTTACCGCCTGTTCTAAAAGTTCTGGCTTATCTTCTCCATTAATCTTTGGCGGATTGATTTTCACGAAATCCGTACCCAAGCAAGCTCCTACGCCAGCGGCTCCGGCAATCAAATGCGAGTCTTTTTCATCTTGAACTGCTTTACCCCTTGGATACATCCAAAGAACCGTTATAAGTCCATTTTTGTGCGCATCATGAATCATCTTAGCAGCTCCTCTTATCATTTCCGCTTCACATTCACTACCCAAATAAACCGTGTAGCCAACGCCGACTATTTTTAAGCCAGAATTCTTTTGGAAATCTAATACTTCTTCAACAGTCCATATATTAGGACTATTTGGATCTTTTTGTTCTGTTTTTACTAAATTACTCTTGGAATTCAACTTCGTCAAATACCTCACATTTCTATAATCCTGACCATACCTCGCAATGAGACCTAATTGTGTCGCAAATATGCCAATTCTTGCCTTACTTGCTATCTGAAATAAATGTTCTGGAGTTGAATCATCCAGATGAATATCTTCGCCAAAAAAATCTTTATTTAAATGTTCTATTTTCTGATCTCCGGCAAACAACATCAATCTTCCAGTCTGCTGGGTTGCTGCTAAATAATTATCCACATATTTAGCCCTTAATGCTGATGGAACATCTAATGGAACTTTTATATCTCTTTTGTTTATTTTTGTCATAATATTCTTTAAGCAATGGTTTTTGTTTCTGACGCAACCCGCAGAGGTTTTGCTCGGTCCAAAAACCTCGAGGACTTAGCTGGTTTGTCGTTGGAACAAACCAGCGGCGACAGAAATTAAAACCAGGGCTTTTTAATACATTACGAATTTAAAAATTCTTCGGCTTTTTTAACTAAATCTTTATTTCCTATAAACAAGGGGGTTCTTTGATTAACTGACACAGGTTCAATATCAAGTATTGGTATTTTTCCATTTGAAGAAGCTCCTCCTGCGGCTTCAATTATGAAGGACATAGGATTGGCTTCAAATAATAATCTAAGCTTTCCTTCGGGCTTACTTGTTAGGGCCGGATAAGCAAATACGCCGCCGTATTGTAGAACTTGGTTTAAGTCCCCAGTAAAAGAACCTCCATATCTCAACTTATACCCTTCTTGTTCCATCCACTGAACAAATTTTTCCATATTGGGCATCCAATCCTTCCTTAATCCGCCAACGCTATAAAGCTCCCCTTTTTCTGGCAGTTTTATATTCTCTTCTTTTAATAGAAATCCTTTTGAGGTGCTTAAAAACTCGTGGACTCCCTTGCCAACAGAATAAACCAACGTAATAACTGGGCCGTACAATAAATACATAGCTGCTACTTGTTTTCTACCCTCAACTGGCAAGTTATCTTTATAAATGCCGAATATGGTACCAACCATATTGTTGCTTTCTATATTTGAAGAGCCGTCAAGCGGATCTATTGTTACGCTAAACATAGCTCCATCTCTCAACTTAATAACATCTGGTTCTTCTTCAGACCCAAGCATTTTTACCATTTTGGTTGCATTTAACCTGCCTTTCAAAAAATCATTTGCCCACTTATCCAAAACCAATTGTTCTTCCCCAAACACGTTCTTGGTATCGGCCTTCCCCCTTCTTTTAGTAAACTCACTCCTTATAGGTTCCGCCATCTGGCTTATTTTAAATATCAAAGAGGCCACATCTTTTTCCGCTCCCTTTAAATGTTGCTGTAATGATTGCATATACTTTGGTTTATAAGATTAAAGCTATTTGCAATTTTCGCTAAGAAGAGTGAAGAGCTGATTTTGCGGAGCACCCGGAGACAAGTTAGCTTGGTTCCGCCGAAAGCGGATAACTTGTCGAGGAATGAGTGAGCGAATCGCTGGAAATGAGCGAAGCGACTCCACAGAATCAGAATCCGAACAACTATAAATAATAGCTTTAATTCCTAATATTTATTATATCAATATCGATGCCTTAGTTAAATTATCTCTTGCCCTTGGCTAAAGTCAAAATTGTCTTAATCACCGAATCCGCATTTAACGATATTGACTCAATCCCCTCTTTGACTAAAAATTCGGCGAATTCCGGAAAGATTGACGGCGCCTCGCCGCAAATCCCGCAATATTTCTTTCTTTTATTGCACTTGGCAATAACCGTCTTTATCATTTCTTTCACGGCTTCATTTCTCTCGTCGCCCTCTCCTGCTATTTTGGCAGAATCCCTATCAATCCCCAGAACAAGCTGGGTTAGATCATTAGAACCGATACTCATTCCGTCAAAAATATCCAAAAATTTATCAGCCAGAATAACATTTGACGGAATCTCGCACATTACAATAATTTTTAAACCGCTTTTCTTCTGCTCTAAACCATTTTTCTTCAATAATGCCAAGACCTTCTTTCCCTCTTCAACTGTTCGGCAAAACGGAACCATTATCCAGATATTTTTCAGCCCAAAAACATCTCGCGCTCTTTTGATTGCTTGGCATTCCATTTTAAAGGCGGGCCTGAACTGGGGATCGGCATACCGCGAAGCGCCTCGCCAACCAATCATTGGATTGCTTTCTTGTTGTTCGTATAATTCTCCTCCAATAAGATTATTGTATTCATTACTCTTTAAATCAGACATTCTTAAGATAACGGGCTTGGGATAAAAAGCTGCCGCAATTTGAGAAATTCCTTCCGACAACTCATCAACGAAAAACTCTTTCTTGTTTTTATATCCGATTGTATTGTTTTCGATTTCTCTTTTTACTTTTCTGTTTTTAATTTTGTTAAAATGGTAAAGCGCTAATGGGTGAATTTTAATTTTTTCCGCCAAAATAAACTCCACCCTTGCCAAGCCAACTCCCGCCACCGGCAAGAATGACGATTTAAATGCCGTATCTGGAGCTCCGATATTCAACATTATCTTGGTTTTTAATTTAGGAATATTTTTGAGGTTGTACTTCTTGATTTTGAAAGGAATTTTTCCCGAAAATATCTTGCCTTCCAACCCTTGACTGCAATCAACTGTCACCAATTGAGAATTTTTTAAAACTTTGGTCGCCGTATCTGTTCCTACGATGGCCGGCACCCCTAATTCCCGGCTAATTATCGCCGCATGGCAGGTTTTCCCGCCTTCATCCGTCACAATAGCCGAAGCTATTCTCATCGCTGGCACCCAATCGGGATCTGTCATCTTGGTCACCAAAACCTCTCCCTTCTGAAATTGGTTGATTTGGGAAACATTATTAATGACCCGCACCTTACCCTGACCGATTTTGTTACCAACGGCAATACCATTTAAAATCGGGGCCTTTTTAGTGCTTAAGCGATATTCTCGATAAACTCTTGCGGTCTGGAACGAATGAATAGTTTCCGGCCTGGATTGCGTAATAAAAAGTTCTCCCGTTTTTCCGTCTTTTGCCCACTCAATATCTTGAGGCGCTCCATAATGTTTTTCTATCAAGCAAGCCCATTGAGCTAATTGAAGCACCTCTTCTTCGGTTATAGAAAATTTATCTTGTTGGTTTTTGGAAACGCTAACTTCTTTTAATCCGTCATTTTCACCGTAGATAAATTTCTTCTCTTTCCTGCCTAAATTCTTTGCAATAACAGATTTAAATCCTTGTTTGAGTCCAGGTTTAAAAACATAAAATTCATCCGGCGTTACTTTCCCCTTAACAATCATTTCCCCCACCCCCCAGATTGAACTTACCAAAACAACGTTCTGAAACCCGGTCTCGGTATCCAAAGTAAACATTATGCCCGAAGAACCCAAATCGGACCTCACCATCCTTTGAATCCCAATGGAAAGAGCGAATTTTAAATGGGATACTTTTTTTTCGTCTCGATAGGCAATCACTCTATCGCCAAATGAAGAAGCCAAACATTTTTTAATGGCGGACAATAGCTCTTTTTCTCCTTTAACATTAAGAAAGGTCTCAAATTGCCCGGCAAAAGAAGTTTTTGGGGAATCTTCAGCAATACCCGAAGACCTCACGGCCACGCTTATATTTTTTCCATATTTTTTTTCTAATAATCTATAATCCTGGATTATATCTCTCGCTAAATCCTCTGGTATTTTTGCGTTTAAAATAATAGAGCGAGCTTTCTTTCCAACTTGTTGCAAACTGTTAATACTTTGTGGGTCGTAATTTTGCAGAATGCTTTTTAATTTTTTACCGAGATTATTTGCTTTAATAAAATACCAATACGCTTTAGCAGTAAAAGCAAATCCGTCAGGAACATTTATTAGTTCAGTTTTTCGTTTTTCGTTTTTGGTTTTTGGTTTAGCGAAGCGATTAAACATTTCCCCCAAAGAAGCATTCTTTCCGCCAACCAAAGAAACATCTCTGGCCGAAATGTCTCTATACCATAAAATATACTTATTTTTATAACTCATAATTATTGAGAAAAACTTTTCAAGCTATCAACAACCGAAGCAAAAATATCCATATTCTTTGTAATACCCAATATTAAAAGAAAGACCCCGCCGACAACGAATAAAAAATCCAGGAAAAAGATCGTAAAACCGGCCTCATCATTGGACTGGGCTATTTTTATTTTAATACGTTCAACGCTTTCCGGATTAGCCAAGGTAGAAAGATCTCCAAGCTCCTCACCGACCTGCCCGCTTTGGAGGGTAAATAATTTCCTTAAAATTCGTCTCATAATCTTTCCCGATCTTGTTTTTGGCAAATCTTCCACCAAATAAATTTCTTTTGGCAAAGCGATTGGCCCGATTTCTTTTTTGATCCGATCAATAACCTCTTTTTTAATTTCCTCTGTTCCCTTTTTACCCTTATACACCACCATTGCTATGGGTACTTCACCTTTGATTTCGTCAGCCACCCCAACGACCGCTGATTCTGTGATTTCCGGATGCAAATTAATTACGGCTTCCAACTCTCCGGTAGTTATTCTGTGACCGGCAACTTTTATAACGTCGTCCACCCGACCGACAATCCTGATTAATCCGTTTTTATCTTTTATGGCGCCGTCTGAAGTGAAATAAACTTTATCGCCGTATTTACTCCAATAAGTTTCTGCATATTTTTCCGGATTCTTGTAAATACCCCTGAATAATCCCGGAGAAAAAGGCGGGAGAATTACTAAATTGCCTTGTTTTCCAGCGGGAACTGACTTTCCTTCTTCGTCTAAAATATCTGCTTGGATTCCGGGAAAGGGAATACCAGTGAAAGCCGGCTTAAACGGCCCTATTCCCGGTAGAGAGCTTATTAAAATTCCGCCGGTTTCCGTCTGCCACCAGGTATCCACTATCGGGCATTTCTCTTTGCCTACTTCTTTAAAATACCACTGCCAAGCGGTTTCATCTATGGGTTCTCCAACCGAACCCAAGAGTCGCAAACTGTTAAGATTTTCTTCTTTCAAGACCTCTTCGCCGTATTTCTCAAACATTCTAATGGCGGTGGGAGCGGTATAAAAAATGGTTGGCTTGTGTTTTTCAATAATCTTCGCCCATCTATCATTAGTCGGCCAATCCGGCGCGCCTTCAAACAAAAGAGTGGTGATTCCGTTAAGCAAAGGAGAATAAATCGTGTAAGTATGCCCTGTCACCCAACCGGGATCCGAGGTGCACCAAAAAACATCGCTATCGTGAAAATCAAAAATATATTTTCCGGTGAATTTCGCTTGAACCGTATAACCGCCGCAAATATGCGTACAACCCTTTGGCTTTCCGGTAGATCCCGAAGTGTACAGGATAAACAATGGATCTTCAGAATCCATTTGTTCCGGTTCGCAATCCCCATTCTCATCTTTAACTAAATCGTCAAACCATAGATCCCGACCATCTTGCCAAACGACTTTATTGCCGGCTCGTTTGACCACAACAATTTTCTCTATGCTTGTTTCTTCAACGCCGTTGTCAGCGTTTTTCTTTAAATCAACTACTTGCCCTCGCCTATAATAACCATCAGCCGTAATTAAAACTTTGGCTTCGGTGTCTTGAAGTCGCACCTTTAACGCTTCTGACGAAAAAGCGGAAAAAACAACCGAGTGAACAGCCCCGATTCTGGCGCAAGCCAACATTGATATTGCCACTTCCGGAATTATCGGCAAATAAATTCCTACCCTATCCCCCTTTTGAATACCTGATTTTTTAAGAGCGTTGGCTAATTTATTTACCTTTTCAAAAAGCTCGCCGTAAGTTAAAACTATTGCTTTTTCGTCTATGGGCTCTGGCTCCCAAATCAAAGCCGTCTTCTCGCGAATATCCTCTAACCCTAACGAATTATTCTCAAATATGTTGGAAGTTATATTGATTTTTCCTTCGACGAACCATTGAAAATATGGCGGGTTATGATCAAACGCTTTATTCCATTTTTGAAACCAAAAAATATCCTCGGCTAATTTTTCCCAGAACTTAACAGGATCGGCATTCGCTTCTTCGTATATTTTTTTGTCATTCTGCCAAACTCTTTTTTGAAATTCTTTTGTTGGATAGTATAGTCCGTTTTTCTCTAGCATTTTTAAATTATAACACAAAAATAGTGAATATTAAAAATTTTAGAAACAAAAAAGTCCCTTCGCGAAGTTAGAAGAGACTTTGAAATATTGTTCAAATAAGATCCATTCGAAGTTTACCAACTGCCATCTGGCAAGAACTTGCTCAAAAAAGCATCAAAGGAGCCATTCGAAGTGTGGTTATCCTCTCCTGGTCCAGGATCAAAATCAACGGTGCCTTGAAAGTTACCCGTTACATAAGCATTGTCCGAATTATCGGTAGCGACACCATAGCTATCATCATAGCTACTCCCACCCCAGGTTTTTGCCCAGAGGAAATCGCCCAGAGAAGAAAACTTGTTTAGAAAGATATCATCTAAACCATTTGAGGTATGCCAGTCTTCATCGAATCCAGGATCAAAATCGACTGTGCTGGAATAGAAGTATCCTGTCACAAAAACATCGTTTGATCCATCTACAGCTACTCCTCGTCCTCGGTCGCTTCCAGCCCCTCCCCAGGTCCTTGCCCAGAGATAGTTTCCCGAGGAATCGAATTTACTCAGGAAAATATCGGCTCCCCCGATGGGGGCATGCCAATCTTCATTAGACCCAGGATCAAAATCGACTGTGCTAAAATAGAAATCACCAGTTACATAGACATTACTAAAGCTGTCTGCAGCGATATCCCACCCAAAATCATAGCCACCACCACCCCAGGTTTTTGCCCAGAGGAAACTACCAGAGGGGTCAAGCTTACTTAAGAAAACATCACCGTTACCATTCGAAGTGTGGTTATCCTCTCCTGGTCCAGGATCAAAATCAACCGTGAAATTGAAGTGACCTGTAACATAGACATTAGTTGATATGTCAGTAACGACGCCCCAACCATCTTCCTGTGGCGTCCCACTTCCAGCCCCTCCCCAGGTCCTTGCCCAGAGATAGTTTCCCGAGGAATCGAATTTACTCAGGAAAATATCTGGGCCACCATTCGAGGTATGATTATCTACACCAAGACTGGGGTCGAAGTCAACTATGCCGGAATAAAAGTGTCCTGTCACGTAGACATTATCTAATATATCTGTGGCAACACCCCAACTTCGTTCGGTCTGACCTCCTCCCCAAGTCTTTGTCCAAAGTAAGGTACCAGAAGAATCGAACTTAGTAAGGAAACTATCCCAGCCACCATTCGAGGTGTGGTTATCCATATCAAGACCTGGGTCGAAGTCAACAGTACCATGGAACCGACCTGTCACATAGGTATTATTTACTTTGTCCGTAGCGACACTGTAGCCATTGTCCTCTCCGCTCCCACCCCAGGTCTTTGCCCAACCGGAGATAGGAACGTCCAGGATACAACTCTGCACAGTATGATTGAAATACATAGCCCAATTGTTGCCGGGGAAAGGTTCACCCTTGCCCCAAGCTGTCTCCTGCTGAACCACTTGACCATTTTCGTCCAATTTCTGGACATCGGCATGGGCCGCGACATAGAGCACTGTGTCTTCAGGCCAAATCAGATTAATCCAGCTATCAATCGTGTAGCCGAATTGTCCAACCTTAGGATTTCCCGTTTTCGTCTGGGGAATTCCATCTAAAGAGTCGGATACAGCAACGTGCGTTTCAACCAATACCCAAGGAACCCATACGATGAACTCCACATAGAGATACTGATCATCGTTTGTTACGATGACCTTGCCGATAGCAGTATTCTGACCGGCGATAAGAGATGCTACGGTTGCTTCACCGCAGTACACCGAAGGAAGATAAGAAGAATCTCTCGTCGGATCCGATTCGGACGCTATGGTAGGCGTCACAGGGCTGACCGCGTTGTCTCTGCCGGCGCATGAAATTGTGGCCAGCAAGAGCACAGCGATCACCATAGAAAAGAGTATCTGTCGCATTTTAGCGACCTCCTTATGAGGATTTTTGTAAATCTATCTTAAAAGAGAAAAATTCTCTTGTTTCTATTGTCAAAGAACTTTTAATGATTTTAACATTTCTTAAAACTTTGTCAAATTTTGCGCTGAACCGCCGCAAAAAATCCCAAATCAAAAAGCGCCGCATAAAGCAGCGCGTGATTTCGATGAAGCTCGTTAAAAGCTCCAGAAATCAAAATCTGCGATCATAACGCCTAAATCTTGACGGTATGGTCTTTGCAGAGGAAGAATCTCAATTTTTTCTCCTTCGTCAACTGGTTCTTCCTCAAGAAGATTCCACATCCCATACGAATCCTCTTCTACGTCGCAAAAGTCGGGCTTCTCAAAGATAAAGTAATCTCCATAGAAGTAGTCCCAGCTTGTTGGATATTCGCACGCATCAACTTGAATACCGCCGCATAGTATTACGGCTACAGATTCGGAGTAAAAAATCACCCCAAAATCCATATTCCCGCTACGCTCGGATACCGAACAAACGCCCGGAATTGTGGCATCAGGACATTCCACGCCCAATGCCCGCGCTGGTTCCGAGAAAAACATCAGCGCAAAATTGACGACAACAATCATCCAGATTCTTGCGCGCATAGCGCATCACCTCTTCCTTTGTAAAGGTTCTGATTTGATAGAATATGATAATCTTGAAAAATAATCAATCCCATTCAAATCCCGATGTCGTTTGAACTATTTTGTGGATTATATCAGAAAAACGTCTAAGAAAAAAGCGGTTGTTATAACCGCTTGGACAACCGGACTAATGCCTCAAAACAAGTTATGTATCAAACTATACGGTCTTCCCCGCAAACTCCGCGAATTCAGATAACCTGCAAGCATATCCCCATTCGTTAAAGTAATTTAATGAAATCGTCAACGCTAATTCCAGCTTGTTTAATAATTGACTTTAGGGTTTTAGGGCTTAAATCCTTTTTATGAAAAGGGACAGTAATCCTTAAATTATGCCTATCTAAATGACGCAACTGGATATGACTTCCTGCTTGATGATATTCATAGAAATTAGCCCGTTTGAGAGCACGAATGACTAATATTGAGGGTATGCGAGGAAGTTTTGGCACACAAAAATATTAAATGGTCACTTTAATCTTTTCTTTTTTAGGGGACTGACGGAATGAAACCATTTTTTCTTTCAATAATGCTCCTAAATAACAACGGATAGCATCTTTAGCCATTTCTCGCGCTTCTCTAAAATTATTGCCTTCTGTTACTAATCCCGGAAGTTTTGGAACGGTAACCGTATAACCTCCTCCGTTATTCTCAAAGATTGCTTCGTATTGATAAATTATTTCTTTTCTTTTCTTCATGCTTACTGATAGTTTTATTTATGCTTTAATTTTACATCCAGAAAAAGCATATGTCAAACTTTAGCTTCGTCTATGAAAGTTTCCTCCCCACAAACTCGGCAAACTCCGCCAACCTGCAGGCATAACCCCATTCGTTGTCATACCAAGCAACTACTTTCACCAATCCATCTTTCGCCATAGTTAGAGGCAAATCAACGACAGAAGAAAATGGGCTTTGTTTATAGTCCACAGAGACCAATGGAGTTTTTTCGACGCCTAAAATACCTTTGAGTTTTCCTTCCGCCGCTTTTTTGAAGGCGGAATTAATTTTTTCTACAGTTGCTTCTTTTTCAACATTACAAATCAAATCAACCACAGAAACCGTAGGAGTCGGCACACGAAAAGCGATTCCATCTAATTTACCGTCTATTTCCGGAATAACCTTACCAATAGCAGAAGCAGCGCCCGTAGAGGTAGGAATTATACTTAAAGCCGCGGCTCTTGCCCTTCTCAAATCTTTATGCGGCAAATCCAATATTTGCTGGTCATTGGTATAAGAATGACATGTAGTCATAAAACCACTTTCTATTTTAAAGTTATCGTTAAGGACTTTTGCAACAGTAGCCAAGCAATTGGTCGTACAAGAAGCCATAGAAAGAACATCGTATTTTTTAGGATCATATTGATCAGTATTCACGCCCAAGACCAACATTGGAACTTGTTCGCTCTTACAAGGAGCTGAAATAATTACTTTTTTGGCACCAGCTGTAATATGCTTTGAAGCTCCATCGTAATCTGTAAAATATCCTGTACATTCCAAAACAATATCAACCCCTAATTTTTTCCAAGGTAGATTGGCCGGATCTTTTTCGGCAAAAATTTGAATCTTTTTTCCGTCAACAATTAAATGGTCTTTGTCCGAACCTATCTTCCTATCATAAATACCATAAATAGAATCGTATTTTAAAAGATGCGCCAGTGTCTTGCTGTCGGTCAAATCATTGATTGCCACTACCTCTAAATCAGGATGATTGTCTAAAATATTTTTTAGAACCGGCCTCCCGATTCTACCAAAGCCATTTATGGCCAATTTGATCATAAAACTTGAAATCCTAAATTCTAATCTCTAAATACTAAACAAATTCGAATGGCTTAAATTAGAAATCCTAAATTTTTGTTACAAATATTTGGCTTTCGAATTTCGATATTGTTTAGAATTTAGTTTTTCGAATTTCGTATTTTAATTATTCCTTAATATTTAATAATTCAGAAATTCTTTCTTGATCAAAACCCACTACCATTTCGCCATTGATCTCGCTGACAGGCACTCCCATCTGGCCTGACCTTTCTATCATTTCCTGCGCCGCCGTTTGATCCCGAGACACATCTACTTCCGTATATTCAATATTATGATCTTTCAGAAAATATTTTAGCGTATGGCACCAATGACACGATGGGGTTGTATATACTTTGATTACGTTCATGTTAAACAGCTTATTTAGATTATGTTTTTACTTAAAACTTTCAGCGACTCGTTTAATTCATACTCTATCAAACCGCCGTAAGGAACTTCCACATTTATTATATCAGCATCGGATATTTTCTCAACGTACTTTATAGTCGCCCTCAAAGAATTATGACTGGCAACAATTAGAACATTTTTACCATTTTTTAAATCCGCCTCTACGTATTTTTTATAAAACGGAGTAGTCCTGTTGCAAACCGCTTTTAAGCTCTCTCCTCCGGGAGGCGCAATGTCAAAACTTCTTCTCCATAGATGGACCTTTTCTTCTCCGTATTCTTTCATTGCCTCTTCTTTGTTGATTCCTTGCAGTTTTCCGTAATATCTCTCGTTTAATTTTTCTGTGGTATAGATCGGAACACCTGCGCCATTTTCTTTGTAATTTCCCCAGTTTTTCATTTGGCCCGGATCTAAATGGACAAAAATAGGATATTTATTAACATACTGCAACATCCTAGCCACAGTATCTTGGTTGCGAAAAAGAGATGAAGAATAAATTTTATCAATCTGGTTCCGAAAAACTCTCTCTGCTAATTCCCCCGCTTTTCCCAGCTCGTTTTGATCCAACGGAACATCGGTCCAGCCGGTAAAACGGAATTCCGTATTCCATTGAGATTTTAAGTGTCTTAGTAAAAATAGCTTTGCCATAGATCCTTGAATAATTTTTTTAATCCCTCGGCACTTTGAAGTGCGCATCTTTATTCAAATCCAATCCCCACCATAAGTCCTGGTCAGTAATCCTGGTGCCAGCCACCGACCAGGAACATTCCATATAGTTTCTTCCTTCCGGTAATTGATTGGCATACTCTTTTAATTCCTTCCATTCTTCGTCTGACAGAAAGCGTTCTGATTTGTCGCCCATATCAAATAAGTAACCCCAAGCCCATTTAGTGCTTCTGGGGTCTGGATTTAGCGGTATGCCATCGCATTGCAATAGTCCCACGTACTTATTGGCATTAGCGATGTCTTCCCAGTCAAACTTTTCATTTGGACCAACTACTTTGTTGTCTTTTGGGGTAGAGATATTGGCTCCTGTGTGCTTAAAAATGGTTTGAGGCGAGGTCCAGTACAATTTGTTTTCTCCGGGATACCAAGCTCCCAAGAACCATACCCAGGTGCCGTCTTGGAGCATTTCCGCTTCATCGGACTTAACGGTCCAGGAAGTTATATTTCCAATATCGGTTCCTTCTGTTGATTTTGGCGGAATAAACCCCGATGCTTCGTATCTTTGATAATGAACTCTGTAGCTTGTTGGTTCTGTGCCAACCGGAAATGGTCTCCAATCAAGCTGAATATCTTCGCCTAACCAGAATCTCCTAATGCACTGGGGACCGTATTGTGCTACCTTAACAGAATTCCATTCAATCAATGGCGCTTTGGAAGTGAGCATATCGCCTGGATTTACCACTCCACAACCCAAGGTCGGAAAATCATTACCATAATAAAAAGTGTGCGGTCTTTGCAGGGTAATATCAATTATGTCGTCTCGTGAAAGATTAGGATAACGTGAAATCAAAAGAGCGATACTTCCTGCTACCTGGGGAGCTCCCCAAGAAGTGCCTCCGAGATAATCTGTACCATAAAGAGCATCCTCGTCAAAATTGCCAATATTGTAATCCGGACTATATTTTGTGGAATAGATAAAATCTATAAGCGCAGAAGTATCCACCCATTTCCCGTAGTCAGTAAACGGATTTTTCTGGCCCGTCTCATTATCTACAGCAGCAACGCTAATAACGTTTTTAAAGCTAGACGGATAGTGAGGGTTATCCGAACCCCCGTTACCAGCAGCAGCTACCAGTATTTTACCAGCGTCAAATGCGTCATCTATAGCTTGTTTTTGTGATGTGTTCAAAGAATAATTGCCAAAACTCATATTAATAATACGCACCTTGTCTAAAGATACTGCATAATCTATACTCTCTACGATACTGCTAGTTGAATAACCGATCTCCTTTTCTAAGGATATAGAGGCATTTATTGGTACTACGCTGGTTCCAAAAGCAACCCCAGCAGCAAAAAATATATTTCCGCCTTCTTCCAACGCAATGCCAGAAACAAAAGTACCATGACCGAGTATGATTTCTTCATCCTTTAACCCCCCTGACGTTCCTCCAAATTCTATCCAGTCATTACATGCTTCTTTGTATTTACCTTCTTCGCATTCAGCATCTCCAAAATACTTTCCAACCCAACCATTAGGATTATCAGAAGAAACCAATCCAAAATCTTTTGCAATGTTATCATTTAGATCGATATGGTCTAAGTCCACGCCATCGTCAATAACTGCTATCCAAACATCATGGTCTCCGCCCGCATTCATACCAAAATCTTTAAGTTCTTTCCATGCCCTATGCGCATCTATTATTTGTAATTCTCCTTTATCCCCTGGACGAGGATTATTCATGTTGGGATCAATAGGCCACCAACCGCCACCCCACTCCTGACCATATTGATTTGTGTTAATAATAGAATTCAAATCAACCGTTGACAATCTTTGATCTATATCCAACTCTCTCCAGATATTTTCCAGCTCTCCGCTTGATTGTTGCGTTGTATAATTAGATATCATCTCTAATGAGTTTCCTGTGCTTTCTTGAATTGAAGCAAGACGCAACCTAAAAGCCGGCCTTTTGGTGCGGTACCTTTCCAGAATGTCCAGATTATATTTATCCGCTATCACTCCTATCTCGTAAAGAGGTGTATTATCTTTTAGCGTAATTAGCAATTCTCCCTTGGCAGCTTCTATCCATTCCACCTTACCGTATTTGTCCTGATTGATATTATTGTAAAGTTCTATTCCCTCAACTCCAACCCTTTTATCAATGTCGTATGGGGGTATCTTGTTATCGGCGTAGTATTGGGTTTGTTCGCGGAGCTGATATGCTTCGTTGGCATTCTGGACGGCTTGGTTAAGCTGACTCCCCGTGATAATAGGCACAATACCAAGACCCAAAAAGACAATAAACGCTACTGGTGTTACGCCACCGATTGACTTTTTATAATTTATTGTCTGGATATTTATTTGAGAACCCATAACCCTTAAATAATATTACCACGTAGTAAAGGAAGTGGTTTTCGGTACCATTCGCCACCTCATCTCTCACAACGAAAGAAAATAATTCTTAGGATCACCCGCCCCGTACAAGTTGTTTCGCAACTATACGAGGTAAACAGTCAAGGTGAGGGAAGTGATTTGAGGTACCATCCACAGGCGAGTGGGCAGGATTGAACGAAGTGAAAGAGCGAGCCGAGGACGAGCGAGTCCCGCTCGCTGGGCGGGACGAGCGTGTACCGAAAATTACCTTCCCGAACAAAGTTCTTCTATTTTCAACAACCTATTATACTTCGCCACTCTTTCGCCGCGAGCCGGCGCTCCGGCCTTTATGTAATCCGCTTCAATCCCTACGGCAAAATCAGCGATAAAATCGTCGTTTGTTTCTCCGGAACGATGGGAAACCATAATCTTCCAACCAAACGACTTTGCCAACTCTGTGGCTTCCATTGCTTCAGTTACCGTCCCTATTTGATTTAATTTAATGATGGTGGCGTTGCAGGCATTTTTCCCTTGCGCTTCCTTTATTCTGCCGGCATTGGTTGCCAGCAAATCGTCGCCGATTATCAATGATCCAGTATTGACCTTCTGAGATTCAGATTGAAAAATTTTCCAAGCGTCCCAATCGTTTTCAGCAAAAGGATCTTCAATCGCAACTATTGGATATCTTTTTATTAATCCGAGATAATAATCCGATAAATCTTCGGCGGCAAAAATGCCAAATCTCGTTTTGTATCTGCCACCGACGAAAAATTGAGAAGCCGCCGCGTCTATAATAATCTTTATCTTGCTTTCATAGTTAATCTTTTCAGCCGCTTTCAAAATCAACCCGAGAGCCACTTCGGGAAGAGACACGGGAGGAGCAAATCCTCCTTCGTCGCCAAGATTAATCGCCGCAGCAGAATATCTGCGCTTGATTATGATTTTCAGTTCTTGATAGATTTCAGCCGCCATTTGAAAAGAGCCGGAAAACGTTTTCGTCTGTGGCGCAATCATAAACTCTTGAAAGTCCAGATCGTTCCCCGCATGCGCTCCGCCATTAATTACGTTAAAACTGGCCGATGGCAAATTATACGCCTTAGATTTGATGCCGCTAATCTGCCTAATGTGTTTATACAAAGAAATATCCTCTGACGATGCTCCGGCCCGACAACAAACCATTGAAACCGCCAAAATTGCGTTAGCTCCCAAGCGAGATTTATTCTCGGTTCCGTCCAGCCTTATCAAAAAATCGTCAATTTCTTTCTGGTCAGCAGAATCTTTGCCTTTTAATTTTGGCGCGATGATTTTATTGATATTACTGACTGCCGTCAAAACTCCTTTTCCCCTATATCTTTCTCCTTCATCTCTCAATTCCACCGCTTCGTATTTCCCCACCGAAGCGCCGGAAGGAACCGAGGATGTAAATATCCCTTTATCCGTAAGTAAATCAACCTCAACGGTAGGATTCCCTCTGGAATCTAAAATCTCTCTCGCTTTCAAAGATTTAATTTTACTGTGTCTCGCGCTCATTTCTATTATTATAACCGACAGAAAACGAAGAAACAAGAATAAAAGAACGCGGCTTTGATGCGCCGCGATGCTTCTTTGTCATTCAATCCATTTGGCTGTCTTTAGTTATTTGACTATTTTAAAACCTTGGCTATTTCTTCAATAACGTCGGTTGCCAGCAATGATTCGCCGTATTTTTTCGCCGCTAACTCTCCCGCGGAATCATTGATAAAAACCGCGGATTGCCCTGCCAAAAAAGGATTAACGCCTCTTGCCAAAATGGCGCCGGCAACACCCGCCAACACGTCTCCAGTGCCTCCTTTAGACATATAGGGCGAACCTCCAACATTCAGCGCAACATCCTTCCCGTCAGAAATAATATCGGTAGCGCCTTTCAGCAAAATTGTGGTTTGCAGACGACCGGCCTCTTTTCGCACCGCTTCTATTCTTTCGTTCTCGGACGATTGACGAATATCTTTTTTGGTTAAAATAAAGAATTCGTACAGGTTTGGAGTAATAAGAAACTGCTTACCAGCGATAATTTGCGGATCTTCGGCGATAGCGTGAATAGCGTCCGCGTCAATCACGGCTGATATCGTAATGCCAGACAAGTATTCCCTGATCGCGGACTGTGTTTCTTCGGTCCTGCCGGCTCCCCCGCCAATAACCACTGCTGTTTTTCCATGGCTTACAGTTTTAGCTGATTCTGTCATAGAAATCAGCGTCGGCAAGTGTTCTCTAGTCAGCCAATCGCCTTTTAAAGGATACGCCGCTAAAACCGGGCTAAAGGAAGCGATAATATTAGCCGCTCTGGCAGGAGCAATAATCCTTACCATGTCTACCCCGGCCTTGAAAGCGGCTAATCCGGAAAAAGCCGGCGAGCCAGAGTAAAATTCAGAACCGCCAATGACAAGGAGCAGACCATAGTCATATTTTTTAGCGTCTATAGGCCTTTTTTGATAAATATTTTTGAGAATTTCTTTGCTGGTTTTTGTCATAATATTTCTTGCAGAAAGCTTTTTATTTCTGGGCCATACTGCGGGTGCTTTAACGAAAAATAGAAATGCGATTTTAACCAATCCAATTTATTGCCGCATTCCAGCCATCTGCCGTCAAACTCACAGCCATAAATTATTTTATCATCTTTTATCATTTGATCAAAAGCGCCAGCCAATTTTATTTCCCCGGATTTATCAGGCGCCACTGTTTTAAGGTAGCTAAAAACTTCCGGGGTCAAAATATATTTCCCCACAACTGCCAGGTCTGACGGTGCTTCGTCAATGGCTGGTTTTTCAATTATTCCTTTAACCTTAAAAAGGCGGTTGGCGATTTTTTCAACATCCACTACGCCATAAGACGGCAATTTCTCCTTGGGAAGATGAGATAAAGCCATCACCGGTTTGCCGCCGGTTTTGAAAACATTGAATAATTGCGAAATACAAGGAATTTTAGCGTCAACTATGTCGTCGCCGAATAAAACGGCGCAGGGCTCATTCCCTATCGCCTTGGCGGCTTGTAAAACAGCGTCTCCATCACCCAAAGGTTTCTTTTGAAAAAGGCAGGAAAAAACAAGACCCTCTAAGGATTCTTGAAATTTTTTCAGAGAATCTAAAATACTGTCTTTTTTTCTTTCCTTTAATATCTTTTCTATCTTGGAAGCGCGGGCGATTCTCTTTTGTCGCGGCAACACGCCCAGATAATCCATAATAATTTTTTTATCAGGCGACATTACCAAGATAACTTCTTGAATGCCGGCTAATTTTATTTCTTCAATGATGTATTGCAAAGCGGGAACGTCAGCCAACGGCCAAAGCTCTTTTGGCAAAACCAAAGACAATGGCAAAAATCTTGTGCCTAATCCGGCTATAGGCAAAATCGCTTTTTTAATTTCGTTTTCCATATTTATTCTTGGTTACCGTTCTTTCTTCTTAAGAAAGCCGGCATCTCCCACCTATTCTCTTGGGAAATAATTTCTTTTTCCTCTTCCTCAATCTTTTTTTTCACTTCCAACGCGTTGCGCCTAACTTTTATTGCGATTCTCTCTTGCTCTGGTTGGGGCGCCGAGGTCGCGTCAAAATTCTGCCGAATAGTCGCTTCTGCTGCTGGAACAATCTTCCTTGGGGCTTTTTTGTTTCCAATTTTCTTCGCCGCTGATTTTCGCTTCTTTACCGTCTTTGACGGACTGGCTCCGGTCCCTCCCGATTGCGTTATTTTAGCGCCACCATCTGCTTTTTTCTTTCTGGTGATTTTTTTTCTTGTCCTTTTCTGTTTTTCAGCAAAAACCCTTTGTCCGCACCCCGTTGCCAACAAAGTCACTTTAATTCTCTTTTCTTTTTGGCCAGCCCCGCTGTCTCTGTTTTGAGAAATACCCAGAATGATTTTTGCTTGCCTGTTGACGGCGGCTGAAACGATTTTGGATATTTGAGAAATCTCCGCCAGCCCCAAGTCCTTGCCGCCGACTACATTAAACAGGATACCTTTTGCTCCTTTGATCGTGTAATCATACAAAGGAAAATGCAAAATCTGTTTTGCCAATTCTTCGTTCTTGTCAGTGCTTGCGATCTCCGTGGCGCTTAAATAGGTTAATCTGCCCCTACCCTCAAAAACCGTTTTCAAATCCGCAAAATCAATGTTTATTAGTCCGGGATCATAAATTGTTTCCAATAGAGATTCTAAACTATCAGCCAAATGTTTATTTACCGCCGAAAGGGCGGTTTTTAGAGGAGTGTTTCTGTCAACTATTTGGAAAATTCTATCGTTAGGAATGATGGAAATGGCGTTCAAATGCGGCTTTAATTTCTGCAACGATTCCATTGCCGCTTGCGTTTTTCTCTCTCCTTCAAACTTGAACGGCAAAGTAAAAATGCCGTAGCTAATGTTGCCTAAATTTCTCGCTATTTTGGAAAATATGGGAACCGCGCCAGAGCCGGTGCCGCCGCCTAAGCATGCTACGAAAATACAAAGATCTTGTCCGATGAGCAATTTTTTAATCTTTTCTTTTTCGTTTTGAGAAGCCAATTCAGCGATATCACCCTTCATACCCGTGCCAAGACCGCGAGTCATATTTTGACCAAACTGAAAACGTATGACTTTTCGGCTTACTGATTTCAACGCCTGACTATCGGTATTAGCCGCAACAAATGTGGCTTTCTGGATTTTAGAAGCTAACTCCGACACAATCGACCCTCCGCCGCCGCCAATCCCAATCACCCTTACTTTGGTCTTTTTAACATCGCTAATGGCTTGTTTTTTCGCTTGTTCGGCGATACGCATAGGCAATTCTTCCACGAATAAAGATTTTTTCTTTGTCTCGGTTATGAATTTATTAATCTTTTTTGTTCTCCCCGCTCTAAAAATCTTGCTCGCCGCTTGACGGATGGTTTTCCTCATGATTTTTTTTAATGATTTTGCTTTTTTCTTAGGCATTTATTTTAGAAAGTTAACTGTTTTGTATAAAAAAGATAGCCCAAGGCAAAAACCGCAAATACTATCATCGCAACAATAATTAATCTAAACATAGTTTACTCTGAAATATCAAAAGTTTTGTTGTTGGAATTATTTTTAACAAGAACAACTGCTTCCTCCGGGGTATCCACGAGCTTGAAAATATCAAGCGCTTTCGCGTTTATTGTTTTGTGCGTTCCCGCGAGACCGCTTCTTATCCAATCAAACAGGGGTTGCCAATAATCCTTGCCCACCGCAACCACCAAAACATTATTGGGCAATCTTTTTGTCTGAATCAGCGTTACTATTTCAAAAAATTCATCCAGCGTGCCAAAACCGCCCGGAAAAAACACATACCCGGATGAGGCAAAAGACAACATTACCTTTCTTACAAAAAAATAATAAAACCCTATCGATTTTTTAAGATAGGGGTTAGCCCTTTCTCCCTCTACAAGCCGGATATTAATTCCCACCGATTCGCCGCCGGCTTCATATGCTCCCCTGTTAGCGGCTTCCATAATGCCAGGCCCGCCGCCGGTAACAACCATGTATCCCTCTTTAGCCATCAGTTCTCCGAACTGACGCGCCTTTTGATAATGAGGACTATTTTCTTTTAAAACGGTTGAACCGAATACGGTAACCGATTTTTTGAAATCGGCGACAAAGTTAAACCCCTCAACGAATTCCGCCATAATGCGGAAAATCCTCCATTGAAAAGTCTTTCTAAAATCTTCTTTCTCTGGCGGCAGTTCGGCGTCTGCCAAGCTGGAAATCTGTTTCCTCATATATGAAATTTTACCAAAGAATCTGTCTTACTGCAAACGATTATTAAGCCAAGTATTGTTTTCTCTTTGACTCTGGAAATTTTTCGATGGCGTATCTTAGCATTGTTCTTGGCATAGCTTTATAATGTCGTCTCAAAAATTTTTCCTCTGCGCCAAAATCTCTCTTGCCAACTTCTCTTAGCATCCACCCTGCCGCCTTATGGATTAAATCGTGCTTATCTTGCAGGAGAATTCGCGCAATTTTAAAAGCGTCCTGGAATTGATTGTTTTTGATAAAATAAAAAGTGGCTATCATTGCCACCCTTCTCGCCCAAACATTTTTTGACCTTGCCAGCTTATATAAATCTTGCTTCGGCCTGTTTATTAAATGCCTCCCCGCTATCTTATCTGCCGAAAGATCAACCAAATCCCAATTGTTAACATACTTCAAATTCCTCAAATATGCTTTATAAATCTTGTCTTCTTCCTGATTAAATTTTTCCAACATTATCAGCAAAGCCGCCAATCTTTCCTCGTGGATTTTTGATCTCAATAAAACCAATACCTCTTTCAATTTTAACCCCAAATGCCTTCTTGCGATTCTTCTCGCGTCGGGAACAGTAACGCCAAGAAAGATATCGCCTTCTGCGTATTCTCCAGGGCCGGTTTTAAAAAATCTCTGCAAAACTATCGCCTTCTTTTTGCTGGCAAACAACCTCAATTCTCGTCTCAACGAGCCAAAATCACCCATAGCTTAATTGGCATAATCATTTAACGGCGATAACTTTATATTGCTTCTTGCCTCCGGGCGTATTGATTTCCACAATATCCCCTCTTTTTTTATCCAATAACGCTGACCCCAATGGCGACTGAAAGGAAATTTTGTTATTCAAGACGTCTGCTTCTTCCGGCCCTACCACTCGAAACTCTTCTCTTCCGTCTTTAGAAAACAAAGCGGCGATTGAACCAATTTCAATCCTGCCATTTGATTTTTTGTCAACAATAAGCTTGGCTTGGACGATAATATTTTTCAAATCCCTTATCTTTCCTTCAATAAATCCTTGCTCCTCTTTGGCGGCGTCATAAGCGGCATTTTCGCTTAAATCCCCTTGGGATACGGCTTGCTTCAACTTTTCCGAAACCTCTTTCCTTTTGGTTTTTTCCAAATGCCCAAGTTCTTCTTTCAATTTCGCCAATCCCTCTTGTGTTAGGTATTTTGTCATATTCCTATTCCCGAAGAGAACATCTTGCCGGCAAGATCTCGCTGGACTTGCAAAAAAGCGCTGTTGATGCATTTTTTAAGCGCTTCTGCTTGTCTCGCAGAATCCAAATCGGGATTTAATATAATTTCTTCAATTTCCATTCTGCCATTTACCACAACTCGAACTCCTTCCATTACGACTTCTTTTTTCTCTTTCGCCAGAGAATCCTGAATATTTTTTAATTTGGCTAATTGTTTTAATTGATCAAACATCCATTTAATAAATTTGTAAATTAATAAGCTTGTGAATTTTCAAGACAAACCATGAGAATGATTTGTTTTTAGCTTTTTAAATTTTTATACATCTAATATTCTATACTGACCTGGCTGTCAACCGCAAGCCCTATTTCTTTTGACTTGCCGCTATTTAATTCCAAAACATATTTTGCCTCGGTTCCAGGATTAATGGAAGGGCAATCAGCGTCTTTACAGGACTGGACGCTCTCTTTTATAAAAACGACTTTCTTTTCACCATTGATCCAAATTATATCCAACGGGATAAAAGTATTTTTCATCCAGAAATTATAATTTCCTTCCTTCTCAAACACGAACAGCATTCCCTGGTCTTCTCCCAATGATTCCCGAAGCATCAAACCCCGACTCCTCTGTTGATCACTAACGGCCAATTCCACCTGAAAACAATTTTCCTCAAAACACACCTTACCCACTTTTTGATCGTTGTCTTTAAGTATCATAAAACTATATTTATCAATGATATATATTCCTCTAAATAACAAAAACAATAATATCAATAGTAAAACAATTTCGGTTATTAATGTCTTCGTATTGCTCATATCTTGTTTTACCGCGTCCGTCCGTAACCCGCAAGAGCAAACTCCGCACATTAACAGGGTATACGTGGGACAACCCGCTTATCTAAAAATCATTACGGATTTATTAAAAAGAAAAGCTCTGTCCTAAGACAGAGCGCGTGTTTTTCGAATCAGAGGATTCAATGCTCGGGAACTGGAAATTTGTGATAAAAAGATCCTACCCACAAGGAACCGTGGAAAGAAGCAAATAATTGCCAGAATTTATTCTGGGTCGAATTAACAGCATTCTCTATTTTCTTGCTATCGAACATAGGCAATGGTCTCGCAACGAAATATAACGTAAAACCGATGGAACCACCGGCTATCATGCCGATGACAGGAGATTCATAGGCAATACCCGCGATGGCTCCGATAGCGGATCCTAAAAAAGTTATCGCTCTCAAATCCGAAGCTGCTATTTTGATCGGCTGATAAACAATCATGCCTATGCCCATAGCGATAAGAGTAGCGCAATAAGACAAGAAAATAACGATCAACGAGAGTATGGAAGTTACGCCTAAAAACGCAAGTAGGACTAAAACATAGAAAGTCATTCTCGCATAGAATAAACCTGCTTTTAGAAAATTCGGCAAGGTCAACAGTATGCTGTTGACCCGATGCTCTAATCTTCTTTCTATGTCTAGTGGAAAATGCGAGTCAATTATCATCCCAGTAATTAGCACCATTATGGCAAAAGCGCCGGCGCCTGATAATGAAAGAATAAGCCACGCAAAACCGATATGGCTCACTCCTGCTATGTCCGCCAGTACCGAACCAGCAACAATCAGCAGCACTATCGCGCTTCCAACGCCTAGTCCCAGTTTGTCGGTTGCAACAACGATTGGTTGCCGCTCCGAACAAAGTTCAGTTTTTCCTCGCTGGGTGATTTCCGATACGATTCTTGCTATGTTCTTGATTAAACACGACACAGCTTTTACATCGTAAACGATGCATCCGCAAAATCCGCCGACAAAAGCCCCTACGATAAAGGCAAGCGCTGATCCGGGGGATAAAAACAACCCCGTGTACGCCCCGAGCCAACCGCCAAAAGCGCAGGAAAGAGTTACTCTCAAATGTTCTCGACGCATTTCTATCTCCTTTGGTTCCTCTGATTATTTTTTTTTGAAATTGTTAGAGGGCTAAACCTTACATAGCATATAGGTATTCTATTGTCAAGATTTTTCGGCTGACGCGTAGGAACAAAAACAATTTTTATAACTTTCCCTTTTTTATTTTTTCCCGGATTTTTTCGACAAAAGTATTAAAAAATAAAGATTGTGAAAAGTTAAAAGTTTTAAAGCGGTAATTTCTTTCGCCCGAAATAAATGGGTTATATAGTTTATTTTGTATTCTTGGCAAACAAAACAGCCGCAATTTTTATCCAACGGATTTTTGTTATTTAGAAATGATTTTTTGGACAGATCTATTTTCACGGGATTTTTTAAATTAATAAAAGCCATTCCCCTTCTTGCGTAATGAGTAGGAATCGTACAGTCAAACGAATCAATTCCCTGCTTGATAACGCTTTCCATGTCTTTTAAGTAACCGATGCCAAGCAAGTGCCTCGGTTTTTCATCTGGTAATTCTTTTACGGTTTGATGCAGCATTGCCACCATCTGTTTTTTATCGGAGCCGAACTCTCCGCCAATTCCAAAGCCGTCAAAATCCAAAGAAGCAATAAACTTCGCGCTCTCCATTCTTAAATCCTTATATCTTCCGCCTTGAACAATGCCAAATAGAGTTTGCCGGGATTTTTTTACTTTCAAGCAAATCTTCGCCCATTCGTGTGTTTTTAAAAGAGAACCTTTAACGTATTTATAATCGGCTGATGGTGGCGGGCACTCGTCAAAAGAAAAAATAATATCAGCCCCTAAATCCTCCTGAATTTTTATTGACTCTTTGGGCCCTAAAAATAATTTTCTGCCATCAACCGGAGAATTAAAGTAAACGCCGTCCTTGGTTATTTTCACTTCTTTCGGCTGGTTTCCCGATCGTATTGATTCATCCGCGTCTATTAATTTGATATTCGCATTATGAGCGTTTAAAATTTTGCCCGTTCCCAAATCCTTTCCGAATCCCAAGCTAAACACCTGGAAACCGCCCGAATCCGTCATTAATGGTCTTTGCCAATTCATAAATTTATGCAGTCCTCCAGATTTTTTCACGATATTTTCACCGGGCTTTAAATGCAAATGAAAGGTGTTGGCGATTAAAATCTGGCACTTGGCTTGCTCGGCCTCCTCGCTGGTCAAGGTCTTGACAACAGCTTGCGTTGCAACCGGGACAAAACACGGCGTTTCCACAACGCCATTTTGCGTTTTTAACAATCCTAATCTGGCGCGGCTTCTTTTCGATTTTTTAATAATTTTGAATTCCATTATTCTCCAAGGTATCCAGCCACGCAACTATTGAATGAATTGACTTGGACGTTATAAGTACTGACCAACGCTTTATTCTCCTCCACTAACGCGTTGTACTGGACAACTAACTGATTATATTCTTCTGCCTTCTGTTCGTATTCTTCTCTTTGATTCCTTTTTCCTTTCATCGCCTTGATTTCCGCTTCCATAACGGATAATTGTTCTGCTAAAGCTGAAACTTGCGCTTCTTTCTCCTCAACATTTGCCTGTAACGTTGTATCTATGCCGGGACAAACGGATGAAGGCAAACCAAAATGCTGAACCGCCAGCCAGGTGGTTTTTCCTTCAAACACGCCTTTGCCAACGGCGACTCCGATTTCCTGATAAACACCGCTTAATATATTTTTCCTGTGTCCCTCACTTGCCATCCATGCTTCAACCAGCGCTTCATCGTCTTTGAAATTACCCAGTGCTAAATTCTCGCCCACCGCCAGGAATTGGTAAGAAAAATCCGCCGCCAAATCGCCCGCCCCTTTTCCCGAAAGCGACTCATGGGCAAAATACTGGTTATCAAACATATCCTTGACCTTTGCTTGAGCCATTAAGTTGAGGGTGTGGTTTTCTTTCAATAAAACCATATTGTTTCTCTGTCTTTGTGCGTTAGTCCAAATCAATACGCCTTCTTTTGTTAAAAACGATTCCGGAGTTTCTCTTTTGGCTCTTAATGGCGGAGGCGAAGAAATTTGCTTTCCCAATTCCTCTTCTTTTTCCGGAAAACCGAAATCCAATCGCGAAGAGAGTTTTACAATATCCTGCCAAAGGCGAAAACCAAGCACCAGTAACGCCGCAAACAGCAAAACAATGATGATTATTCTCAATATCTTCATATATCTAACGCTATGTTTTCTACTTTCCACTTTCTACTTTCTGTTTTCTATTTTCTATTTTCCAGTATATCATCTATAATTCAAGGCAACCAAAACAAAGAAAAAACCCCGCGATTTGCGCAGGGTTTAAATTACACATCTTCATCATCTTATATAGTGACTAAATGAGTATCGTCGTCTTCTTGCTGGTCTTGACCTTTTCGCAAAACGAGAATATAGCAAAACCATGCTAAGCAACAACGACTGCCAAGTAAATGTTAGAACAAGAAAAACGATACTAACCCAGAATATACCGACAACCAAAACGCCATACCGGTATTTATCAATAAGTCGATGATGACTCATCTCCGGCATCGGGAAATTCTCCCCTTTCCACTCGGTCATTGACCGAAGCTCCGTCTTAACATCACTGAAGTCAATGTTAATCGAAGTAGAACCTTGTAGCTGATAAATCAAATCAATGATTTGATCAGCTTCTGCCTGCCAGCCGCGCTTGACGAGCTGGCTTTGCGCTTCCTGGAGATAACATACTGCTTCTCCAGGCGTATAACACCTAAGCGCTGATTGCAACGGTCGGATGATGTCACGATCAATTCGCATTCCCATAACGCAGAACATGAACAAGATCGCAACAACTACAAGTCCTGTGATCCATCTTACAATTATCATCGTGATTCCTCCTTATGTGCTGTCGAGATTATACTCCCTATCGTTATTTCTGTCAATAGCACTCGACAGGTTTTCTTTTTTGATAATAGAAATCCGGCACATTTCTGTGTCGGATTAATTCTTTCGGAGATTTAACTCTTTTTACTCTTTTTAAGCAGCAATACTCTTGAAAAGCGCTGCTTCACTCTTTGCAACGCAGTCCTCAAGTTTTCTTCTTCAATATAATCGTCTTTGGCAACAACTGCCAAGTCCGTCTTACCAATGCTATTTCGACTGGCCAGAATAACAATCGCTCCTAAGCCGTCCGGCAATGATATCCCATCATTCAAATATTGCGACAAAACGGTCGCCGCAGAAACGCCGCTTCTAAGCACCTCTGCCCAAGTCCCACATATCCATTCTATGAGTTCAAACTGGGATATATTATTATCATTCACATATGGATATCCCGTCACATTCCGGACAAAATCATTTATGACGACTACTTGTATGCAGTACTGATTCGCATCGTACACGAACCAAACTACTACAGCGTCATCTCCCTCTCCATCGCCGGAGTTACCGAACTCAAGCAAGGAGCATGATAAGTCGAAAAAATCGATGTTTTCAAGGTTCATTTTTAACCTCCAAAAAGATCTGATTTTATCGTATCATCAAAAACATACCGCATCAAGGAAATTATATCTATTAAAATACATATGTACTCTGTAATCAGCATTGAAACCCTACGCCGAAAATACAAAAACCGGGGAGGTCGGACCTCCCCATAATTTACCCGCAACCTTCCTCACAAAATTTACTATTTTTGCAATAATCTTATGAAGATTTCAAGTTTTTTCGGTAATGAATGACGTTCTTGATAAAGGCGGTGAACTGCAAAATAACCACTACCGCCATCATAACCACATACATCCAATGCATCCAGCTATCGGGGCGATTCGGTCGCAAAAAAGCGTGCTGGACAACATGGGCGCCAACAAGATAAAAAATAACGTAAGCGAAAGTGTGAATCCATCGCCACGATTCTACGCCCAAGAATCTAATCACGCTCCCGAAAGAAGTCGCCGTCAGGATAATCGCCCAGAAAAGAGCGACTAACCCAAGAATGCTTGCCAGCGACCAACGCATTTGCCATTGATTTTCAGAAAGCGCCAAGAAAAAATGCAGTACTGACAATGTCGCAAACCAAATTCCTAATTCCCCTCTCCAACTCCAAGGAACGCCCCAGGGCAAAACTTTAATCATTGGCTTGAATAACTGCATTAAAGGACCGATGACAAGCGTAAGAAATAAAAGAGTAAAAGCGGTGCCGGCGACGGCTCTGTTGAAATCTACCCCGGAAAGCCAAAAAACATACGTCAACAAAGACGATATTATCAATACGATGATATGATTAAACAACTTATTCTTCGCGTCTAACAAACGGTTAACCGTATCCATAGCTTTGTCGCGATCATTGAACCGACAACAACTCAATCTCAAATATCAATGTCGCGTTTGGCGGAATAGCGCCCGGAATTCCCTGTTCACCATAGGCCAAATCCGGCGGAATAGTAAGTTTCCTTTTCCCGCCAGCCTTCATTCCAAGCACGCCCCGATCCCAGCCGGCGATCACTTGCCCCGATCCTAACTGAAACGAAAAAGGCGTACCGCGATCCAAAGAACTGTCAAATTTTGTTCCGTCAAGAAGCATGCCCGTATAATGAGCGGTAACCGTATTTCCATTTTCAGCTTCCCCTCCGTCTCCAGTTTTAATGTCTTGTATCTTTAAACCGTTTTCCGTAACAATTTCTTTGTTCATATTGCTATCCGAAGAACCATTTTCTTTTTGCGGAAAAAATTTACCTGAAAAGTAAAAAAGTAAAACAATCGCCAAAATCGCGATCGCGGCGATAACAATTGATTTTGTGTATTTCATAATCTTGTTTCTCTGCTTATTATATTATTTTATTGAAAGAGCGTCCATCTTAACGCAAAACGCCCGCATAAAAGAGGAGCGTTTTGCGCTCTCGTTCCGCCGAAACGACTACGCCTGCTTATGTTCGGAATCGTATTTTCGCCAAGCGGCTGAAACCGATGGCTCAACGCTGTCCAATTCCGCCAAAATACTCGCCTTAATCTCCGATGTTGTTATCTCGTCTTTGGCGTCTACCATTTGAACAATTTTAGCCGTTACCTGTTCCACTACCTCATTTTTCTTTGTTTCTTCAAGTCCGGCTTCGCCAGCCGCCATCAAGACAGCGTTTCTGATTTTGCCGGCGTCAAACGGTTCTCTTGCGCCGTCTCTTTTAATAACTTCTTTTGCCATAATTTTTAGATTTTTATTGTTTTTATTTATCTTACCGACCTTTTTAATTTTACAAAAATCAAGTTCGCTGAATTTCGCAGAAATCAAACTTGTTTACTTGAAATTAACCGGTATTCTCAATTCGTCGGCATTTTGCTCAAGTCCGGAAGGGTTATCTTTTTCCAGCATCAACCAGCCGCGATCGGTTGTTGGTTTCTCAAAAACAATGCCCTCCTTCTTAAAGCTGACGAAATTTTCCGTCATCCATTCGCCGTCTGCCTGAATAAAACTTTCAACTAAAACATTGCTGTTTTCATCTACCAGGCGAAATGGAAACGACGCTTCAAAAAACCAGAACCCTCTGGCCTCTCCTTTAATCGTAAAGGGACTGCCGATCGTCTGGTTTGGGCGAGGATAAGAAACGCTAATCAAATCCGCTTTTTCCAATTCGTTGCCTATTTCTCTGACAAATGTTTTTCCGTCTTTAGCGCGGCATTGTTCGGGATAACTCTCCAAAATTAAATTACCGGCTTCAACGCATTCTTCGAAATTATTTACGGATTTTGGCAGTGAATCTTGCCTGCCGGAAAAAGCCAAAACAGCGAAAAAAACAATAACAATCAAAAAGATTATTAAAAGATAATACTTCTTCAGCATTTTTACCTAAAAAAGATTGTCTTCCTTATCGTCCTCATCGCCATCATTTTCTTTGGTGTCTATTTTTTTCTTTATCTCTTCAAATTCGTTCTCAACCGCCTTTAATCTAGCTTTACTCTCTTTTATCAAAAACACCGCCTTTTTAACTTTTTCTAACCCCTCTTCAACGTCAATTTCTTCTCTTTTGTCAAACCATTCTGCGATTTCAGCCAGCTGTTTTAAATTTTTATTTAAATTTTTTGGACCGCTTTTTTCTTTACTCATATTTTTATCGCATTATTTTTACGACTGGCGAGTATTTTTGACCTCCGAAGCTATCTCGCCATCAGAAACTTTAAGGATGAATTCATCTTCTATTTTAACACTTTTTATACTCCTAATCACTTTGTTTCTTATCATCGCGATGCTGTAACCCAACTTCAACTGCCTTGCGGGGTCATTGGATGCAACCACTCTTTCAAAATAATCCAATCTTTGGCGAAGATCTTGCGCCAACGTCTTGAATCCGGAAAAAGATTTTTCTAAATAATCATCTAAACTTATTCTAACACCAAAAAGCTGATTTTTAAAATTCTGCAGAGCAACTTTAAGCTTATTTTCTATCGCTCTATAGCTCTCAAAGATCTCTTCGTAACGGCTAACGATATCTCTTTCGTGCCTTTCCAAAAGCAGAATCGCCTCCTCCCATGGCTGACTAAGATAATTTGCCGCGGCAGTTGGAGTAGAGACAGAAACATCGGCGGCAAAAGTTATCAATGGCTCGTCTTTGTGATGGCCAAGTCCAACAATCACCGGGAGCGGAAAATTCGCCACCTCCCTTACCAATTTTTCATTATTAAAAGGCATTAATGATTCAAACGAACCGCCACCGCGGATCATCGCTAAAACGTCTATGTCCTGATTTTTAAAGGTTCTCAAAGACGCTAAAAGATCTGCCACCGCTTCCTGACCTTCCACCCTGGAATCTACCATTTTAATTATAAATCCGAACTTTCCCACATTGTTGAGAAAATCCGCCAAAGCCGCTCCCTGTTTTGAAGTAATCAATCCGATTTTCTGGACGTATTTAGGAACTGGCCTCTTTCTCTCCTCGGCAAAAAGTCCTTCTGCGATTAATTTCTTTTTTAGTTCTTCATACTGCTTTTTTAACGCGCCTTCGCCCGCCAGTTCAATAACTTCGGCTATAAAAGAAAACTTTCCCGAGGGCGCGTAGATTTCAGGATGTCCTTTAACGATAATTTTCATTCCGTCTTCAAGCTTTATGCCATACATATTATAGGTAGATTTCCATATTATAGAATTGATAATTGCTCCGTCTTGCTCGTCTTTAAGAGAAAAATAGACGTGGCCAGAAGAAGCTATCTTTCTTTCTGAAACTTCGCCTATAATTTTGGCTTTGGATTTTTTAAGGCCGATATTCAAAAGAGCTATATATTCTGAAACAGAAAAAACTCGGTCGCTTACTCCATTATTACGGTTATTATCTTCTTTTGAAGAATCTGCCTTCATTTTATTTCAAAATTCTAAATCTTTTATATCGTCTAATACTTCTTTGGCATGAATGTCCGGCTTTACGTTCTCATAGATTTTCGCGATTTTCCCCTCGGGATTTATAAGGAAAGATGTCCTTTTTATGCCCATATACTCTTTGCCTAAAAATTTCTTTTTGCCCCAAACGCCAAACAGTTTAATGACTTTTTTGTCTGAATCAGCCAAAACGGAAAACGGCAAATTATATTTCTCGGCGAATTTTTTGTGGCTTTGAATGGAATCGGCGCTAATACCAAATACTTTTATTTTTGATTTCTTAAAATCTTCAAAGTTATCTCTTATCTGGCAGGCCTCTTTCGTGCATCCGGGCGTATCGTCTTTTGGGTAAAAATAAACTAAAACCCAGCGTCCTTTATAATCGGACAATCTATGCTCTTTTCCGTCTTGGTCTGGCAAAATAAAATCCGGAACTAATGTGTTGATTTGCATTTTCATAAAACTATAAAACTCATAATCCCTTTTATGATCATAAAAATTGCGCCAATAAGCAAAATTGGCCAAGGTATAGGCAAAAATATGCCCAACACAATCAATAAAGCCACCGCAATATCTGTAATGCTTCCAATGTCTGTTATGTTAATGAAGGATTTTGCAAATAAGCCGACTGGAATAAGAATCGAAGCCGCTATTGGCACCTTAATTCCAAATCCCTTTGACAACAAAATTGCCGCCGCTATTAAATCAATTACCCCCAAAAACCACAGCATATTGCGTATAAAATATCTTACTAATGGTTATATCTTACCACAAGAAAATAGACATGGGCACAAATAAAATAGCCAGTCATTTTTCGTGACTGGCTTTGAACTCACTCCCACTCTGTTGAGTTAGGAGTGATGATTCCCTTCTCGATCAGGGAAATGAGATGACTCATTGCCCTTCTGCTTGTCCTAGCAGAACAATTCACCAGAATACAATACTTCCCCTCTACATTGACCGTAATTGATATCGATCTGTCTCCAATATAGGGATATATCCCTATTGACGGATCCTCTTGGTGATACTCGTACCATCCCCTCCAATCGGTTTCCGATCCGTCTTCCGGGTCATAAAACAACCCTGAAAGATCCAGGCCTTTCTGGATAGAAACCAGAAAATCCTGGACTTTCGGCGGAACTACATTGAAAAGACTTAAAACGTCTTTCCATGGCAGTGTGTGTAGGGAAGGAAATGCGAGCGCGAATGCCCGCATCACGATCATCGCAGTAGGATGATCGCAAAAGAAAAAAGAGGTAGCAAGCTACCTCCTTCAACCATAAAGGACCATCCTTCTATCGTATCATCTAATTTCAGACGATTCTCTCTATCCCAAGCGTGCTCGGGACAAAAAAGAATCATCTAGAAACTAGGACAACAGACACGTCAGAAAGAAAAAGTCCTAAAAGTTCGAAAAGAACAGGAAAAACTGAAAAGTAAGATAACAGGGAAAGAATTAATGAATGGTCTTCACCAATTCTCTCCCCATTAATCTATTTTCAATGTACTTCCCTCTTTCCACCTCCATTATAGCAAATGCACATATTTTGTCAATAGCTGGCTTTGACGATATAATCTTAATCTGTTATTGTTAATACAGTTCAACCCGACCAAAAATAGGAGGCAAATAAATGGAAATTTTTGTGAAGTGGTTTCTTTCGGTTGTGACGATCGCCCTAATTTTCAAGTTATGCGGAATTCAATTTAATATAATCTTTGCGATTCTGACGGCATATTCGCTGGTTTTCCTCGTCCTGAATATCGCGAAAATATGGCTAAAAGCCCAATCCCCGGCAAGAGATTACGATTTCACAGACAAAGACCAGTAGCCGGAAAACAATGAAAGAACCTCCATTCACCCCTGCCAAAAACAGGGGTTTTATTTTTGGAAAATCTGCCATTTTTTTTCATAAAATCGTTTCTTAATGAAGAAGAACTGAAATACGAGCTGACGGCAACGCGTCTTGCAGGACGATAAATAATCTGTTACGATATTAAAACTGCTCATTTCATTAAAAATAAGGAGGTGTCGTAATGACACAGGAAGTCACAACTGATAAATCCGCCCAGGCAACGGATTTCGTTCTAGGTGAAGATTCGGTCGTCATCGCCGAGGAACAACTCACCGATTCAGAGCCAACAGATCTTGAAAAACACATCCAAGGGCTTGAGCTGACGATATTGCACTTGGAAGAACAGATTGAAGGACTCGAGGAAACTCAAGAAGAACAGGTCGCGGAACTCAAAGCGACGCACCAAAAGGAGGTTGACGCCCTGAAAGCGTTGGTTGCCGATCTGCAAACGCAGATAACAGAATTCGGTAAGACAAATCGAGATATAAAATCTCGACTTAAAAAAACGGGGGAACGGAATCAAGTTCTTGAAAAAGAAATCAGGGAAAAGGACACAGAGATCAAGTTGGTTATGACAACAGCTGAAAAGTTGCGGGAAAATATAGAAACGCGACTTAAAGATCTCCGGGAACGCACCCGAATGGCGATAGAGCTTCTTAATGAAGCTCCTGAAGAAACTTTAACAAGAAAAGAGGACACAGTAACGCCAACGGGCACCAAAGTTCTCTTGTGTGTTCCCAACAATAAAATCGGGCAAGACGAAATCAAGAAACTCAAGGAAGAACTCCCCGGAATTACGTTTCAAATCTGTGTGGTTTCGAAAACAACGGCTCAACTTCCACAAGCAGATCTGTACGTGACGCATAAAACACTCGACCGTCACTCCGTCACGAACCACTTAAAGAAGCTGAAGCCCAAAGCAACTTTTATTCATTACGAGAATAAGCACCAGATAATATCTGCTATTATCGCGAAAACAAGATGAAACTAATAAACAAGCCCCGCCCCGGCGGAGCTTTTTTCATTTTACAAACAGCACGATCGTCAAATAATTTTATTCAAATCTCCGCCGATAACAATTGACTTCACTCCCAACAACTCTTCTTTGTATGATAATTCTGGAATTTCGTTTAGAAAGTAAATCTTTTTCTTCAAAAAGAAAGCTAAGCCAATCTCCATTAAAGTATTACCGCCAATATATCCTGGAACGCCATTCTTTTCATAATTCAAAACCAAAATAGCATCAGCCCATTCTATTTTCTTGAAATGATTCATTATCGCCTCTGATTTTCTATCCCAAACCCAATTTTCTTTGTCATTCGCCATTTTTCGAATATCGTAATACTTCTTTACCGAGATTTCTTCTCCTCTTTCGTCTATAACTTTCTCGGGAGGCAATTGCACTTTACGTCCCATTACCTCCAGATCTTGTTTAATTTTTTGCATCTCGTCATAAAATGCAATACTGCCACAAATTGTTATTCTCATGAATTTAATATTTAAAAATGAATATCTTTACGAAACGTCTAAAGATCTTGATGGCGAAGCAAAGCTGTTGAAGAGGGCATTTCGAACCCGGCTAGCTAATAGAAGCACTTCATCACGAACATAGTTGGCTGGGGATAATTAGGCGCAGCTGGGAAAAATCCTGTATATAATACTACAGCTGACACCGTGCTCTCTGAAACATTTTTGCGTAGCGACCCAAAGACAATATCAAGAATAATGCTCTGAATTGCGCAAATGAAGTAAGGCTGTTATAACTGCTATTTTGCTGTACATTTTTCTATTGATCACTCCTCCTGTCAAAATACCGATCACTCCTTCTGCCCTGCCAACCCTCGGATTATCAGTAATGCCCATTTCCCTTGCGGCGTCATCAACCTCGTAGTTATTTTTAAAAATCAAATCAATAAGCTTTTTGGGATATTCAAACATTGGAGAAGCGCCAATGTGATATTCTTTTCCGTCATATATAGCACACATACAAACATCCATATACCCGCTTTTGGTATTGGGCACGGGGAAAATCCCACTCTCCAATCCTACAGAGTAATCGCAATTGCCAAATGCATTTTTTGCCCTATTTATTGCTCCACGAATAGTTTCTTCTAGGGTCTTGGGCTGGTTTGAAACTTCAGAATCCGCTTCTACGGAAACGATCTCTACTCCATCAAATTCTTTATACTCTGAAAAAGCATCTCTAACCGCTCCTACCTTTATTTCATTTTTTGAACCGACTTTTATTTTCATAAAATAAAAAGTAAGAATAATAGAACAATGATGATTCTATATATACCAAAAGAAATAAAAGTATGGTTTTGGATAAATCGCAAAAGCCACTTTATGCTAACCATTGCCGCAAAAAAAGAAACAATAAAGCCGAACGCCAACAGATGAAATTGATTTAACGAGAAAACGCCGGCGCTTTTCCATAAATCAAAAATTGTTGCCGCCGCCATTGTCGGCACCGCCAGCAAAAATGAAAATTCAACAATGGTTTTCCTGCTAACGCCCATTGCCAATCCCCCAATAATCGTTGCCGCCGCTCTCGAAACCCCCGGAATCATTGCGATAGATTGAACCGTTCCAATAATAAAAGCTTTTGGATAGCTGATACTATTTAGCCCTTCGCCATTGGCTCTTTGTTCTTTGCTTCTATGCCAAAGCTCAAAAATAATCAAAACGATACCGCCAAGCAAAAGCGACCAAATCACAAGCTGAACATTTGAAAGAAGAACTTCTTTCATTGTCTTATAAAATATAAATCCCAAAATCGCGGTAGGCAAAAAAGCAACCGCTACCTTTTTCCAGATTTCTTTGTCGCTAATAACCCGTTTCCAATATAAGACAACGACTGCCAAAATCGCTCCTAATTGAATGGCGATTTCAAAACTTTTAAGAAAGTTTGAGTCGGCAATGCCTAAAAACCGGCTCGTTAAAATCAGATGCCCGGTTGAAGAAATAGGCAAAAATTCCGTTATGCCTTCAACCACGCCCAAAATTAAAACTTGAATAAAATCCATACTTGACCGCCCCGTCTAATAAAAAGACAGACGGCTGGCGGGATTATTGTATTCTATCATAATCGTTAGATATGGGAAAAATCCGACTTTGACTTTCTACGGACTTTATGCGAATCTGATAATAGCTCTCAAGAAGGAGGCAGATTATGCCAATATGGCTCACTGTCGCATTGATTATTTGGAGCATCTGTTCCGTGCTGGTGGCTGCGGTAATATCCGTAGAACCCGAAAAAACCAAATACTCTAAATGGTGGCTTGGCCTCTGCATCATTGGAGGCCCTATCACCATGGTAATGCATGTGATAGGAATAATCCAAATCATTGCAGAAGTTGAATCAAAGTAATATCCACAAAAAACAAAAACTAAAAGCCCCCGAATCAAATCGAGGGCTGTTTTATTACTGTGGTAGATTAAAGAATTAATTCTTTTTGGATTTCTCCAATTCCAAACACACAGAATTGATACAATATCTTTTACCTCCATCCTCTTTCGGACCATCATCAAAAACATGCCCTAAATGAGCACTGCATTTTTTACATTTTACTTCGGTTCTCTTCGTTCCCGCACTCAAATCATCCTCCAGTTCAACGTTTTTTGAATTGGCGGGTTCCGTAAAACTTGGCCAACCGGTCCCCGAGTCAAACTTGGTATTAGACGAAAAAAGCTCTGCGCCACAAATAGCGCATTTATACATCCCTTTTTCATTGATATTCCAATACTTACCGGAAAAAGGCGCTTCCGTCCCCTTTTCTCTCGCCACCCTATATAATTCTTCCGGTAAATCCTTATTTTGCCGCATTTTTTAGCAATTCATTAAATTTATTCTTGAGTTTCTCTATTTTCGGACTGATAACAATCTGACAATAAGGAGCTTTTTTATTCTTCTCGTAATAATCCCTATGATATTTCTCTGCCGGATAAAATTTATCCAGCGGCTTCGCCTCTGTTACAACATCGCTGCCAAGCTCTTTGATGAAATCTTCCGTCTCTTTCTTCTGCTCTTGAGAAGTATACAGAATAATTGAACGGTATTGCGCGCCAATATCGTTACCTTGGCGATTTAAAGTCGTTGAGTCATGCATGGCAAAAAATACCGTTAAAAGATCTTTAAAACTGATTTCGTCAGGACTAAATTCAATTTTTACGACTTCGGCGTGGCCGGTTTTACCGCCACAAACTTCTTCATAAGTAGGGTTTTCTGTAATACCGGCGGCATATCCCGGCTCAACAGAAATCACCCCTTTTAACATTTTGAAAACCGTTTCCGTACACCAGAAACACCCACCGCCAAACACAATAACGCTATTCATATTTTTCATTGTATGTTTTAGCTTAGGTTTTTCCGAATTTAATAAGGTTTAATCCTTCGACAAGTTGTTCAAACTTTGATGAGTTTCCCGTTTGGGACCTGAGACCTTTTAGGATCGAATGACATGCTTGATGAGTTCGGCATTAACTTCATTTTTATGTTTGATTGATTAAGGCCAGTTTTTTGTTTCTATTCCAACCCTTTATTTTAGTTTCTCGCTGTCTCACCTCTTTTAGAGTTTTAAATTTTTCTGTATATCTCAAAATAACTGGCCTGCGAATTTTAGTGTAATGCGCGCCCCATTTTGAATTATTATGTTGTTTTAATCTCTTTTCAAGATTGTTTGTACAACCAACATAAAAAGAACCATCGGCGCACTCAAGAATATAGACGTAAAACATAATTATATCACTTCTACTTCACTGCGGTTCAGCATCAGTGTCTTCTTCTTTTTATTTAAGAGTCGCAGACCCTGAGGAGCACTCAAAGTGCGACGAAGGGCTGCGGGACCTGGATTCGAACCAAGATACCATCCTCCAGAGGAATGTGTCCTACTTCACCCCGCCAAATTCTTCTTCCTTCCCAAAGCTGCGGGACTTGGATTCGAACCAAGATACCATCCTCCAGAGGGATGTGTCCTACCGTTAGACGATCCCGCAGCTTTGGCAATGAATTTTCTAAAAGCACTGCCGCCTTTCCAACTCTTAACTTTCTTTTCTTTCTCTCTTGCCTCTTTGATTGTAGTAAAAATTTCAGTATATATTAGTTCCCACGGTCTATCTACTTTTGTTGAAACTACACCTCCGCTATTATGCCTTTCTATCCTTTCTTCTGGGTTTAAAACAGTAATACCAATGTAATGTTTACCAACTTTATTTTTTAAAATATAAAGATGTGGCATAAATTTGGCGGGACAAGTTAGACGATCCCGCAATATTCGTGTAAATTCGCTCAAATTCGTATTGATTCGCGGTCAGACCTCCAGATGCTTTTTCATAGCAATAATACTTGAAACAACACCAAGGCCAATACCTACTAAAAGTTGGATGAAGAATAAAAGCCAAAATTTAGATAGAAAAACGCCGGAAATACTTAAACCAGAGAATAAAACCGTGAGCTTAGGGCTCAAAATAAAAATGGCGATGCTGAAAATTAGAGCCGCTCCAACCGCCGCAAAAACCCCGGATATCGCCCCTTGAGCCAAGAATGGTCCCCGGATAAACCAATTGGAAGCTCCAACCAGCCGCTGAATCGCGATCTCCTCTCTGGCGTTATAAATTGCCAACCGCACTTGGTTGAAAGCGACAAGAATCGCGACAATTGCCAGCACCAAAGACATGATTATTCCCAACGCGTTAAAAGTTGCGGTCATCGCGGAAATCCTATCAATCACCGGTTTTCTTTCGTGGTAGTCAACTTTGTCAATCAAATCTTTACTCGGAGAATTTTCCAGAAAACTAACCACAGCGTCGTACTGATTCGCTTGCCAGGCCTTAACGTTAAGCGCCGGCAATAATGGATTCCCCACTTCCGCCAAGGACTCAATCACCACGGGGTTGTTTTTATATCGCTCAACGAAACGATCCAACGCCTCGGCTCTGGAAACATACTGCACCTCTTTGACTTCGGGGATTTTGGCGATTTCGTCTTTTAAAACCAAGATTTCTTCTTCCGCCACGGTATCTTTCAAATAAATACTGATGTCAACCTTCTCTTGAATGACGTTTATCAGATAATCAGCAACGTCTTTCATTATCAAGAGCGACGTTATCAAAAAAATCGTCATCCCTATGATGAAACAGGTGGCAATGGAAATAGCGCTGTTCCTTATAAAATTAAGCCAGCCCGTTTTGATTGTTTTTTTCAGTAAAGTAAGCATATTTTTACAAAACAAACCTGCCTTTTTCCTCGTCTCTGATCAGCTTTCCGTTTTCCAGGGTAATTACTCTTCTCTTAAGGTTATTGACTATTTCTTTGTTGTGCGTTGCCAAGATAATAATAGTGCCAAAATTGTTTATATTTAAAAGAAGCTTCAAGATCTCCGAAGTATGATAGGGATCTAAGTTTCCGGTCGGTTCGTCGGCGAAAATAACGTCGGGCCTATGAATTAAGGCGCGGGCTATCACCACCCTTTGCTTTTCTCCGCCAGACATCTCGGCGGGAAAACTGTGCGATTTATCAGATAAACCAACTATTTTTAAAACTTCGGGGACGTCTCTGGAGATTTCTTCGTCTTCGTACCCCATAACTTCCAAGACATAAGCGATATTTTCGTAAGCCGTTTTTGTCGGCAGAAGCTTGTAGTCCTGAAAAACCGTGCCGATTCTTCGTCTTAAATGAAAAATGCTGGGTTTTGCTATTTTGTGGACATCCTGGCCGTCAAAGAAAACCCTCCCTTTTGTGGGCTTCTCTTCCGCCAAAAGCAATTTTAGCAAGGTGGTCTTTCCGGCGCCGGATTTCCCAACCACAGAAACAAATTCTTTTTTGTTTACCTCAAAAGAAACGTTGTCCAGCGCCACTTTTGCGATAGACCCTATATGGTTTTTGTCGTATATTTTGGTGGTATTTTGGAACTTTAGCACGAATAGTCACCGCTAATTTTAACACGAATATTCTCTAATAATCATCAGCGAATAATAGTGATTTAATCTGCGGCTTTATTAATGGCTTTGACTTCCGCCTCTATAAACTCTTCTAAATTGCCGTCCAGCACATCCTCCACTTGAGAAGTTTCCAATCCCGTCCTTAAGTCCTTTACCATTTTATAAGGATGTAGAACATAACTCCTTATCTGATTTCCCCAGCTGGCGTCAATTTTCTCTCCTTTAACGTCTTTCAGCTCTTTTTTGCGCTTCTGTTCTTCCAGTTGATACAGTTTTGCCGTCAAAATTTTCATTGCTTTTTCCCTGTTCTGGCCTTGAATCCTTTCTGCTTGCGAAGTCACAACAATGCCGGTTGGCAAATGCGTAACCCTGACAGCCGATTCTCTTTTATTGACATACTGTCCGCCGGGGCCCGAAGCTCTGTAAAAATCTATTCTTAAATCATCTGGTTTGACTTTGACCTCTGCGTCATTCCCGGCAATTTCCGGCAATACTTCAACTAAAGCAAATGATGTGTGACGTAATTTCTTGGCGGAGAATGGCGAAAGGCGCACCAACCGATGCACTCCGGTTTCTTTTCTTAAAAAACCGTACGCAAAGAAACCATTGATTTCCATCGCAACATGCTTTATCCCTATTCTGCCTTCCGGTCCCCCGCTTTCTCCGAACGACTGGCTTAATATTTTCGTTTTATATCCCTTTAAAGAGCAATAACGTTCGTACATCCTCAACAGGATTGTTGCCCAATCTTGCGCGTCCTGCCCTCCGGCTCCCGCCATTATCTGTAAAATCGCGTTTCCCTTATCGTATTTTCCAGACAGAAAAATCTCAATTTCTTTTTTCTTTAATTTTCTTTGAAATTCCTCTGCCTCCGCCTCTCCGCCGATTTCTTTTATAATATCCAGATCCTCTTTTAATTTTTCGAAGTCCCCTATTCTTTCTTTTAACAACGATAACTCCTTGCTGATTTTTGCCGCCCGTTCTCCTTCCTTGTTCCAGATATCGGGATTTTGAAGCTCTTGTTCTAATTCTTTAACCTTTTCTTGTTTTTTGGCTAAGTCAAAGACGGTCCGCCAGCTGGCGGAGGTTACTTTCTAATTCCTGAATTTTTATTGATAAATCGTTCATACGGTTGTAAATTTATCTGTGAATGAGTATAGCAAATTGGCGAGAAAAATAAAGCGCCTTGACTATTATAACAATCTACAGCAATATTATATCAGCATCATATTAAAGAAAGGAAGGGTAAGATGAACGGTTTACAGTGTTCTCGAATAATAAAAGGGTGGAGCGAGAAAGAGTTAGCCGAAAAATCAGGAGTGACAAAGGCAACTATCAGAAATGTGGAAAAGGGCAAAACAAACCCAAGCCACACAACGCGCAAGAAACTGGCTAAAGCGCTTGGAATTAAAGAAGGCGACATTTTCCCCGCGCAAGAAGGAAAAAAGAAAATAACAAAGGTTCACGTCATTGCCAGGCTGAATCGTCCCGATCCGGACGATTAATACCTTCCTCAACTAAAATAAAACCCCGTATCTGGGGTTTTTTGCTTGAAATGAAGGTCGGTTAGAAAAATCTCTTTCAAGTATATCACTAAATTGACAAAAATAAATCGCGGTGATAATTTAATAAAAGAAACTTGAAAGGAGTTCTTTAACAATGTGGTGGATAATCTTTTTTGGTCTTGTTGGCGTATTGCTTGCCAGAATATCAATGGAACAGACCCAGAAAACGGCGAAATTTAATAGATTCTTCGACGTAGGGCATTTACTGTTCGTTGTCGCAGGAAGTATAATTCTCTGGGATGTAGTACATACTTCCGAATCAATGCTCTTGACGTTAAAAACGGGGGTAAAAGTAGCTTTTACCTCTATAACCGTACTATTCAATGTTATGGCAAGCGCAGCGCAATGCGTTGCGCAAGCACGTGAAAAACCAAGGGTTATAAAACCGCCTAATTTGTAGGCGGGTTTTTTATTATTGATTCTATTAATGAAAAGGAGTTTCCGTTGCGGAAACCCATCAAAAAAATTCTAAAATTGACTTTTGTCTGAATATGGAGTATATTTACGATTTCGCTCGAACTTACTTTATCAAAAATTCCTAGGAAAAACCAGAGCCCGCCCCGCCAGCTGGCGGAGCGGGCAAAAAAATTCCTCCCCCTCGCCCCCTCCATTTTTGCCCCCGCGCCGAAAACTTTTTATGAAAAATTCAAAAATATTAGGATTTATTGGTTTGTTGTTTTTTCAAACAATTTATTTTATAATGATTAACTACACTAGACTAATCTATTATGAGCAGAAAAATTGTGATAAAAGACCCAAATGAGGCGGTCCTAATAAGAGAGCTGGAAAAAAGAAATGATATAAAGGCAGAAAGGATAAAAAGACTATTAAAATTGCCCGATCTTACAAAAAAGGAAAATTCTCCAGTCAAAATTTTGTTTGACCAAATAATAAATCTGCCGAGATTTAAGAATTTTGATATAGTTGATTTCCCAAAAATAATTACACCAGAGCAAGATTTTGATCTGTTAAACACTCCCAAAGACCATCCTAGCAGGAGAGAAACAGACACTTATTATCTAGACGAAGATCATTTATTGCGCACACAGATGACAGCCTTTTGGTCATTTTATCTTAAAGACAAAAATGTCTTAAAAAGATTAGAGGAAGAAGGAGAAATAATGGCACTGGCTCCGGGAATTGTTTATCGCAAAGATGAGATTGATCGCAGTCATTATCCAGCATTTCATCAGATTGACGGTTTGCTAATTTGCAAAAAATTGAAAAAAATAATTACACAAAGTGACCTAAAAGAAGTCCAGGTTGATTTAGCGAAAGGAATTTTCGGCAAAGATATTGAGTATAAATTTTTAGACGATGAATTTCCTTACACTATTGAAAGCTTGGAAATGGATATTATGTTTAACGGCAAATGGCTTGAGGTTAATGGTGCCGGGTTGGTAAATCCTGTGTGTTTGAAAACTTTTGGTTTAGATCCCAAAGTCTATAATGGCTGGGCATTTGGATTCGGCGACAGGTTGGCTATGATAAAAATGGGAATTTCTGATATTAGAATATTGTGGTCTGATGATCCAAGGATTACCAGCCAATTCAAGGATATCAATAGCAGGTTTAAAACTGTAAGCAAGTATCCATCAACTTTCAGAGATATTTCGTTTGTAATAGATAAAAATATAAACCTAAACAACTACTACGAAATTGTGCGCGACTTTGCTAAGGATTTGATTGAGCAGGTAAAACTTATTGACGAATACGAAAACGAGAAAAAATTCGGCAAGGATAAAAAGTCGTATACATTCCGCGTTACTTACCGCTCTTACGAAAGAACATTAACTAACGAGGAGGTCAATAAGATTCAAGATGAAATCAGAGAAGAAACCAAAAAAGAATTAAAAGCAGAAATAAGGTAATAAATACCAATGAGCTCAAAAGAAATCATCTTTTACCTAGACGGCAAAGAATTTAAACAAAGTTCGGATGGTTTCGGAATTGGCGTAAATGAATGGGTTTCTTTGGCAAACGCCAAAGAAAAAATTTCTAAAACTCAACCTGTTTTAATACTGGAGCCACCTCGCGGAGTCGAACCGCGGACCTTCACTTTACGAAAGTGCTGCTCTACCAACTGAGCTAAGGTGGCAGTAAGTTCCGGCGGGCAGGTCTGCCAACTGAAATACGTTTATTTAAACCACTCTTTCCAGCTTTTGGGCCAACCAATAAGCAAAAGGAGCGCTAAAGGAGCTCCCCAATTGGCCCACCTCTCAATAAAATCCCATACTGGAAGCCCAACGAGCGGTCTTAGTAACGCCGTCCAGAAACCCCAAAAAACCATCCAAAGCAGAGCTAACCTTATTGGTTTTACGAGGACAAGAATTGCCAACGCAATATCTAAAAGACCGATGAAGAATAAAATCTTGACAGCTAATTCCGTATCCGCAACACCAAACTTTCCAAACCAACCAGCCCAATCTTTTTTGCCTTGCAAGCCAAAAACGCCATGGCCCAGAAACTCGCCCGCTACCGCAATTCTTAAAATCCACTCAATTAATTTTGCGTTCATTTTTTAATCAAACTTCACCTGAAAATTATACATTCCCATTGAACAAAAACCCTGCACAATCGCGCCTGCTTTTTGCGGCGGCACATCAATAAGGGTTTTGCCCGAAGACGGAAGATGATTGCTATAACCCAAGCTTGGAATAGTCAAAGCTGACGAACAATCAAACGTGGCTTTCGTGTTCACTTTAATAATGGTCGGCAAGCCGGCTTTAGCATTGGTGACTCTTGGCGAATACCCGCCCTTAGCATCAATCTCGATAATCTGCTTTCCGTCAATTATGCTAACGTTATTTACGGTTTGAGTATTGTCGCTTTGGCCGTTGCGGCCTCCCGCCATCACCATTGCCCCCACAATCAAAACAACGGCAATCAGCATGGATATAACGGTCATTTTCATAAGATTGATGCATTATACCAATCTTGGCTAAAAATTGAAGATTGGCGGAATAAACCCAATGGCAACAAAAGCGTTGATCAAGTTAAAAACGCCGAAAAATATCACAATGATGCCAGCGGTCTTAAAAAAGATTGATGATTGCGCTTTTTTGTAAATACCCAGAGAGCTAAAGCTCAATAAAGCCAACACCGGAAACGTGCCAAGGGCAAACGTAAACATAGTTAAAGCGCCCTCTAAGAAACTGCCGGTAGTCAAAGTATAAATCTGCATTGACTGGGTAAAGCCGCAAGGCAGGAAAAACGTTGCGACGCCAACTATAGACGGCGTCAAAACATGATTGATATCTTTAAGATTATGAACATGTTTTCCAATAGAGCTTGGGATGGTGAACTGCAGTTTTTTCGCCCAAGGGAATATATCCAAAAGATTAATGCCAAGAATCAAAAGCAAAAAAGCGACTACTAAACTAAGCGAAAATACCCCAATGGGACTTAACTGGAAAGCGGATCCAAAAACGCCGATTACACCCCCAAGCAAAAAGAACGACGCTAAGCGGCCAACATGAAACATGGCTTGCGGTAAAATTCTCTCCCCTTCTTTAACGTAGTTGGCGGACATAGAAAGCGTTAATCCGCCAACTACCGCCATACAAGTGGAAACAGAAGCGATAAGTCCGATTAAAAATGCTGTTCCATAATTAACCTCTGACGCGGTGACCAGATTAACGATACCGAGTTTCTGCAAAAGAATAAACAAGACAATAAATCCTGCGGCAATCGGAAAAGCCGTCTTGAAATCAGACCACTGGGTAACGTTTTTCCGTCGTTCAAGAGAAAGAGCGTAACCGTGCGGTTTTAATACCTCGCTTAAATCGCGCGCGACATGATCTGGAGTTTCGCTTCCAAAACTACCCGTCACTTCAACGCTTAAATCTTTCAGAGAAGCCCTGACGCTGGCAACCTCCGGGATTCCGCCGAGTTCGTTCTCAACCAGCACCACGCAAGAAGCGCAGTGCATACCTTCAACGTGAAAAACGTAGGTTTTTCTATCTTGATTATCCATACGAATTTCATTATACCCTACCGATCGAGAACGCTCAAACAGCAATAGCAACTATACTCCGCAGCCGCCTCCGCCACCTTGTCTTTCTGGCGGGGTAACTTGAGAAAAGACTCTCTTATATCCGGAAGCGCTGGAATAATCGGCTCCTAATACTTCCTGCGGATTAACATTCTGCCAATAAACGCCTTGATTATTCATATAGGTGGCTATCGTAAGATAAGTGTCCGGAAACCAGTAAGAATTCACGGCTAAAGCCGCTTTCCACATATCTTCTTCGCTAACTCCCTGCGAAGCCATCAACTCCAAAAGTCCCAACATCGCCATACCATGATTGCAATCCGGGAAATGGGTTGAGTTTCCGCAACACGGCCGGTATATTCCGTTTGATACCTTGTCAACCAAGTCCTGTTGCTCTGGAGTTAAGCTAAAAAGTTGATGAGCGCTGTAATGATCCATTGCGTTTCCCTTTGCAAGCGTCCAACCGCCAGTGGAGGCGAAGTTTTGCGCTCCTCCGTACGCCGGATTCGTCATTTCTCCCGTGTCCAGAATGGGATTCTTGTTCGCCAATCCAAGCGCCCACAACAAATTCAAAAGATAACCCGAATTTTCATTGGTGATTTTAAGCTGGCCATTGTTTTCACCCAACAACAAACTCTCATACTCATCTGTAAACGCGCTCCTGTCTTCATAAATGGCTTTGAACTGATCGGCGTCAATCGCCCCGGCGTCAACCAGCTTTTTCCCCAGATCGTTCCACCGAACCGGCAGGATCACACCGTCTGGCGGCAGAACTTCGCCTTCCAAGACCGACGCGCTTACTCCCTGCAAATCGGATGTGTCTTCAACGTCCTGCGAATCATCCTGAACATCTCTTGGGTTATTCGTGTACAGCCAGGAACCAGCAAGAATAATCGCGGCAGCCAAAATACTGACTGGCAAGAAATAATCTTTCTTAAAAAACGACTGCTGTTGACCAGTTATTTGATTTTCTGTTTCGTTTTCCATAGTCTTAAATTTAATTAATTTTTATTATGATAGCGTCAACTTACGGTCTTGCTCGGTAGAATCAGCAACAATTTTTCATTTTTTCCTCTAATCCTTCTGTGATTTGGCGCGATTCGGAGACAGGTTCTTTGCTACTGCTTGCTGAATGGTTTTCTCTGGCAAAAACCAATGTTAACGCAACCAAAAGAATGATCATAGCAACAAACATTATCCACCAAGACAAAACCGCGCTATAAACCGCGATGAAGCCCAACGGGACAAAAAGCATTTTCCAGAAACGCAATTTAGCCGCTGAACTCCTGGAGAAACCAGGAAGTTTCTCGATCTGATACGCAATGCCAACAATCGATCCGCCCATAAGTATTGCCAGGATTATCGGGTCGACGCTATAACCCAAGGACCTGACAATAAGCATCCAGAGCCAAGTGCCAAAACTTCCGGCGCAAACCGGACAAATCTTGAACGGCAAAAACCGGCTGAAAAACACTACCAGACCGGCAATCAAGAATATTGACACCGTTGCAATAACAATAGGCATAAAATTAAAGGAAGAATATAGCGACTCCCAAAACAATCATAGCAATCCCTCCAAAAAATCGCATCTTTCTTGTTTGGACCTTTCTCCAGCTTTGCACTTTTTCAATCAGCGCGTTGTCGCTGGCAATCAGTAAAATCACTACCAAGGGCAAAATGAAAATCAGGTTATAAAGCAAAAGATAACCCACTCCTTCAAGATAGGTTCCTTGATCGTGCAATAATCCGATCACCATAAGATAAGGCCCTCCGGTGCACGGGAATTCGCATAAACCCACCAGCGCGCCCAATAGAAACGCGGTCGGAAGAGAAGCTTTTTCCATAAGCTCTGACATCTTGCGATGCGCGAACTGCGGAATGCGTAATTTGATTGGAAACGACGGAAAAAATTCGTTGAGAACATTGATCCCGCCCAAAACAATTAAGAGAAAAGCTCCCGCTTTAGCCATGAAATGCGGCGTGTTAAAGATATGAAGCGCCTGAAGGATGCCAAGGCCTATCAAGATATAAACCGTCAAGAGTCCAAGAACATAAACGCCTCCTATTTTGAGAATGCCGGATCTCGACTTGCCAAGAGAAAACAGAAAAGCAATGGTAAGAAGCAAGATTCCGAAGGCGCAAGGATTGATACTATCGATTAGCGCCGCAACGCCAATAAGAGGCAAGAGCCATTTCCCTTCCGAGCTTAAACTCCAAAGAGCGGCTGTGCCGATATTGCCCGCTTTAAAGAAAATGACCAACCCGAAAAGCAGAGCAGCGAAAACAATTAAAGCTATCAATCTTTTAGTCATACGATTTTATGGCGTAACCATAGCGGTAAACTGAAGCTCGATCGGCTCTCCAGCGTTATTCTCTATGGTTACCACTCTTTGAATACTGCCAACGCCAGCAGGTCCATGAGCCGCCGGGTCAAAAATCACCTCAACTAACGCTTCTTCGCTGGGGCCAACAACCTGGTTGATTGACGGGACGGCCCCGTGTCCAGGCATGCCAAAGGGGCCAAGTTTCTTTTTCCCAACCTCAAGCACAGCGGTTGTACACATGCAGGAAGTGTACATTTTACTGATAGTTACCGCTTCGGCTCCGGTGTTTTTTATTTTAAACGCATTCTTCACTTTGCCAGCCGCCATAGATACAGAACCAAAATCATAGCTATTTTCTCCTTCAACCACGAGTACCCCATTGCTTCTGCCAGACGAAGACGCGACCTTATTGTCAGAGCCCGGCTGCGCAATCCAGATAATACCGCCAAGCACCACAATTGCCACGATAACTCCGATAACGGTACTGTTGATTTTTTTAGAGTTATTTTTAGACATAATATATTATTCACAAATCTTTAGCAAAATTAAACGAAAGAAATCCCTTGCTAAGGGATAAAAGACGCGTGACGCAAAACCGACTCGACTCGCCTTGGCCTTGTGTCAGCGTCTAAAGAATAGTTGGACTGTTCTCGTGAAGCACCAACCAATGGACGAGCTTTTTCGATCGAGACGAAATAAAACAGTGCTTCAGCCAAAAACGAAATGAGTTATACCGCGTAAAACTGAAAATTGGCGGCGAGGAAACAAGAAAGCCAGCCAAAAAAAACAAAGTTAGCGCGAATAGTATCGTGGCGGCGGTATTGTAGTTGAAAACAGCCAAAGAAAAATCTTTAAATATATTAAGATGAAAAAACGCAAAAGCAACAGGATTTATTGTTTGAGGGCAATCGATACCTTTGGTTATCGCGGCAAAACAACCGCCATTATGATCTCTCATATCATTATGACTCATAGCGAAAATACCAAATATCGCAATACCGATGAAACTGACGGAAAGTAAAATTTTAAACAAAATTTTCATATTAAATTAGTATAGCATATTTATAGCTTATTTGCGCTAATCCTAAGAGAATTGAGAACTACGGATATGCTTGAAAAAGCCATCGCCATCGCGGCCAAGACAGGATTCAGCAACCAGCCGAATATAGGATAAAATATGCCGGCGGCAATCGGAATGCCAATAATATTATATATAAACGCCCAGAAAAGATTCTGCTTGATCCCGCGCATCGTAGCTTTTGACAGAAGCACCGCTTTGACCACCTTAGATATGTCGCCGTGCAATAAGGTAATGCCTGCCGATTCAATGGCGACATCGGTACCCGTTGCCATAGCAATGCCGACATTGGCGGCGGCTAAAGCTGGCGCATCATTGATCCCATCACCAACCATGGCGACTATTTTGCCTTCGGCTTGGATTTTTTTCACTTCTGCTTCTTTCTGATCGGGAAGCACTTCGGCAAGCACTCTGTTAATACCGACTTTGCGGGCAATGGAAGAAGCGGTGCGCTGATTATCTCCAGTAATCATTGCCACTTCAATGCCAAACTTTTGTAATTGCTTCACCGCGCTCAACGCCGTTTCTTTAAGAGTATCGGCAACCGCAATCAAGGCGACCAACTTACCGTCAAAAACAAGCATCATAACGGTTTTACCTTCATTCTCTAATCTTTCGATGCCTGCCTGCGTCGAAACCAAGGTAATGTTTTCTTTTTCCATGAATCGCCTGTTCCCCAACGCCACTCGTTTACCATCAACAACACCCTCCACTCCCTGCCCTGGAATTGCCCTAAATTGACTAACGGTTAAAAATGCCAGATTTCGCTTCCTTGATTCGTTCACAATCGCTTCTGCTAAAGAATGTTCCGAACCTTTCTCGATAGACGCCGCTAAGATTAACGCTTGATTCTGGCTTAATCCCGAATTTTCGTTTTTACTTTTTAGATTTAAGTTTTGGACTAATATAATATCTGTAACTTCAGGCCTGCCCTTTGTAAGCGTTCCGGTTTTGTCAAAAATAATAACATTGACCTTATGGGCGGTTTCCAAGCTCTCCGCGTCTTTAATCAAGATGCCGTTTTCCGCTCCCTTGCCAGTCCCAACCATAATGGCAGTGGGAGTAGCTAACCCCATGGCGCAAGGACAAGCGATAATCAGCACGGCAACAGTATTCAGGATCGCAAACGTTAACGCTGGATCCGGACCAAAATCATACCAGACAACAAAAGTCAAAATGGCAAGCATAATGACGGCTGGCACAAAATAAGAAGAAACCAAATCAGCTAACCGTTGAATGGGAGCTTTACTGCCTTGCGCTTCCTGCACCAACTTGATTATTTGAGCAAGCATTGTTTCCTGGCCCACCTTTGTCGCTTTAAACGTAAAACTGCCTGTTTTGTTTATGGTTGCCCCCACTATTATATCGCCCTTGGCTTTATCCACCGGCATACTTTCTCCGGTTACCATTGATTCATCAACGCTGGACTCGCCTTCCTCAATGATTCCGTCTACGGGAATTTTCTCTCCCGGACGCACTCGTATAATGTCTCCAGCAATTACTTGATC